>Ga0209390_10001260_pt1 | contig 50044 bp, 40 predicted proteins | sample BON01_FD_187212 | JGI IMG/M metagenome (GOLD analysis project Ga0209390, IMG submission 187212) | Freshwater microbial communities from Lake Bonney liftoff mats and glacier meltwater in Antarctica - BON-01 (SPAdes) (version 2) | ecosystem: Environmental > Aquatic > Freshwater > Ice > Glacier...
AGCTTCGCTCGAAAGTCCTCCAGTAGGTCCTTTCTGCCGGAAAGGACTTCGCGACTTGTCGCGACCTGCGACCAGTCACAATGCCACATCAAAATCACTTCGCCGTAGCACACGGCCCCCACAACCACACGCGCGCCCGGGGTTCGAGCTCCGCTCGAAAGTCCTCCTCGGCAAGGAGGACCTACTGAATTTCCTCCGTGAACTCCGTGCACTCCGTGGTTCAAACTGCAATTCCCTGCAAAACAAAAATCACACACGGAGGGCTCACGCCCAACCGCTCGCCGTTTTTATTCTCAACCCAGCACCAAGAACCCTAACCCCCGTCCTCTTCAAACAACTCCCGCTGCACAATCGCCAGCGATCGTTCGTTCTGTTTGTCGGCATCCTCGCGGAGATCTTTCTCCTCATGCAAGGCCACCAATGCTTCCTGCTCAGACTCAAACTGGCACGCTTTGAAACGATCCTCCAGAGCCTCATAGATCCCGGCCCGACGCGACATGCCGCGAAACTCGCGTTCGACATCCAGCAGACTGCTCTGCAATTCGAAAAACATCGGATCATCGCCGCAAACGTCTTTCAGAATCTGCCAGTCCTCACCACGCAGCAGGTTGTCATCATCCGCCGGAACCGGAAACTCCTCGCCCGTCGCATCGTGATAAATTCCCGGCACAGAGTCATCGAACTCATGCTTCTCGAACCGCCACAAACGACGAATCTCCTGCAGTTCATCCATCGTGATCAATTCGATGCTGCGAAATTCCTCAGGGCCGATTTCACGCAACTGAGTCTGTGTCTCCAGCACACGACGCAACCAGTATTCCCGAGCGTCTTTCTTGTACGGCCCGCGAATCACGCTGTCATGAAATAGCTGGACGCGACCATTCATACGACGGAAGTCCCGCCGATCTTTTTCCTGTGAGAAGTCTGCCAGATCGTTCCGCAAATCCAGCAGTGGAGTCATCCAGACCTTTTCGTCATCATTCTTGATCATCGCCTCCATCGATCGATCTTTATCGACGACCGTACAAACCCAGCAGCCGAAGCGACTATTGCCGCAACTGGGAGTCGTCGTATCCACCACCAGCGGACACTCGCCGTCCGTCGAAGCCCCCTGATACATACCCAGCAGAGACTTGTTCGTATGACCCCACGGATTTTTGACCTGCATCAGAAACAACCAGACATCATCATTCGTCCAGTCTTCGACCGGCGTATAAACCAGCGAATTCGGCAGACTGGCATTCGGCGTCAGACGAGCGTCCTTCAGCACGTTCTCGCGACTCCAGTCTTCATGACTTTGCATTGCTCCGCCGCGCCGCTGACTTTCGGCCTTGCGCGTCCCCAGGACCAGCATGGCTTCGCCGCTCTCGCGAACGACATTGCGAATGAACGTGTTACTGGGATTGATCTTCATGCGGCTGGTACACCAGCGAAACAATTTCCGAGGAGCCGGATAACCGCGACCGATCAAATTCACCCAGAACGTATCCTTCACATCCGGCGTCAGTTTATGCGGGGTGATCGGCATCTGCTGTTCTGCAGCGGCCTGGCGCATTCTGGCATGCGACGCATCCACCCAAGCCGCCACGACAGGCTGTTCGACCAACGTGTCCGTGCTGATCACATGCACCGGCTTGGTTCGTTTCTCCGGCGGCAGTTCCTTCAAGGCCAGCCAAACCAGTTGCAGGACGGCACTCGAATCCTTGCCGCCGCTGTAGCCAATCACCCACGGCACCTGATCCCATTGATAAAGGCGGCGGATTTCCTCACAGACCGCTTTCACGGTCTGAGCCAATCCAAGTTCAGTGAATACAGAGATCTTCGACTTAGCGGTTTCTGCGACGGCCATTTGTGCTCCTCATAAATTCTTTTTCCAGTTGCTGTTCTTCCGAAGTCAGCTCAAGACCTAGATGCTGTTTGATCACATTGCCAGTCAGCGCGACGTTCACATGTCGTTTCGAAAGCCGACCAGCACTCATCGCTCGTCCTTCCCATAGCTCAGAGTTTGCTCTGGACCAATCAAGTGTGCCCAGCTTCTTCAGTAGTGTCTTCCAAGCCTTGCTGTCCAGCCTGAGAAGTGCATTTCCTGCCCGTGCCACTCCCGCCAACGCCAATGCGTGCGAATGCACAAATTCTCGTCGTAAATCCGAAGCGGAAATCTTTCGATCGCGAGCAGCCTGCCAGTCAGGAATTTGTTTGGCCACTTCACTCCAAAATTCCGCAGCGGTGGCGACGCGGTTTTCGAATCCTTCGATATCAAGCCCCTGCAGCAAGGCTTGCGTCGCGTGATAAATCCCGCTGAGCGTGAACAATTTGATTGAACGATTGGAAATAGTGCTACGTTCCGTTTCCGTGAGTCCCGCAAATGCCGGAACTCGCTCCATGACCATCTTGGCCACCTGCGCATTTTCATCACGGTGATCGTAAAGCAGTCCCAGCGAGGGAGTCGGCCGCACAGCGTAACGGTTAAGATCAGCAAACATCTGCTGGCATCGCTTCAATCCGACATCGAGAAAGAAGACAACAGAGATGGTCTCATCACCGAGATCTGGATTCTCCTGCAAGGCCGCCTTGATTGCCGCCTGGCGATGCTGCCCGTCGTTAATGACAAAGCGGGCGCTCATCGGGATATGCAATCGGCCAACATTGCTGCCGGCCACATCTTGACCCAACGGCTCAAACTTCACTTGCCCGTCAATCGAAGCCGTCAATGCAGAGAATGTGTAGTTCTTGGGATTATTAAGGAGGTATCGGGCCATCTCTGGAATTCGTTGCTTGTTCAGCGTTCGTTGAGCTCGCAGCTCGGGACGCAATTCTTCGTCGTCGTAGATGAAGATTTTGGGAATCAAATGAATGGGGCACATCGAGATGTAATACTCGCGGCCTGCCTGGATGCCGCGAATTGAAGGAAAGATGTACTCGAAACCGGCCATTTTTTCAGATTCCAATGGAAGTCATGTATTGACTTCCATAAATTACATATTGACTTCCAGTCCGTCAATCGTCAGATTCAAAAAACTTACAGTTCGCGCACAAGGATAAAAATCATGACCATCAACTCCACATTCTTCTCTTTCGATCCCTTCGCCGCACCGCAGATGTTGATTAACATGGAAATCACGCGGGTGCGACGGTACTCGAAAGAGAAAGCGGTGCAAATCTGGGGTTACGTCGGTGACTACGAAGTTTCCGTGATGCTGCCCAGCAATGATCCGCGGGCGCAAAACCTGATGCAGCTGCAGAAGCTTTCGCAACAAATTCAGGAGTCACGCGCCGATAGTACCAACAAGGCCCCATGAACAAAGCGCCAGCGCTCATCGAGAGTTTCGTAGAGTAGTCGCCTTTCACTTGGCGCGGTATGATCCGTTTTCAGTGAAACTGAGCAATGGTCTGGGCCTGAAGTATGACATTCTTCACGCTTTCACAAGCCCCGCCAAACGCACCTCGCATAGTGAGTTTACCCAGACGGCTCTCAATGATTCAGCAACCGATTTACCTCGACTATAACGCCACGACACCGATGGATCCGCGCGTACTCGAAGCCATGATACCGTGGTTCCTTGCCCCATCGAATGCTGGAAGTCGAACACACATTTACGGACAACGAGCGAAGGATGCGGTGGAGAAAGCACGGAAGCAAATTGCAGACCTGATTGATGCCAAGCCCGAGGAGATCTTCTTCACCAGTGGGGCCACTGAGAGCAATAACATAGCCATCCTCGGGCTTCAGCAATACGCAGAGAGGACGGGACGGAAGCACATCATCAGCACGACTATTGAGCACAAAGCCGTGCTGGAACCGCTGGAGAGAATGAAATCTTTGGGCTTCGACGTCGAATTGGCTCCCGTGACGCGCGGTGGGTATGTGGAGCCTGAAACGATCCAAAAAATGCTTCGTCCAGACACGTTGCTTGTCACTGTGATGCACGCCAACAATGAAACGGGCGTTCTGCAGCCTGTTCAAGAAATTGCGGAAATCATCGCCTCATCCACAAGATCATCAAAGGATTCTATTCCATCGCTGTTCCACACGGATGCTGCCCAAACATTTGGGAAAGAAGTCGATGCCTTGAAGTTCCTTGGCTGCGATATGCTCTCGATCAGCGGCCACAAGATCGCTGGACCGCAGGGAATCGGAGCGTTGTATGTTCGTCGTCATGGAGCACTAAAACGGCCAGTGGAGGCTCTCATGTATGGCGGAGGTCAGGAACGAGCCCTGCGCCCCGGAACAGTGCCGGTTGCCCTAGCCGTCGGGCTGGGCGAAGCTGCCCGCCTCGCTTCCTTGGAGTGGAAAAAACGCCGATCCACAGCTGAGGAAACGCGAACCCTGTTTCTCGAAACCTTGAAAGACTTTGAGCATACGATCAACGGCGACCAAGCAAGATCTTTGCCCCATGTCGTGAATGTCAGTGTACATGGAGTTGAGAGTGAAGCACTGATGATGGCCACCGTTGATGCTATGGCAATCTCTAATGGGTCCGCCTGTACAACCTCGAGCTATCGACCCAGCCACGTACTTCAAGCAATGGGACTTGTAGAAGATGCGATCGCGTCTGCAATTCGTGTTTCGTGGGGTACAGAAACAAAACGGATTCCGACCGAGGCGTTGGCTACTGTGATTGGCTCATTGAGAGTCTGCTGGCCTACTGATGAATCAGACAGTGCGAACCGCAGTCTCACGGAAAGAGCACTTCAGTAATCGCTGGAAAGTATCGGGAGTATTTCACTAGAACGAGCCAGTGTCAAAAAACACCACGTCGGGGCACCGCCCATAGCTTGGCTGGCTGCCACTATTGCAGTATCTCTACGTCGTCGGCCCAAGGACGGTCCGATTTTAGGTTTCTTGAAATCCGAGTCAGCGATTGGATAATCTGATCCCGCCCGCCGCGTGTATCGTACGAACTCGGCTTCCACTCGCGTCTCCAAAACTCTGGTGTCAGAGACTGGAGAAACTGCTCGACAAGTGGCTCGAGTTGTTCCGAGTCGGTGATGTTCAAGTCGTCGCCGAAATCGAATCGGGAGACCAAGGCCTCAGTCATGTATGTTGTCATGGCAATGATACCTGCCTTGTTAAGCAGTTTGGATTCGCTCGCCCACAAATCACTCCAAGCGGCTTTGATAGGTCGCCAGATGCTGTAGAAGAAATCACACAGCGCGTCTTCGTCTTCCAGTTCTCTAACTTTTTTACTTTGGATGTAGCTGATCGATGATTCGATCGCCGACGGCGGAATGAATCGCTGGGCTTGTGTTCCATCATCGACGACTAAGGATACAAGCCCTTTGAACGGACTTTCTGTTTCCGTATCGGCGTAACCTACAAATGTAAGGTTATCGTGCATCGCCACCCGCGCAGTTTCCAGACGCTTTGAAAGATCCACTTCTCTGTAGTCTAGCCCGAGGGTTCGTATTAGATCCCCGGACACTTTTGCCGCCTTGTTGTTGATAACGAGAAATTGGAACGCCTTTTCCATGTCGTCGATGTTTAGTAGCGCGATCACGTTGACCATGCAACTTTCGCTATACTGCTTCATCCCGAGCAGTCTATGCTGCCCATCGAGAACAACCCCCGGCTTTGCATTTTCTGTTACACCCTCCGCGACCGATATCGTAAGCAACTTGACCCAGTCCTTCATCGGGTGCGCCGCTGGCAGCTCCAGATGCACATCCTTGAAGTCCTCAAGAGCGATATTTAGCGTTACCACTATTGCCGTTGGAATCGTATTCCGCTCGTCCCCCAAAAAGAACTTCTTGATGGCGTTGACTTTCGCCTTGCTGAGCTTCCGCTGGGTCCCAGTCGCGGTGTCGGTGCGGCGATGAATCGCCGCCCACTGTCCTACTTCCTTCGCGGGGGCCGCAAACAGAATTGCTGTCGGACAAACAGCTGTCTCTCGCTGCTTTAGTTTGATACATGGAAAGGTAAATTCAGGCATCGGTCTCTCCTGTTTTTAGAATGAGTTGGCGTCATGCGTTTCTAGATTGAAGAAGTCTCCCGAATCATCCGGGTCTTTAGTTCGGACTGTAGTCCAAGGACCGATTCTTAGGAAAGCATCTTTCAATTTGATGTTCTTTTTGGTGGCAAGCCGGCGTGCGGCGTAGTAATGCATCGCAAATCGGTGGCAGCCTTCCACTCGAGTAAGATCCTCCTCGCTCGGCGCGAGCCCGATGATGAGCGACTGAACTCCGGCCATCCCCCAAGTCGCGAAATCCATTTTTTTTGACGTATTGCATGAAGAACAACTAGGGAGAAAGTTGTCGTCGATGCTGTCCCCGCCGTACGACTGCGGCCAAATATGCTCACAGGTGTAAAGTCGCGCATTCCGACGCTGACGTGATGCGCGTTCGTCAGCGGTCTCCGAGTGTGGCGCGGGCTCGTGTCGGCTGAAGGTCAATTCAATTCCACACATGTAGCAACATGCAAATTGCCGTTCAGCCGCTTTTCGAATCCGTTTCGCCTCAAGCGGAGTGATGTCATTTGAGACAGCCCGCAGCGCCCGCTCGGCCTGCCTGTAAATTAAGTCCAGATGTTCCGACGAAATGTGAAGGTAGTGCCGCAGGTAACTGCGATAGTCGGACACGAACGTTGGGTCTTCCAGATCGCGGGAATGCTCACGGCCATTTCTTGGCCTTAAAAGAGAGCTTCCGGTCGCAACGATTCTGCAGGTGACATGACTCACAGTAAGTTCCTCGAAGAACTCGAGCAACTGCTCGCTGCGCCCGGTCCTGAGCAGTGCAGGACCGAGCCGTGCCCAGTTCACATTTGGAAGTAGCTTACTGGACACCAAGTGCGCCAAACGCTCCCCGCCGGTCGTTAGTTGGTATTCCATTGCGTAAAACAGCCTTGCTGCGCCCTTTTTAACAGCCCACGAAAACACAGTCGCAAGTAGTCTTCCCAGAGTTAGCCCCGTCAACATCGATCAGAGAATTACCAGTGGAGATTGCGGAATTAGAACCGACGTTCCCAAAGCTGAAAATACAGAGTCCTTGATAAACTTGAGAAATCGCACCGGGGGACGCGTATGTCTCAAAAACGCAAGTCGCAAGTTATGAAAAAAAGATGGTTCTGAAATCTCGAACGAGTCAATCACTGTCAGTGACTAAACCATTAGTGTTGGCGTCATCTTCTGCGTCGAGCTCCCAAAACGCAAGGTCGCGGATCTTTTGAATCGTCTTTTGGCCGTCGATGAAGAGCGAATGATGCTTCTCAAGTTCTCGGACGTCAGCCATTATCCGATCAACCTCTGACTTTGACTCAACATTAAAAATGGCTTTGATATCCTGCGTGGCGATCTTACCAACACGATGAACGATCCAGCTTAGGATGGATTCCGAATAGTCATTATTGGGAGTCTTGAAGTGCGTGAGCTGTTGCGTTGAAAGTATTGTTGCAACCCCAAACTCTCGTCCTTCTTTGAGCAGCCTTCGGAGCGACGAAAACTCCTCGCGCATGAAGTTGTCGGCCTCATCCACTAGCACGATCTTTGAGAGTTGCCGATGCTTACCATTGATCTGTGAGCTTCCTTTTTGATGCATCTGCGCATAGAAAAGATCCAGAGTCAGCGCGACTACAAGGTTTTGAATAACTGGATCATACTCAGACAGATTAATCACTATGACTCCATCAATGAGATCATATAACGACCGAGCTTTTCCTCGGTCTGGCTCAAAAACTTCAAAGTTGATGAGTTCAGCCAGTGCGGCGTGTAAAGAATCGATCTCTGGCTTTTCTTGATTGCAGTACAGTTCCCATACATCGTTGATTGTTGGTGCAGGTTTTGACCATGTTGTAGAGTCACTCTTGTCGATGCCCGCAGCTTCATAGGCATCTATAATCAGTGTGTTGATCCGATTCTGTTGCTTGCTTCCTAGGTTGTAAGCTTTCGAGAGGGTCGCTCGAAATTGACTCGCGGTGTGTACCGGAAGCATAGGCTTGCTTCCAAACAAGGCGAACGGGTTGAATGGCAAATGGTGGAGATCAAATACTTTTGCTCCAGTTGCAGACACAAAGTCATCTTTAACGTAGTCGGCCTTGTAGTCTAGGATCAACACCCCGATAGGCTTCCCGGCTACGTTTCGCTTCTGCTGGCGAATGAGCTGAGTAATCAGGCTCTTTGTGAACTGGGTCTTTCCTGTTCCCATCGTTCCGATGATGGCAGCATTCGGATTCAATAGTTTCTCGGTGTTTGTAGGCTCCCAGTAGACTTTTTCGCTTGTTTGGACATTGATCCCGAACTGAATTCGAATTGGCTCCTGAGGCGTGGTTGCTCTGGGCTTTGAATCCGTGATTGTTGTCGGAAGGGGCTCTTCTGCCACAGTCACGGCAACCCACGGCGTCTTTTCGTTCTCCGAAGGTGCTGGCGGCACGACAGGGGCTGGTTTGGAAGCAATGCGACAAAGGAAATATCGATCGGGAATATGCAAAAAGTTGTCTTTGGCGAGTCGCTTCTCCAGCTCTGTTCGAGGAGTGCCCACCAGTGTTTTCAGAAATCCAATTGGGATCTCAAACTTCGCTATGCCGTCCTCGTCAGTGAAGCGTGTCTGGAAAGCCGTCGCTGAGTTGAGGTTTGAGACTACGAAGCCGGTGGGAAAGTCTTCTAGTTCACCCAATTCGAAATCACCAACGAGCCAATCCTGACGCGACTGTTTGATCGGCGCAAAGTAGTCCTTTTGAAAGACTTCATACAGTTCGTACTTTTCAATTTGCATCAGGACCTGCGTAACGAACAGGCTTCGATAGAGTTGCCCTTCAAGTGTTCGAGGTGCAAGCAATCCGTCCTTCAAGAACTCCGACAACTTCCTGACCTGAGTCGCTGCTTTCGTAAAGTCCGGTGTCGCCCCAGTTTTTACTTCCACGGGCAGGAGGTAGAGCTTTCCTGACTTGAAGCCCGCAAAAACGATATCGTCCGAAATGGCGCCTTTGAATTCTGAGTGCTTGTGATGTCTGGAGAAGTCACCTTCGCTCATCTTCAAGCCAATGTTACCCGAAACGCGAATGAGTTCCGCGACTGACAGCGGGACCCAAACGATCTCGGAACCTGCGAGCAGACAGCTGATGAGCTTCCAAGCACCGAGGATCCCTTCACGTTCTGTCCGGATGTTTTTCTGAGCGGTCACCATCTTCAGCAACCACTCGCCATTGAACGCATTGAACTCACCAATGGATGAAGCTGTTCCGTGCTCCAAAATCTCGGTGTAAAGACCAGATTCCTTTGTCACGGTGATCGCGTCATAGCCTGCGGAATTTGTGTATTGATCCGAAAAGTGAATCAGCACTACGTCACGGGTATCTGCGAAGAATTCCAACGTCACCTTTGGGTCGATCAGGGTCACCCACAAGGATCCTTCATAACTTCGCTGAAGGCGATCTTTGAATCGATCACTTACCGCAAGCCTGATGGCGGAACTGTCGTGATAGGTGTCATTTACGGAGTGCGATGGCTTCAGGAGGGTACCCACGAGTCGTGCGACTTCAAGATGCAAAAGCCCGTTTGTGTCTGTGTCGCGTAATCCAAAGCCGGTGAAGTAACTGCCGTTCTCACAACAAGACGCTTCTCCGCTCAGCAGTCCCCGACATGATACCCCACTGATGTGCTTGCGAATGTCTGTATCGACTCGCTGCACTTTCTCGTTGTTTTTGAAAAGCGTCAGGTGCGCGTAGGCTAATGATGCTTCATCATGCGTACGAAACTTGCTGAACGTTAGTCGCGTTCTCAAAAGATCGATAATGGTGTCGGCTGAGACCGTCTGTTTGGATCGTTCAAGGTCATACCGCTTCTTTATCTCGTCGTATTTTGAACACTCGGCAAATCTGTCGAATTCGGTTTCGTTGAGCTCGTCGTCGTAGAGGTTGACGTGAACCTTTTGTGACTTGATTCCCTGTGAGCGAAAATAGTCAACGATTCCCAGGAAGACTTCTTCATTGGTCACGTTGTTGATGGAGTTCAACAGCAGGGGTGCGTCTGAGCTATCAAGGAATAGTTCACCAAACGTCCTGACAAATTCTTCAATTTTCTCTCTGGTCAGCTTTCGGACAAATTCGTAGTTGGTTTGCTCCTGCGGCACTATTTCCAGCCAGAAGCAGTTATCAGAGATCGTTTGAGTGTGCGAGAACTCGTGAGTGCTCGAATAGACGAAAGGCAGCAGTCCACGTGGGGTGAGCCGTGACTTGGTGACTCGCGGAAGATTCCTGAAGCTGCGGCTGTCGTCATTATTGATTTCACTCACCAGAGCAACGTAGTAGCCCATGATCAACGGATGAAATGGCGACATCAGATGTTTGCCGTCACGATTCACCATTCCGAGCTGAAGCATCAAACGGGTCTGTTCGCCGAGGTTTTGTCCCAACGGTACCAGTTGCAGGTACTTGACATACTCAGAGACGTAGGCCGTTGCGCGATCAACAAGGTCTCCGCCCCAGGATGCCAACGAAGGCAATGTTTTCTTCTCTGCGAAGTAGTCCATCAGGCCTTTCCAGGCTGTGTACATGGCAGGGCAGATTTCCTTCAGACGAAGACCAGGGATTGACGGGGAACCAATGGCAACCAGTCGTTGCTCGACAAATTGAGATTCCAGCCGCAAGAGCGACAACACTCCGCCAACGACGCTGCTTTCTTTGTTGTCCAAAACGACTCTTGATCGCTCCTGGAGGAACGTCCCGTTGTACCCGTCGTCGAACAGCAAATTGAAGCGACCTTCATCGAACAAGAGAGGGACCGTCAATGATTGTTGATTCAACTCGCCTTCGATGTTGAATTTGAGTGCTTTACCTTTGCTGAACACTGAGAACGAAACCGTTTCGGATTCTTCGTAAAGGTCGTGGAAGTCCACAGTGCCGAATTCTGATGCGTCAACGACGGCGTGATTCTCATCAAGCACTTGTCTTTCAGGCCTATTTGGATTGATCAGGAGTTCCTGGTCTTCGGTCTGTAGCGTCAACGTTTCGGATTTACCCTTACCGACCACGTTCACCAAAAACGAATTTTCAAAGGCGGCGATGTGAAAATCGCCTTCCTGCACGGCCAGGCAATGGAATTCGAATCGCTCAGCTGTCTGAGATCTATCGAGAGAGACCGTGAAATAGGTCGGCGCTTTGTCGAAATTGCCAGTCAAAACAACTCGACGACGGTTCCGTGATTTCTTGATCTCTAGCTTTGCTGTCTCACGGAAATGCTGATTGCCAGCTTGCTTTATATGCGTCGGATCAAGGTCGTCCGTGATGAATACGAACGCCAACTGGAACGTACTGCTCTCAGCCGGCACCGAGATGATCAAATTCTTGCGACGCTGTCCCGCACCGGTATCACGAGAATTCCTCGGGCCATACAAAGTGCCTCCTTCCAGCTCGACGGTTGCAAACTCCAATGCCGTCGAACCGTGTGACTCAATCTCATCCCAAATGTCGCGGATATCAAGTCGCTCCCACGGCTCCAAGACGCCGGATTCGAAATGATTCTTGACGAACGATGGGCTCAGATATGGTAGTCGCTCCTCAATGTCATCCGGAAAATGATGCACCACCGTCGCGATTTCTTCATGAAGCTCCCTGTTTTCCTTGAGGCGACGCTGAATTTGTCCTTCACTTGTTAGATCGAAAATTGCCTGATCTTTGAACAACCCAAGAGAAGGAAAATCTGGATCCTGCTGCCTGGACAATGATGCGTATGACTGCCTGAATGCAAAGGCGCTGCTTTGCTCCTCTTCAATCTGAGTTGCCTGCCATTCAAGAAGACACTTGATAACGAGGGCCGACTTCTTTCCAGTTTGGGCTTGAACGACAAGGTCAGAGCAAACAGTTCTGGCATTCCATGGAGCACCGCTTGCACCAAGATCTATTGCACTATTCAGAATTGTGTCGAGCAGACTGTTGTGCACAATGAGCAATGCACTTTGCTCAAACGGAGCAGCCTGCGCCGCGACTTTATCTCGCAGCATCGCAATGTAATTCTCATTGTAACCGACAGCTGCATCATCTGTCCCTTCAGAGTGTGCCACACAAATCAGTCGCACATCTCCCACCTGAAACCATGGTAGAGCGACATTACCAAGCTGCACATGACCTTCGGCGGTTGTCTCTGCTTGTTGTTGTAGTGATCTCGTATTGGCAAAATCGGGTGATCGAAACTGGAATCTTTGCCCAGCGGTGATTCGATCCCGTAGCTGATTCGCCAAGCGTTGAAGAAGAAACTGCTCAAATGGTACTACGGACATAAACCGCGTCTCCGCTGTCACTCAGTCGTTCCACGTTGCCAACGCGTTCGAAAAAGCTGATCAATGTTTGCTGTGAATGCTTGTCAAAATAGAAGCCGCGATTCTGGAATTCCTTAATGACTTCCTGAAAACGCAGGCGCGCCCGATTTCCAATCGCAAGGTTTGTGAGCAACAGCACAAAATCCTGATTCATGACGAGAACTTTTCCAGCGCGTCCTCTGGCTTGAATAAAGTTCTGGGCAACTGTTTTCTCAAATGCTTCGACATACTGCATCTGGACGCGGTGTCGTCCGGTACCTTCTGCAAATTGCAGTTCTGAATAGTGAAGCAAGAGATCCAACGCATCAATCACGGTGTCTCCGTCAGGATGCTTCGGTCTCACCACGCGATCTTGCTGAAATCTTGTCGAGAACTCTCGGACGGCTTTGGCGGCTAATTGTTGCTGATCCGTTGGCGAATTCAGCAAGGAGGCTGCGAATGCCCAGAGGGGTTCTGCCGGCATCGTGGTGCCATCGTTCAGGTACTCCAACGCCGAAAGTCTCGGGAAGACTCGTGAAACCGCAGTCTCAAGAGGCTTGAAGCCGAATGTCGTGAGTTGTGTGCGTTCACTGCTAAATCGCTCGTTGTCGAGAATAAAATAAAGTGGGCGAGCGACCGGACTAGCACCAGTCTTCCAGTGCGTAATGTTCAACGCGAGCTGTGTGCAGTAGATAACATTATAGAGTTCAAAAAACGGCTCGAAATTGGCCATCAGATAGTCGGCGTGACTGACGAGAAACAACAAATCGTTTTGAAAGCAATCCGCTACGAACGGCAAATAGGGGGTTTCTGTTCGCTTGACTGGTTGTTCCTTGAGGTTTTCGTCGAGCACATCAATGAAAAGCTTTTCAATGAAGGTTGCTGACCCTTCGAACGTTGCGCTGGAGTCTGGACTTACAAACCCGCCGAAAATCTCGGTCAAATGTTTTGTTGATGCGTTCTCGCCCGTCGCTCCCTTCAATAGAAGAAATCGCGCAGAACGATTCAACAATGCATCGCCGTCGAAATACATGCGTTGAAGATCGTCGACAACGTGACTTTCACTCAGGCGATGTTTCAATCTTTCGAGGCAGGTTGTTTTAAACGCCTCCAGCGAGAATCCCTTTTTTGAGCGTTTACCAACCAGTGAGCACAACACACTGCCCCCGACGACTCCATATTCAAACTCCTTGCCTCCCTTCCTGAATGGCAAAAACGAAGTAAGCGCATTTTTGCTTTCAACTTGAAGATCAGCGAGTCCAAGGACCTTTTCAACGAGGTGCATGTTCAAGACTCCACCACGATTTCGTCATTGGATACGTCGTTGCGTAGTACCCATTCATGGTGTCCATACTGAATGTGAAGGGAGTCCGACGTACGGACTTGACGAGTAACGGCATCAACAAGCTCCTCTAAAACGACCACGCTCGTCTTATCGTGCTTGTTTGGACGGTAGCCACGGATAATCCTTTGCAGCAGCTCAAGAAACGCAACGGTCACTCGTATCGGAACCAATGGTTTCTCGTCGAGATCCAGAATGATCTCAAAATGGCGGAGCTCCTTTGATCCAGCAGCATGTGCAATTCGGTTTAGGGATGGCTGGAGATACGCCTTTGCCGACATGGCGTAGCCATTCAGCTTTCCGAGGAAGAATCGATCCTTCTTGATCTCGGGTGCAATACGGTTGGCAAAGGAAATGAGTCCGCGAATTAACACGTCCTTGTAGAACTCTCGCAGCTTTGTTCGCTTGTCTCTGTGACCATCGTACTCAGAATGCAGAAGCCAAAACTGTCGATAGTCATCAAAGAGCGTCTCCTTCAAATCCGCAGCAATCGACTGGTGGTAGTTGTTGCCAATCTCAACATCCTGCATCATGTAGAAAAACCGAATCCATGAGCTGGGCTCAAGAGCCTTCGTGCCAAGGAATTCACTTGCCGCGTCGCGGAACTCAAGGAATTCGGTTTCGAATAACTCCAACTTCGTTCGGATGCGGAACAAATCAAGGCGTTTAGACCGCTTTGTGCATGGATCGAGCTTCTGAAGTGCCTCCAGCAAATCGGAGCCCGACAGGCGGAAGATATTGTCAAACAGGTAACCATCGCCAGTCAGAATTCGATGGACAAAATCCAGCACCGTTCTCGCGGTCAAAAACTGATCGTACCTCAAGTGGGCATGAAGCAGAACATCCAGGATCTTCTCACGGACTTCGGGGATCTGAAGCAGATAGAAGTTTCTTGCGAGCTGCGACTCGCGATTCGTTCGCTCAAAGGCAACAAAAAACGGATTGTTAGGTTCGGAAGTGACCAGCCGTTCCAGAAGCTGTCCAATAAACTGAGCGTCGACATGCTGAGAGGTGATTCGGAACTTTGGATAGTTACGGAAATCAACGAACGCACACGTTGGATTCTCTGCTTCGCTCGGTTCCAGGTACTTGCTGATGGCGGACTTGATGTCTGAGTGTGTCGGGTTCCCGTCGGCAGCGTAGTTTCCCAACATGCCGATGTTGATTCCGACCACCAGCGACTGGTTTCCTGCTTTGAATGCAGAAAACTGATCGTCCAGGGTTTGGATGGCATCCTTCTGCGGGTCAAAGCTATGGGTCGCATCCAGATGGAATCGCACTTTCGTGGCATAGTCGGAATGGATCCGGCGAAACAGCTCGGATTTTCCGTCGCCGCTGGAGCCGCAGACAAAGATGACTCGGGGTTGCTTGAGATTTTTGTCGATCTCGGTCCGAAGTGCCTGCTCAACGGGTGTCTGCACGTAGAGATACGCTTTGAGTGCCTCTAACTCGGCGACGTGACTTTCCAGAGTTGTGACCGCTGTGGCTGACCCCTTCGACAGAGTTTCAATCAGTTCTTCGAAGTTCATACAAGCCGTTCGTCTCTGCGAGGAAAGGTTGCTCTTCCTGTGTCCGTTGCAAAGCAATCCTTACGGATCTGCATTTGCAACCCTTTACGTCGCGGCCAGCTTACTGTCAGCCGGACCGACACTCAATCGACTCGGCTCGATAAATAGAGTGCTTCGCCACGATCTGAGATGCCACGGACTGTCCGACTCTTTTACCGTTACAGTCCCACCGTTCCTCCCACGGTCGGATGACAGAGTGCGCTCTGCATCAAACGGTTCGTTCTTGCCTTATCAGCCGCCTCCCGATAGCGGGCTGTTTCCTCCAGGAAAAATACCGGAAGTTAGCGTTCTATGCCACTCTTTTCTGATCATTGATGACAGCTCTGTGCGGCGCTGGAATAAGATAGGGAACAGGGCACATGACGTGGTTCGATGATCTCGTTGGCTTTTGTGAACAATCGGCCGATCAAGTCCGTTCGATGATCGACGTCGACGGAGATCGCTTACACTCGCGGGCGAATGGACGAGTGTTACGTTGCGGAACATTGGAAGTGATTTCGCTGGGTGACCTGCGAAAACGGACGACCACAACGGAGGGCACGAAAAAGCGACTTCGGCTGTCCGAGGTCGTTGGTAATGTGCAATCGCTGCATCAGCAGACCGAAAACGCCGGTGCATTGTTTCAGGTGGCGTCTCAATTCAATCTGCTGGAGATGGTCAGCCCATCTGTCACACCCGATGACGGTATCGGGATCTATGAAAATGATCGGACTCAGGGACCAGCTTGTGCGATCGCCGCAGGTGCCGGAACGATTTATCGAAACTATTTCGCACCCGTAAACGGCAGAGTTGGGCAATCGGCTGCGGATCAAATTGACTGTCTGCAGGATATTGGAGCGGCTCTGGGGAATCAGAACAATCGTCTATGGCACATGCGAAACGGTTACGCACTTCCTTCAGACGACGGACTTCGGGAAATCCACGACCGCTTGTTGGCAATGAGCGAATCTGAGCGGGATGATCTGCGGCAACGACTTCAGATCGGCATTCAATGGGATACTCAGGTGACTCTCGGTGACTGTCAGCATAACGTCACTCAAGCCTACTGCTCAGCCTTGCCGGTAACGTACTCATCGCAATCTTCAAAACAGTGGGAACCGTTTGCCCGCCTTGTGCTCGAAGCGGCCTACGAGGCCACGTTGCATGTTGCGTCGCTCAACGCTGAACGAACCGGCAACCGCGAAGTGTATCTCACGTTGCTGGGCGGTGGTGCGTTCGGAAATGACAGCGACTGGATCATGGCGGCCATCGAACGGGCGACCCGCCGGCTTGCTTCGGCGGATCTGGACATCTTCATCGTGAGTTACCGGGCATCAAATTCCGATGTGCAAAGCATGATCGATCGCCTCTGATAGTCAATGAAAGGCAACCTTTCGGATTCGGTGCCAGAGGATGTTCCTAACCTCCAGGCTCAGTTGCCTTGTTTAGCAGATCCGAACAGCCAGTTCCTGACAAACTGCGACACTTTGATCAATCGGTCGTCCGCGATTCCGTGGCGGTAGTTGTCGGCCACACTGCCGTCGGTGTGGCCAACAGCAGGCTGGTCTCCGCAGGCATCATTGAGTGCGATCGTTGCTGAGCACAAGCCGGACTTGCTGACAGCAAATGTGCCCATTCAAACAGTACAGGACATCATGCGACGATTCCTTCGCGTGCCGACGAATCTGGTCCGCGCCTTCCCCATTCACGAGCACGATCACACAGACCCCGGCGTTCTGGTCGAAAGGATGCTTGACAGCCACGATGTTTCAGGCATCTCGTGGCGACACAAATTTAAGCTGTTTCTCCACTTCCTGTTATCCCGTGGATCGGATCAGGAACGCGAAGACTATCTCGACGCCGTCCACCGGATGCAGACTGGGGCAACCCGTGTTAAGTCTGCAGATGACGGCGTAGACACAGATGACGAAGACAGTGCCGTCCTGACCCTGGCCAACGTTCAAATTGCCACCTTCATGGAATCCTGTCGATCTCCGATGTGATGGGAAGACTCAATGACTTTGCCGAAGCGTTTGTGTTGCTGTTTGAGGTTGAGCATGAAGTCAGGGATTTAATCAGCCTGGTGTACACGTCCCCGGAATTGAATGAAGTTTGTGAGGTGCTCGCCAATTCATCCCAGGCACCACTGGAGGCCGCAGCGGCAGAAATTGCGAGGCTGTCCGACGGTGAGTCACCGATCGTTACCGCGAAGAACCATGTTGCTGCTGTCCAAAAAGCAGCAAAGCTGCTGAGAGAAGCCGGAAAGGCCCGACCACTGACGGCACTTGAGGACTTTACTTTTGCTCAGTACAAAAGCGTGATCTGCTCCGAGTCGAATTGGCCACGATTTCAGCCAATCTTCGACACCATGCATGAACTGGTCGATGCCGATTTCGAGGACGTCAACAAGATTCGCAACGTCGTATTCCATTTCCGCCGTAGTATCACTCCCCGAGACACAGACCGCCTCCGTCGCTTTCCTGACAAACTGCGATACAACCGGGAACTGTATTTATCGCGGCAGACAGTTTCAAAAACGTCGTCAGCATCCGAGTCCGGCACGAGACCGTAATCAACGATTTCAAACGATTACACGATCGCTCTCGAAATACCACGACGTCGATTCTTCAAATCCGATTGACGAATCCTTCACACGGTGGTGCCGTGGCTTTTCAATCGAGGCAACGCTGATTGCGTTCTATCTTGGACAGCTCGGGGAGCTTTACTCACGGCCGACCGTGAAACAGCACTTGGCTGCAATTCGCATGCTCTTTGATTTCTTCGTGACGGGTGGCATTCTTCGCATGAATCCTGCCTTATCAGTTCGAGGGCCTCGGCATGTGGTCGTGAAGGGCAGGACGCCGGTGCTGCAACCAGTCCATGCAAGGCGGCTGCTGGATTCAATCCCCGAGGACAAGATTGGCGGCTTGCGTGATGGAGCTCTGGTGATGCTGATGTTGTACACGTTCGCTCGCATCGGTGATGCCGTGGCGGTGAATGTCGATGATGTCTACATGAACGGCCGCCGATGGTGGGTGCGATTGTCCGAGAAAAACGGGCGGCAACATGAGATGCCTCTGCACCATTCGGCGGAAGAAGCTGTTCTGGCCTACATGGATGCGGCTGACTTGTATGGTGAGAAGAACATGCCGCTGTTTCGAACTCTGGATCGGCATCGGAACCTGACAGAAAATCGCACGTACCGGCAGCATGCGTTCGCCATGATTCGTCGTCGGGCGCGTCAGGCTGGAGTTGGTTCGGCTATCTGCAATCACACCATGCGAGCCACGGGCATCACGGCTTATATGTCGAATGGCGGAACTTTAGAACGAGCCCAATTTATGGCAGCTCACAGCAGCAGTCGTACCACGAGTCTCTACAATCGATCGAACGATTCGGTGACGCTGGATGAGGTGGAACGGATTCTGATTTAGCGTCGCGGGTCACAATCAATGCGGGTCATGCTCTCCGATCATCTGAAAAGGATTTTAAGATGTCAGTTACATGTCGCATTGAACGGGCGCTTTGCCGGAACTCTGAATAACTTTCGGTTTTTTCAGCTTAGGATCGACTTCGGTGACGCTTTCCAGCTTGACCGTGAATTTCCAGTTATCGCCGTAGTCGAAGACGAGCGTCATGGTCGCTCCTTCGGCCAGTGGCAGATCCTGAATTGCCACTTCGTCAGCCCAGGCATCGGCATCATTGACGTGTGGACAGGCAATTCTAACTGTCTGACTGCGTCGATCTCGAAACTCAAAGTGATACACATGATCGTTATCAAAATCAAACGCATCCAGAATGGCAGCCGCCAGCGATTCGAGCGACAACTCGCCGGGTATTTCAATTCGTCTCCAAGGCTTTCCAAGCGACACGCGCCATGTATATTTCCCGGGGCGGACTTCAGGTTCAGGCAACTTCAGATTCTGATGCCACGTTGGGAAATAGGGCGTGAACACCGGCTGCAGAACACCCAGCTTCAGTGACTTAAACTCGGCGGCCGTCATGAACTCAAAGACGATGCTTTTCGACAAAACGTCAATCATCGCCTGTCCGAAAGGAAGAAATTCGACGCGCGAAAGCTGGTGCGTGTGTCCGTCAGCGGGAGGTTCATATTCGGTACTCACCCACCCAAAGGCATCCATCAGCGCGATCGTGAGAAAATCCATCGCACTGTAGACGATTCCGTATCGTCTGTTTGAATCCTCAGCCCGCAGAACGGGTTTCCGCTCAAGTTGTCTGCAGACCCCCGTGAGCGAATTTCTGCAGATGTCCGACCACCGGTCCCCCTTCTCCGATTGTCTCTGTGCTGGCACGACACAGCCAGTTTTCCAGAAGCGTGAAATATTGTTCGGTCGAGTTCAGTTGACGCCACTTCATCAGCATCTCCGGATCGAGTGCCAACTTACCGGGCGGAGCGGCACCAATGCCGACTCCAATACCTGTCGTTCTGAGCAGCAGAAACAGAGCGTTGAGCAGCGGAAAGGATCTCTGCTGAGGCCGCTTCAACTGATGAGCCACGGGCCGAGTTATCTCAGCATTCAGTTTCTCAAGACCACTCTGAGGCAGCAGATAATCTTTGCTGGTTGTTTTCACGCCTCGCTCACCGATGAAATCGAGGAGCGTTTCAAAATCCCGAAGAACTGAGCCAGGACGATTTGTGTCAATTGGTTGTGTACGCAGAATCTGTTGCAGCGCATCTGAAATTGGCAGTTCAGTTGGGTGGTCGTTGGTTTTGGCTTTTTTCATATTGATTCACCTTATCAGATTTGCTTTCGGGTCACTGATGCCGATTTTATGCGAACGACCAAAGCACTGCGAATCACCGATCGGCTTGGCAGCGAAAAATGAAACCAGAAACGATTATCTGCGCCATTTTGATCGCTCATTCTCTGGAAATCCTTTGGGCAACGCGTGAGTTTGATGCTACAGTGTATCGACATAGTATTTACGCCAAAGGAAGGTTATTCATGATCAAAAACCTTGTGAAGCACGGTAACAGTTGGGCGCTGGTCATTGATCGTCCCATACTCGACTTACTGAAGATGAATCCCGAAAGCCCGTTGGAAATCACGACCGATGGCGAGTCCATTCGCGTGGCTCCGGTGACGAGTGACAATCCGAAACAGAAACTACGCGACGCCAGCAGGAAGGTCAACAATCGTTACAGCAAGACATTCAAGAAACTTGCCGAGTAGGATCTGTGCTCAATTTCCTGACTCTTGACGATGTTATGGAACTCCACGCCGGTCAAATTGCCACCTATGGTGGAGGCGATGGCCTGAGGAGTGCCGAACTGCTTCAATCTGCGATCGCTCAGCCGGAAGCTACCTTTGGCGGGCAGTTCCTGCACAGGGACGATTTCGAAATGGCGGCTGCGTACCTGTTTCATCTTGTCCAGAACCACCCGTTCATAGATGGCAACAAACGAATCGGGCTGGAAGCGGCTTTGGTGTTCCTCGAAATCAATGGCACTTCTGTCAATGCTGACGCTGAGCACCTTGTGGAACTTGTCCTGGGAGTTGCTCAAGGCCAGATTGGTAAACCTCAAATCGCAGAATGCTTTCGTTCTCATGTCAGTCCTGTCTGAACCATTTGAATGGTAGGAAACGCCTCTGAACATTGGAGCCACACCGTACATGCCATTTCTCGCGAACTTGATGAGATCCTTGATCGCGTTGACAGTCAGACAGCGGCACTGCTGGAAAAAAACGTTCGAAATGCGATCTCGCTGGCAGTACAGCGAAATATCAAAGTCGAAGCGAAGGACTCAATGGGATATCCGCTTGGCTACTTCGAAACGACAGAAGGAAGTTTCGCTAACGAACCGTTTGATTTGCCCACTGATCTGCCGCTTGAATAGCGGTCAGCCTTTTATGTGGCCTTCCATATCGGCAATCTGATGTATTGTGACAAGGCAACATTCTCCACTCAACAACGAATACTTTTCGGAATAAGATTGTCTGAGTGCAGCGATGCACCATTTAATCAGTGATCGCAAAGATCGACATGTAGAGCCATTGCTCAGGACCCGGGTTAAATTCAGTTGATGGACGATCAACCTGCCGTGACGCTTTTCATCAAACAGGTTCCCGGTGAGTTTCCTCAATTCATTCTTGGGATGCCTGATTTCTTCAACATCACCTTCGAATTCCGAAAGGCTCATATTCAGCACTGAATTCAATGCATTAACGTCGGCAAAGTAATAGGCTTCGAGCATATTTACAAAGAAATGGACCGACGCTCGTGGACGTGTCTCCGACGAAAGGAACGTATCGAAAATCTTTTTATACCGTGAAAAAATGGCTTCATGGTTTTGGCGGCGTGCATCTTCAAGGTCATCGATCAGAATAACGAAAGAATTCGGATTTGAATCCAGAAATCGCCGAGCTGGCAGGCCGATTTCCTCCGCATCTCTGTTCGGGATCGTCTTACCTTCTCCGACCATCTTAAGCAGGCGCTTTTCAGATGTGATCGGCGATCGTTGTCCGACACGCGCCCGGATTGTGAAGGTACAATCTCCCGACTCCATCAGATTCCTGAAGAGCGAGGTCGCGAATTCTTCTTCGCCTTTTCCCGTCACGAACAGGCCGAAAGTCCTGAATGTCCAAGCAGGAGTTTGTGTATCTGACGACATTTATCGACCGGCCCCAGCGGCTGCAGCTTGCGGTCCGATCATCTGAGCCATGTAAAGAGATCCTGCGGCATACTCGCTCAGCAAATCGCCGATGCCAGCAATCTCCGATACACGTTGCAGGCGAGTTCTTCCTTCGATGATTTCCGCCGCAATCACATCAGATGCCTCAAACTGACTGATCAGTACAGGAGAATGCGTGACCGCAAGTATCTGCTTGTTCCAGTTTGCTCCCGCTTCACGAACAGCTTTTGCGAAGACAGCCAAAGCCCATGGATGAAGCGAGATTTCCGGCTCATCGAAAAGAATGAGGGAAGGTCGATCTTTCCCTTCAGAAAAAAGGGCTGTCAGCAACAAAAGCATCTGCAAGTGACCGTCTGAAACACCAGAAGCCAGGATGGGTTTTGATTTTTCTTTTTCGAGGAACTGCCCGTAAACGGAGTTTGGCCCGGTTTGTTCCAGCACAATTCCGTCAAAGGTCGGAAACGCTTCTGTCATGTACTCCATGATTGTGTCAAATCGAGTGTCCCGGTGTTTTCTATCGTGCAGATTCCGTAGTACGGACCACGCATTTTCGCCGCGTTTTTTAAGTTGCTGGTCATGACCAGACTCTGATCCTTGAGTCTTAAGTCGATGCAGCAGAAAGGAACGAGAATGATACAGTCGGACAAAATGAAGCAGTCGGTCAAGATCGCCAGCGTCCTCATCTGACGAGTTGAACTGCATGTAGAGATTGAGCGAAAGCTTTTCAGGTTCACGCAGCTTGACGCTCAAATTCTGAGATACCGCGCTGTTGTAAAGGATGGCATTTTCAACCCCGACATTTCGCTGAATAACTGTCTCATCGCCAGGGATTCGGCGAAGCTCTTCACCCGGCATTGAATTGATCGATCCCGATGCCAAGTCAAACCGCAATGAATAGGAGATGTGTTCAGTCTCCATCGTAATTGAGATTCTCTGATCATCATCCGCAGCACCATCGAACAGAATTCCGATTCCGTGACTCCGATCGGCCGAGGCCAGTTCGACTCCGCGGATCGCACAATCTCGCACAAACCAAAGAGTATCCAGCAGGGTTGATTTCCCGGAGCCATTTGCACCGAAAAAGACATTCACGGCTTTCAGCGGCAACTCAACGTCTGCCAGAGACCGAAAGTTCTTAACATGAAGGCTTGCGATTCGAGCCATTTGGATTATTCCTGAATTGCACTACACAGCGGGTTGCAGAGACTGCCAAAGAAGATTTGTTCGACACCCGAAAGTCCTTCGAGTAGCATTGATGATTGCGGTCGAGTGATTTTCGCATAAAGAATGGAAGCCGGTCAACTAATACCATGCATGGTTGGAGAAACGGACAAATCGTCCCGGACAGCGGCTGGCAGCGGCTTTCCAGTCGGTTGAACCGGAACAATGTGGCAATCATCAAAAATGAATGGGCGACCGGTGTTTTGGATAAAACGGGTCAAGCGGCTCAATTTGTGCGGTTCAAAGATGGCACTTCAGGCATGTCGATCACCACGATGATTTCCAATATCTGCCAAATTGTAGAGGACTTTGGCAAGAGCTGCGGCCTGATGGATTTTGAGATGGAGCGCATTGTCCGCTCTCGAACGGACGGAAAAGATGAATGGGTCGTTCAACTGCAGTGTAATAATATCGACCCCTTGATCGAAGACGATGATCGGTGCGCGATCGTTGTCGTTGATGCCTAATCCGAAAGGCCACGGTTGCTTGAAGGGCTATAAACGGTTTCCAATGTTGACTGCAAAAACCGGCATGTCTGGGGAATTCGCAATTTCCCCGGATTCAACGTCATCGCGGGCTGCGGGTGTGAACGAGGTGTTACAATTTGAATCGCAGTAAATGTCGCTGAATACTGGAGCTAGACCGTGCATGACGTTTCCCGAGAACTTGATGAGATCTTTGATCGCGTTGATAGCCAAACGGCGGCAATGCTGGAAAGAACCGTTCGGAATGCGGTCGCACTGGCTGTTCAACGAACTGGCAATTTCACCGCGAAGGATTCAATGAGATATCCGCTTGGTTATTTCCAAGCGACAGAAGGCTGTTTCGCTGACGAACATTTGAAATCTCCAATGTCAGATTAGACGGACCGTCCATGTCTTTTAGTTTTTCACATTGGAATCTCGCCTGCGTGTCCTTCGAAGGACTCCTCGATACAGTTCCCGGCATCGTCGAAAATGAAGCTGCACCGTCCAACCTGGAAATCTCTGACAGCGGTTGCCTTCAACTTCTCACGAATCGCCGTGCGACTTTCTATTGGTGCCTTCGTGGAGAGCGGTAACGACAGCTCACTGGCATGAATTGCAGGAAGACATGGTGTCACGATTCGTGATGAAAACTGTCGAATGTGCGCAACTGCCTCTCTACGTGGCAATCGTTTACTACGATACGAAGTCAGAACAGTGACGGGGGGCCTCTCCCTGGCAAATAAGGGCCAAAGCTCGTTTGCATAGCCGTTTGTCGAGCCATGATGACTGATCTTCACGGCATGAGATGATAAGTTGTCAGCGCCGAACTCGCGCATGACATCGAGCCATCCGGCAGACTCTACGTCACCACCAAGAACGATTCGTGTGCTTCCGTAAATGACGAGCAGGGCCATAGAAACAACATTTTGATTCGACCTGGGAAGGGACGCCTGGAGGCGGTCTTTGTCGTCGAAACATTTTGCCAATCCCTGTTCGTACAACTCAGTCTGATTCGTCGATGGCGCAAGAGCCCAAACCTGGAATTCCGCATGCCCATTCACGGGAACAGGAAAAAGCTGATTGCCGGTCGTCGCCGTCTTTGGAACAAGAGGAGTTTTCGACGCTTCTTTTTTCTGTTTGACCAGACGGAATATTCGATCGAGTTCGCTCGCATCTTCGATACTTGTTGCGTTGCCGGACTTCCTTGCGTCGATTTCTGCTGCTTTGAGTATCCACTTCAGCCGCTGCCCTGTCATTACTGACGGACGCCAAAAACAATCGACATCGCATCGTTCCAGCAAATGACTCATACCGCGATAATGATCGTCGTGCGGGTGAGTCATGCAGAGGAATGCGAGGTGATCGATCCCGCGATCGGTCAGAAACCTCAGTACCGGGTTCTTGGAACTGTGTTTCAATGACCCCGAATAACAATCGACTACACCCCATTCACCAGACGGCAATCGAAGAACAATACTCTCGCCCTTCGCAGCACCGAAGACGTGAATTTCGAGCCTCTTGGTGTCAATAGTCGCCATCAAGTTCGCAACCCGAAATTAGTTCGTCGAGTCTTTGATCAATCGCCTTCTCTTCCTCCGGTGTCACTTCAATGTCGGGGATTGTTTGGAAAAGAACTTCGACATTGCCATCTGCGATGACTGTCTGACATATGAATCGCCTGTTCTCGCGAATCCCCAACTCGGCGAATTCATCCGCCGGATATTCTCCTGCAAGTTCTTCACCAGCGTCAGTCGTCAGCGTCACGAATGCCGTCGGGCCTTCGATGTAATCCACGAAACCTGTGAACTGCTCGAGAACGGTGGTATCGCATTTCACATCCATTAGACCTGCAATCTGCAGTTCGGCACTTGCTAGCCAGGATCGCAGTTGCCGGATTTTCTCGATCGAATCACTTGATCTCTGGACCGATCGATAGAGCTTGACCAGCGACTGAGATTCGATTCCTGAAAACACATCACCCAAGGTTTGCTGTACCCATGACGCGAATGCTGACTTTCCATCCGACACGGCCTCACGCATCCCGTGATCGCTAGAAACGATCCAGGCCGATGGGAGATCGTCTTTTTTGTGCTGCGCGTAGGAACCCTTGAATTGCAAAACTGCCATTTTAGAAATGGATTCTTCGTAACTCTCCACCGCCGCTGATTGCTGCCGTCCCCATGTTGGAAGTATCACCAAGTCGATGTCGAGAATGTCTCTCACTCGCACATACATTCTTTTTGCGTCGCTCACATCACGCGGTGTCGCGCTATGACACTTGCGGCTTTGGCCTTCTGGGGCAAAGCGATGAATTGGCCCTGATTCACATTCAAATAGGGTCTCAGTTGGATTCATCAGTAACTTCCCCCGAAATAACTGTCGGTATTCCGATGGCTTGAGGCTGGCTCATCCGGCTGGAGGCAATTTTTGCCTTTTGCATTGCGCGTTCACATTGAGCTTTCAAATTGAGCTTTCAAATCGAGAACGTCAGACTCATCGAGCGCGATGCTGAGGCTGTGATTACCATCACGATTGTCGAAATTCAGTCGGAGAGTGTATGAAACCACCGCTCCGTCCATTTTCAATTGGTCATCGTCCAAGTCATTGAACACAGGCCGAATGTCCGTGACGATGCGCGCCCCTTGGAACAGATCTGCATGATCGTATGCCAGATCTGTCGCTTTCGACACTGTGCGAATTGCATCGGCCTGCAAAAGTTGACGCAACTCGGGTTCAATACTCTGCCAAGCCGCTTTATCTTCAGGCGACCAATCTGCCAACATCGCGATTCCGTTGCGAAGACCGTCCAAGACTCCGTCAACTGTTCGTACGCTCTGCCGAATGAGTTGATTCAGTGGCAATAGTGACCGCACCACTAATTCAGCCGTTTCGGCGTCTCCGCCAAGAGCTTCTGTCACTCTCGTGATAAGGTCTGCTGGCCGCAGCGGAAGTACTTCGCAGGTTGCGACGTGATCGATGACTTTCTGAAGTTGAGCGGCACCCAGATCACGTATCGTTGCAAAATCCGCCGCCTGCTCTCTGGGGATTCGGAACTTGACCGCCATTGAAAACTTGCCTTGAAGTACGGGTTCTTAAGAGCTTCGGCCATCGTCTTGACGGGAATTCTACGCCTATGACCAAATTGGATCAAGGACACCATTCCGATGGAATCGGTTCGTAAGAGTGTAGTATTGCTTTGACGGATTGGCACTCAACACAGCCAAACGCTGGAAAAATCAGTGGTATTCTTTTCCGCGCAGACGGATTAGAGAGCCCAGTCCGGGGTGATAATCACTAGGACTAGCGAGACGCATGGATTGTGTCGATTCATTGGAGGCAGTACAGAATGGCTTTGAATTTCCGCGTAAAAAGGGCCAAGTAAGTACTGGCGCAGGAGTCTGACTTTCTTCAAAATGCAAAATCTGACATTTGAGCCGGTATTGTCTCACGACATAATCTTCCACATCGGCTGCGCGCCTTCGACGCCAACAAGTGAGTTATCAAGACCGCCAAAGAAGTACGTCAGCTTTTCCGGACTTAAACCGAGCTGCGTCAGGATCGTGGCGTGCATGTGTCGGACATGGAACACGTCCTCTACGGCCTTGCTGCCGATTTCGTCGGTGGCTCCGACTGTGGTGCCGCCTTTGATACCACCGCCAGCCATCCAGATGGTGAAGCCGTAGCTGTTGTGATCGCGGCCGCTGCCGGTGGCGTATTCGGCTGTGGGCTGGCGTCCAAATTCGCCGCCCCAGACGATCAGCGTGTCCTTGAGCATGCCGCGATCTTTCAAGTCCTTGATGAGCCCGGCGATTGGTTTATCGGTCTCACCGGCATGGAGGTTGTGATTCACTTCCATATCAGAGTGCGCGTCCCAGTTGTCGTCGTTGTGGGCTCCGCCGGAATAAATCTGCACGAAACGTACACCGCGTTCGACAAGGCGACGAGCCAACAAGCACTGACGTCCAAACTTTTCACTCTTCGGATCGGTCAGACCGTACTGCTCCTGAGTCGCCGCAGTCTCCTGCGAAATGTCCACGGCTTCCGGTGCTTGTGACTGCATCTTGTAGGCCAGTTCGTAGCTGGCAATTCGGGCGGCGAGGTTGCTGTTATCGGAACGCGTGGCAAAGTGCTCTTCGTTGTATTGTCGCAGCGTGTCCAGTAATCGCCGCTGCGAGTTGCCAGCGAGTTCTGACGGCGGCGTGAGATCCAAAATCGGATTCTTGCCGGATCGCATGACGGTCGCCTGGTACGTCGCGGGCATGTAGCCGCTGCTCCAGTTTTTCGAACCGCTGATCGGGCCTCCGCGAGGATCGAGCATCACGACGAAGCCCGGTAAATCTTCGTTCACGCTGCCGAGTCCATAGTTCGCCCATGAGCCAACGCAGGGATGACCGCTGAGGACTCGTCCTGAATTCATCATCAGCATGGCAGAACCGTGAATCGGCGAATCCGCCGTCATCGAATGGACGAAGGCAATGTCGTCCGCACAGGTTCCCAGGCGAGGAAACAGATCGCTGATCCATTTGCCACATTGGCCGTATTGCTTGAACTTCCAGCGAGGTTCGACGATGCGGCCCTGATTGCGGTGACCACCGCGACCAAAAGTTTTGACTTCGATCGTCTTGCCATCCATGCCGTACATCGATGGCTTGTAGTCGAAGGTATCAACTTGGCTCGGCCCACCATACATATACAGAAAGATGACGTTCTTGGCCTTTGGAGCGAAGTGCGGTTCTTTCGCAGCCAGCGGGTTTCTGAATTCGGTGGCACCGTCAGCGGCCACCGCCTGGCTGTTGAGGAAACCATCGCGTTCCATCATGGCGGTCATGGCCAGTCCGGCGAATCCGGAACCAGTCTGCCACAGCATTTCGCGGCGAGTGCGTCCGCAGAAGTTTTGAGTTGTCATTGTATGAGCCTAATCCAGGTAAACAAACTCGTTCAGATTTAACGCGACCAGACAGAAGTATTTTCGAGCCTGCTCGGCGGTCATGTGATTTTCGTTCTGCAAAGTGTTAATCAACTTCAAGCCTCGCGCGACTTCTTCATCCGTCGGTGGTCGCTGCATAACTCGCCGAAGAGCCGCCCGAATCTGAACGTCCAGCGTGTCTGGATATTCTTCGTTCAGCATGTCAGAAAACGACGACGCCTGCTTCAGAATGAACTCACTATTGAGCAGTCCCAGGGCCTGCGTCGGTTGCGTGGTTGCAAAACGCACCGGACATGTTTGGTCGGTGTCGGCCATATCGAAGCTCTCCAGAATCGGATCGAGCAACGAACGTTTGACGTGAACATAAACACTGCGACGTGCTTCATCTTCTGGAGATGATTTGCCCCAGCCGGATCCTGGCTGTGACTGTCCGGCTTTGACTTCCGCTGGAATGTCGGTGTAAATCGACGGGCCATACATGCGATCGACATTCAAGGTGCCATTGGCCCACAAAATGGAATCACGGACTTCTTCGGCTGAAAGTCGTCGCATATCAAAGCGCCAGAAATGGTCGTTGGTGGCGTCTTTCGCCAATGCGTCTTCGCGACCGGTGGAACTCATTTGATACGCGGCGGAATTCATGATCAGTCGATGCATGGCTTTCATCGACCAACCGTCTTCCACAAACTTCGCTGCCAGCCAGTCTAGCAGTTCCGGATGAGTCGGCTTGCTACCCTGAAATCCAAAGTCGCTGGAGGTACGAACAATGCCGCGACCAAAATGATATTGCCAGATGCGATTCACGATCACTCGCGATGTGAGCGGATTGGCGGGACTCGTCATCCACTTCGCTAATCCAGTGCGGCGTCCGCTGGAAACAGCTCCTTCTGCGAGAGGCAAAATTTCAGGCTGCGGAGGCGAGAGCACGGACGGAAACGCCGGTAAAACTTCAACGCCGGGAGACTGCGGATTACCTCGCAGCAGTAGAAACGTGGGCTTCATGCCTGCCAGGTCTTCTTTAACGCACAGTGCTTGAGCCATCCCAGTCGGACGGCTTTCCCGGTGTTTGTTGCGATGATCCGTGAGACCTCGATAACGATTGACTTCTTTCTCGGTCAGCAGTCCGCCTTTGCGTCTTTCGATCAGAAGCACACGGTTTTCTTCGTATGCAAATTCGTCGTTATCAACGCCCGAAAAATCGGGCTTCACTTTCGCTTCGATCTTCTCCAAATCACCTTCGATGTTTTTGAGTTCGCGTTCGTACTGAGCAACGGCCGCTTCGTGCAGAGCACTATCTTCGGGCTGAGCGATTTCTGTAACAGAAGATTCCAGCACCGATTCATGCGACCGATTTCCGTACCGCTTCACGCCGCGAAAGAACGCGATCATGCTGTAGTAGTCTGTCTGTGGAATCGGATCAATCTTATGATCGTGACACCGAGCGCAGTTGATTGACAGTCCAAGCATGGTCTGACCGGTTGTCGTGACGATGTCATCCAGATCGTCATAGTAGGCGAGTTCCGGATCGGCCGGCTCATCGTCCCAGCGACCGAGTCGGTAATAGCCCGTCGCGATGATGGAATCCGGCGTCTTGTTTGCCAGTTCATCGCCAGCGAGCTGTTCGGTGATGAACTGATCATACGGTTTGTCGCTGTTGAACGACTGAATCACATAATCACGATACCGCCAGACGAACGGTTTGGCACCGTCTCGTTCGTAGCTGTTGGTTTCGGCATAGCGAACCAGATCCAGCCAATGGCGACCCCATTGTTCGCCATAATGAGGCGACTCAAGAAGCTGGTCGATCAACGCGGACCATGCCAGAGGTGTTGGGTTCGCGGCGAAGGCTTCGACGACTTCTGGTTCCGGCGGCAGGCCAGTCAAATCGTAATATGCTCGCCGTACAAGTTCCTGCGGTGATGCCGGATCATTGGGAGTTAATCCATGACCGGCCAACTGATGTTGAATAAAACCATCAATGTCGTTCTTAGGCCAGTCTCCGGCTACTGCCGGAGTCTGAGGTTTTTTTACGGGTTGAAACGACCAGTGTTTTTTTGTTTCGTCGTTGACTCGCGGCGGCTCGCGGGGCGCTTCGAAGTGTAAAACCGTGAGATCTTTGGGCCACGCGAGTCCGTTCTTCACCCAGTTTGAAAACGATTCGATCTGCTTGGACGACATTTGCCCAGTCGGCGGCATTTCGTAACCATCGTATCGGATCGCTTTGATGAGCAGGCTTTCGGCGGGATTGGTGAGATCAACCGCTGAACCGGATTCGCCGCCCGCGATTATCGCGTCACGTCGCGTCAGGTCGAGCCCGCCCTTTGGCTTTTCGCCGGAGTGGCACTTCAGGCAATTAGCCTCCAGTAGGCCCACAATTTCTGATTCGAACGTGGCGACGTGTTCAGCCGGAAAGTCCGGAATCTCGTCCGCAGCCGAGGTGCGAATGAGGAAGGACACCAGAAGAAGTGCGGAAATGCACTGAAACGACATGTCGGATCTCTATACTATAAGGCGGGATGGGTTTGGAGTGGAAGATGCTTAATATAGTAGACGTAACTCTCCAAGTGACGCTGGCCGCAATGGCGACGTTTGAGCATTCGTCACTCGGAGAGTGACGGCTACTAGAGTCGCAAATCGAATACCCTTTGAGTCTAAACGTTGATTTATAGGCTACCCAGCATCGCCGTGAGTGTCAACGACTGGTGTATTGGTGTCTCAAGGGATTCCGGCTCCGGCCCGCAGCGGTATTCAAAGTAGACGTCACTCTCCGAGTGACGAGTGGCCGCAATAGCGGTATTCTATGTTCTGAAGCGACCAGAACCTGAAAAATTGGCTTCCAAAGTGACGTTGTACGCAGAATTCATCACTCGGAGAGTGATGTCTACTTTGTTGTTGTACCGATCTCCGGAGCTTTGGCACATTGGCTGGCGCGTTTCTTGAACCATGTGGAGATCCTGAGTACCCTGCTCCAAATTTTGCGCGTTTCGACGCCATTGGCCGGTTGCCACCTGCTTCGCTGTCTTTTCGGAATTTTCCGAACCCGTCTGCGAAAGTGGTGCGCGCTGGCAAAGTGGCGAGAAATCCTACGAAACATATCTCGAAGGACCAATTTACAGTGCCACGCCGTGACGACATCAAAAAAATCCTGATTATTGGTTCCGGCCCGATTGTGATCGGCCAGGCATGTGAGTTCGATTACTCGGGAACGCAGGCCTGTAAATCGCTGCGTGAAGAGGGCTACGAAGTCGTGCTGGTGAATTCCAACCCCGCGACGATTATGACGGACCCTGGCACGGCCGATCGGACCTACATCGAACCGATCACATGGCAATACGTCGAAGAGATCATCAAGCAGGAACGCCCTTGCGCATTGCTTCCGACGCTTGGTGGTCAAACCGGACTGAACACCGCGATGGACCTCGTTCGAAACGGCGTGCTTGAAAAGTACGGCGTCGAAATGATCGGCGCCAAAGAGGAAGTCATCAAGCGTGCCGAAGAACGCGACACGTTCAAGAAGATCATGCTCGAAATCGGACTGGATGTACCGCGCAGCATTACGGTTCACACGGTTGCTGAAGCTCGCGAAGCCGTGAAAGAAATCGGACTACCGATCATCATTCGTGCCAGTTTCACGTTGGGCGGCACCGGCGGTGGGATTGCTTACAACATCGAAGAATTTGACGACATGATTCGTCGCGGCCTTGCGCTGTCGCCGATCAATGAGATCTTACTGGAAGAATCCATTCTCGGCTGGAAAGAGTTCGAGATGGAAGTGATGCGAGACAACGCCGACAACGTGGTCATCATCTGCGCGATCGAGAACTTCGACCCGATGGGCGTGCATACCGGAGATTCCATCACCGTCGCTCCGGCTCAGACGCTGACCGACAAAGAATACCAGATGATGCGCGATGCCACGATTAAAGTCATGCGTGCCATCGGTGTCGAAACTGGCGGCTCAAATGTGCAGTTTGCCTTCCATCCGGACACAGGTCGCATGACCGTGATTGAGATGAATCCTCGCGTCAGCCGATCCTCCGCATTGGCATCCAAAGCGACCGGGTTTCCAATTGCCAAGATCGCGGCCAAGTTGGCGGTTGGATATCGACTGGACGAAATTCCAAACGACATCACTCGCGAAACGCTGGCGTGTTTTGAGCCAACGATCGACTATGTTGTCACCAAGATTCCTCGCTGGACGTTCGAAAAGTTCCCGGAAGCCGATCCGACGCTGACCGTGCAGATGAAATCTGTCGGCGAAACAATGGCGATCGGACGCACGTTTCGTGAATCGCTGCAGAAGGCGTTACGTGGCCTTGAGATCGGACATTTTGGACTGGGCGGCGGCAAAAAGGATCTGTGGGGAACCGACAAGCAGCCGACAAAGGACGAGATTCAGAGCAAGCTTGCAATCCCGAATGAAAACCGCATTTTCTATATTCGATATGCGCTGAAATTTGGAATGTCGGTTGAACACATTCATGAGACCACCGACATTGACCCATGGTTCCTTCGCAGCATCGAGCAACTGGTTAAGCTGGAAGATGAAATCCGCGCGATCACTCGGCTTGATGACGCATCACCAGAATTGATTCGCCGCGCGAAAGAGAATGGCTTCTCGGATGCACAGTTGGCGTTCTGGTGGGATTGCTCGCAGATGGAAGTCCGCGAACATCGCAAGAGCCTGAACATCGTTGCCACGTTCAAACAGGTTGATACCTGTGCTGCCGAATTCGAAGCGTACACGCCGTACTACTATTCCACGTACGAATCAGAAGACGAAACTCCGGCAAGAGATCCCGACAAGAAGCGGATCATGATTCTTGGCGGCGGGCCAAACCGCATTGGTCAGGGGATTGAATTCGACTATTGTTGTTGCCAGGCCGCGTTCGCACTGAAAGAACTTGGCATCGAAAGCATCATGGTCAATTCGAATCCGGAAACGGTTTCGACGGACTACGACACGTCCGACTATCTGTTCTTTGAACCACTGACGACCGAAGATGTACTGAACATCTGCGATCGCATGCAACCCGATGGTGTCATTGTACAGTTCGGTGGTCAGACGCCACTCAATTTAGCTCGCGGCTTGGAAGCGGCGGGCGTCAATATCATTGGCACCAGCCCGGACATGATTGACGCAGCCGAAGACCGCGAGCGGTTTCAGAAAATCCTGGTAAGTCTTGGATTGCATCAGCCGCCAAACGGCATCGCCACAAACTTCGATGGGGCGAGAGCGGCGGCGAATCGAATTGGCTATCCCGTCCTTGTGCGTCCAAGCTACGTTCTTGGCGGCCGCGCGATGGAGATCTGTTATGACCAGGCGAGTCTTGAACGCTACATGACGGAAGCGGTCGATGTGTCACCTGATCGCCCGGTTCTGATCGATAAATTTCTGGAAGACGCGATCGAAGTCGATGTCGATGCGATTTCCGACGGCGAAACGACGGTTATCGGCGGGATCATGGAACACATCGAAGAAGCCGGAGTGCATTCCGGCGACTCCGCCTGCGCGCTTCCGCCATATTCGTTGCCAGCCAGCGTGGTCGACGAAATCCGCGTCGCCACACGAGCTCTCGCTGGTGCGTTGGAAGTTCGCGGTTTGATGAATATTCAGTTCGCGGTCAAAGTCGATGGCGACAGCCCGAATGGCACTGTCTACGTGCTGGAAGTGAATCCGCGTGCCAGTCGGACGTCGCCGTTTGTATCGAAGGCGATCGGTCATTCATTGGCCAAGATCGCAGCCAAAGTCATGGCAGGATTTTCGCTGAAGTCACAGGGATTTACTGAAGAGATCGTGCCGAAATATACGTCGGTAAAAGAAAGCGTATTTCCATTCAACCGGTTCATGGGTGTCGATATTGTTCTCGGACCGGAAATGCGATCGACGGGCGAAGTTATGGGCATTGATGCCGACTTCGCTCTGGCATTCGCCAAGGCCCAGTTGGCGGCGGGTTCAAAACTTCCGATGACCGGCAAGATCTTCATCAGTATGTCGGCGAATCATAAGCACCGCATGATTGAACCCGCTTGCCGATTGAAGTCCATGGGATATCAGCTCGTCTGCACCAGCGGCACCGCACGAGTCTTTCAGGATGCGGGCATCGACGTGGATGTTGTGCGCAAGGTTCAGGAAGGTCGTCCGAATCTTCTGGACCTGATGGCCAACGGCGAGATCCAGCTGATCTTCAACACTCCAAGCGGCAAAGGTGCTCGCACGGATGAAGGCAAAATCCGCGCGGCATCTGTGACTTACGGTGTGCCTTGCGTCACGACGATGCCTGGCTGCTCGGCGGTCGTGAACGCTCTGGAAGCGCTGCGTGAGAACCCGAATCCGCGCGTGAAGACGATTCAGGATTGGGTGAGCGGCGATCTAACGGTTCAGGCATAAAGGACCGCAAGAATGGCAAGTGCTCCACGGCTAAAACTGCTTTCTGTGGATGTAATAACATGAACGACAAAGCAACGACTCTTCCCGGCATGATGCTCTGCGCTCGACAGCACAAGGCACACGTCGAAGCTGTTCGCCGACTGGCACACGACACGTATGCCGTCCAGGTTCATGCGCCGGAGCTGGCGGGGGCAATTACGCCAGGGCAGTTCTTTATGATTCGACCTGCAACGGGAAGTGATCCGTTACTCGGTCGCCCATTTGCGTTGTTCGATGTCTATCATGATGCCGATGGTGATTTGGCTGGCGTGGAGTTTGGCTTCGTCAAAATCGGCAAGATGACGACACTGATGAGTCAGTGGTCCGAGGGTGATGAAGTCAGCATCTGGGGGCCGCTCGGAAATGGATTTCCTGTTCCAGATTGTCGTCATTTGATATGCGTCGCAGGCGGCATTGGACAAACGCCTTTCCTTGGCGTCGTGCGGGAAGCTCTGGGACTGGCAGCTTACGGCAGTCCGGCACGAAACATGGCGCAGCGACCAGATTCTGTTTCACTGTGCTACGGAGTTCGCTCAAAGGACTATCTTGCAGGCATTGATGAATTCACAATCGATGGGTTGGACCTGCAAATCGCCACGGATGATGGGACTTCAGGACATCATGGCTTTGTGACGGATCTACTGAAACACAAACTGGCAGCAACGGTTGAAGGCGTTCACGTCTACTGTTGCGGTCCCGAACCGATGATGAAGGCCGTCGCCGAAATCTGCAAACAGCAATCTGTTGCTTGCTGGTTATCGCTGGAAACCCCGATGGCTTGTGGTTTCGGGGCTTGTTTTAGTTGCGTCACAAAAGTCATCGAACCTGACGGTTCGTGGGACTACCGCCGCACCTGCGTCGAAGGCCCAGTGTTCAGGGCCGAACAACTGGCGCTCAGTGAATGATGAAATAGGTTCCCGAAATCCGACAAGCAACTATCGACCGAACAGGGCTTTGGCATACAATAGACCATGAAGCCAACAAACTCCGACCCGCAAACGCCACCAGACAGCGTCCACCAGAAACACAGCCTGCAACAAGTCAGCGGAAGCCGTCAGCGATTTGACGCCTACCGTGACAGAGTCAAGCAAAGGAAGCTGCCCAAAGGCAGCATCCATTCCACAGGAGACTCCCGCGCGGCAAAAGATCGCGTGCGTTCGTCGTGGCAGTTGGTGCTGCAGTTTTTTCGAATGCTCAAGCCCTACCGCCGTCAGGTGATTTTCGCACTGTTTACGGTAACGGCATCAACCGTACTGGGTCTGCTGCCGCCAGCAGGCACGAAGTTTGTGATCGATTATGCGCTGGATGGAAAACCGCTACCGACTTGGGCTAGCCAATCGTTCCCGTCGCTGACAACACCCAAGCGAATTTTGGCCGCCGCTGTAGGATTTGTTGCGATCGTGTCGCTGATCAAGATTGTGATTCACGTTCTGGGGCGATGGTATGCGACGAAGATCTCAAAGCAGATTCAATTAGCTGTTCGACGTCGCGTTTTTGATCACGCCGTCAGACTGCCACTACATCGTGTTCACGAACTGCGATCCGGTGGAGTCGCATCGGTCCTGCGCGAAGACGGCGGCAGCGTGGGCGAACTTGTCTTTGGAATGCTCTACAATCCCTGGCGCGCTGTGATTCAATTGATCGGCAGCATGGCCATCCTTGCGTGGGTCGACTGGACACTTTTGCTCGGCGCCTTGGCGCTGCTGCCGACAGTCTTCATTACGCACCGAGCCTGGATCAACAGCATCCGCCCGCAGTTTCGAGCCATTCGTAAACAACGAGAATCCATCGACGCTGGCGCGGCGGAAACCTTTGCCGGCATGCGCATTGTTCGCGCGTTCAGTCGACAAAAACGCGAAGCCTTGAGGTTTTCCGAAGAGAACAATCTGATGGCTCGGCAGGAGTTGTATGCCTGGTGGTGGATGCGCATCGTCGAAATGGTCTGGGAGATTCTGATTCCCATCGCCAGTGCGGGATTACTCTTCTACGGCGGAATGCGTGTCATCAGCGGGCACATTTCCGTGGGTGACCTGATGATGTTTCTGGTTTACCTGCTGATGCTGCTGGAACCTCTTGCCTCGTTGGCAACAAGTGCTACGCAATTTCAGAACAGTCTCAGCGGTCTTGATCGCATTCTTGACTTGCTGGGGGAGCCACGCGAAATGTTGTCAACACCGGACAGTATTCGAGTCACGAAAAGCAACGTTCGCGGAGACATGGCTTTCGAAGACGTTACGTTTTTATATCCCGGCACTGAAACGGCAGCCCTCAAAAATATCCGATTGTCAGTCCGTGCTGGGCAGACAGTCGCGCTGGTCGGTCCGAGCGGCGCGGGGAAAACGACGCTCTGCAATCTTGTGGCCAGGTTTTACGATCCAACGTCCGGCCGAGTCACGTTGGATGGACATGATCTGAAGGCCTATGACGTAGAAACTTTCCGCGCGCTGCTGGGAGTTGTCGAACAGGACGTCTTTTTGTTCGACGGCACTATCGCGCAGAACATTGCATACTCACGCAAACAGGCGACGCCCGAAGAAATCCGCAACGCAGCGGAAGTGGCAAATGCTCTCGAATTCATCGAGCGTCTTCCAAACGGTCTCAACTCCGTGATCGGTGAGCGAGGTGTCCGTTTAAGCGGCGGACAAAGGCAACGTCTGGCCATTGCCCGAGCTGTGCTGGCAGATCCCAAGCTGCTGGTTCTGGACGAAGCCACAAGTAACCTGGATACCGAAAGCGAGCAACTGATTCAGCAGAGTCTGAGACGATTGATGAGAGGTCGCACATGTTTTGTGATCGCACATCGGCTAAGCACAATCGCGGGTGCGGACTTGATCGTCGTCGTTGAAAACGGTCAGATTCTGCAAACTGGAACGCATCAGGAATTGATGGATCTTGGCGGCAAGTATCGCACCATGGTCGAACAACAAGTCAAGATGACGCTGGGCAGCGTCAAACATGAACTGTCTCCGCAGCACTCGTAGCCTGTTTTTCGTGTGGCGTGCATGGCTGTCGATTTAATCGTAATCCGGCGCATCAGCGAGGGATTTGAGACGCAGAATGCAGGCCATTCCATCGCTCACTGACGTTTCGGGTGGCGAAAACACATGAAATGGACAGCCTGCTTGCGTGGCGGGAAACTGTCTGAGGCCACTGGGGATGGAACTCAAGATCGACAGACTGAAGCCTGCATCATTGGGTCTATGAAACACGGGCTTCACAGTCACTTGGGCCGTTGGCCTGGGCTATTGGAACGCATGGGCCTTTGGCCCGAAAATACAGAAAAATCCTTGAGTCGTCGCTCTGTTGGGCTGGGCTTTTCGGGCTTGACAACTTCTTCGAGCTCAATGAATTCTTGCTGGATCGGACTCTGGGTTGCTGTCGTTCGAGAACTAAATCTCATAAGCTGAAGAAGTTGAATCTGCGGCTGATTCGCAAGATTCAATTCTGCGCACGGTGTGATGCCTCAGGCATGGTACGCACGTCGTGATTCGATGATTGCAAATGTAGCAATGAGCACATGAGATATGAGTGGATTCGTCTTCGAAAAACATTCCAAATACTGTCTTCTGAGTTTTACAACAGCGTTGGAGGCAATGTCCTCGAATGAGGTGGAAAACGCAACGGCCGTCATGTCTGATCTGCTCCGCAGCGCAGGCATGTCTGCTGTTCAGATTGATATGTCTCGGCTAAAGACAATTCCCGGGGGGTTGCTGCCTTCGCTGGTGCGAGCCTGGAAAGCGTTAGAAGGTCGAGATCGACGGTTTGTCATCTTAGCAACTCAGCAATCGATTCGTGATGAACTCAAACAAAACGGATTAGACGGATTGTGGACTGTCGTGGATTCGGAAGATGCCTCCATCAAGGCGCTCAATGTTTTTGATGACGCTGGTCATAAGATTGTCTCAAACAAACAACAGCCGGGCGGCGAAGGCTCGCTGAGCAGTTCTCTGGATTCTCCAATCAGAATGCAGAGTCAGCGGAAATTTCATGCTGTGCAGTTTCTTCCATCGGGCATGACTAAGGGTTGGGACGAAGTTGAAGCGGCAACAAGTGACGTCATTCGCAGGCTGCGGGAATCCGAGCACCTGAGCGTTATGGTCGATCTCAGCCAGATGCTGATGATTAACAGCGGTCTGATTGCATCGCTCGTACGAATCTGGAAAGCGACGAAGGAACGCAATGGACAGTTTACGCTCGTCAGCCCAAATCAAAACGTGACCGAGGTGCTCAAGACTGCTGGCCTTTGGAAGCTGTGGTCGGTGGTCAACGATCGTGAAGAAGCGGTTTATGAACTGGGAGTCTCAAAAGCTGCGATCGTCGAAAGAAGAGAACGTCGTTTCCTGGTGCTTGTGGCGGCTCCGTGTGCCGTCATCGCAGTAGTGGCCTTGGTAGCCATGTTTCTGAATCGTTCGCAAGTTATGGGAGTGAATGCCCAGCTCACTGCGCTGTTGTTTGCCGCAGCCGCAGTGGCGACGGGAATTATCTCAGTGTTTAAAGATTCCGGGTGGCACCGTGTGATTTCATCCATCGCCGTTGTTGCTGGAATTGCCGTGTTATCGTCGCTGGGTTTTGAGGGTAGTCCTGTTGCATTTGGAAAGCAACAAGAACAAGTACCTTCTCCGCAGTTCAGAGTCATCCATAAAGCTTCGCCAGATCAGAAAAAATCCGGCTCCGATGTCAAATCAGAATAGCTCGTAATTATTGGAGAATGCGCAATGAATGGCGATATCCCGTCAAGCGTTCCTGGAAACCCCAAGTCTGCAGTTTCAGATCGTTCGCACCGCCCTGCGGCGACGCTGTCTCGAAATATGGCGCTCGTGGCCGAATTGGAGGAGTTGCTGAGCGTTGTCGAACCGGCCTCAGTTGCAAACGTATTGCTGCAGCGTGCGTTCGCTCATGGTGCGACGGATATTCATCTGGACCCGACAAATCTCGGCACGCGAATTCGCTTCCGGGTCGATGGAGTACTGCAGGACATCTTGCCAATTCCCGCTGACAAAGCGGCGATGCTGCTTTCGCGGATTCGTGTGATGGCGGGAATGGATATTACTGATCGACGCCTGCCAAGAGACGGTGCAATTCCCGCCGATGCATTTCCTGGCCTGCCACGTGATATTCGAGTTGGCAGTTCGTTAACTGTCAAAGGCGAACGCCTGGTTTTGCGATTGATGCCGGACTCCGACAAGTTGGCTTCATTGCCGCAGCTGGGCTTTTATGATGACCAGTTTGCCGCTGTCAGAAGATTGCTTGGCGCGCCGTACGGGCTGATGCTGGTTGTCGGCCCCGTGGGTTCTGGCAAAAGCACGACTGTCTACAGTATGCTGAGTGAACTGAACAGCACTGAAAAAAGCGTCGTTACAATTGAAGATCCCGTCGAGCGTCGTATCGCGGGCGGAAATCAGATTCAGATCGACAACAAGACCGGGCTAACGTTTGTGACAGCTCTGCGCGGAACCCTGCGACAGGATCCGGACATTATGATGATCGGTGAAATTCGGGATGCCGAAACCGCTCAAATTGCCTGCCGAGCAGCGACGTCGGGTGTGCTCGTACTTTCAACGTTGCACGCCAACAACACGGCGGGAGCTGTGGATGTGTTGCGTGGGTTTGGAATTTCCTCTGCGGCGATTGCAGATTGTCTTCGCGGTGTGATTTCGCAACGGCTTGTTCGAAAGGTTTGCGAGACGTCTCGAGAGAATATTGAGGTGGACGACACTGCTCGTCGATTGCTTGGCATCAAAGGCACAGAGCCTGTTCAGATTGCTAAAGGCATCCCGACGGATATGAATTTCCGCACCGGGTATACCGGACGTACGGCTGTTTTCGAGATCATGGAACTGACAGATGCGTTGCAGGATGCGATTCACGAAGGCGAACCTTCCTATCGAATTCGTCAGGTCGCAATCAATGGCGGCATGGTCAGTCTGGAAGATTCGACTCGACGCAAAGTCCTTGACAAAGTGACGTCAATCGCGGAACTGCAACGAGTGATCACCGACACGGATCGGTCGCGTTCGGTGCGAGATGCGGTCGAAGCGTAATCTCCAATTCATAAGATGCCGCGCCGTGCTCGTTCGGCAAGACACATGTGGCACCGTTGTTTCAGAACACTTATATTCGCACACTGATTGAGCAGAGAACTGATGAATTTTGTGAACAGTAAGGCACTGTCGGATTGTTGATTTAATCGTTTGACCCGACTCGAAGAGGAGGTTTCAACTGCCTTGCCTCCTCTTCGAGTCGGGTCAAACGGTTGCGAGTTCGGCTGAGGCTAAAACAACTGACCGCCAGCGCCAAGCCACCCTGCCGCTTGGAGTATTTATCATTGGTCTGTTCGATTGATCGTAGGCGCGGTCTCTGACGGAAACTCTTCGTCGGGATACGAGCGAGTCGCTCCGCCTGGCACATACAGAGGTGCGTTGCTTGGAGGAACGATTCGATTTTCACCGCCAAAGTTCATATCCGGAAATCCAAGGCCGTCGGCGTCGTTGACGATTGTTTGCAGTCGCAGATCAATGATGGCTTTTTGAGCAACCTTGCGTTTGTCGAGTTGTTCACGGAGCTTGGTGACTCGCTGTTCGACTTCGGCGAGTTCTTTTTCTCGCTGCTTGAGATCGTCTTCAAATTGACTGGCGAGTTGCTGCTGGATGAATTCCGTTGCCTTCTTCCGTGCGACTTCGTCTGTGCTGGTTTTGAGTGACTGGATTGCATCTTGCAGCTTCTTTGCTTTCGCCAGTTCTTCGGCAGAGACCTGTTCCATGATCGTCTCGTAATGGGTAACGGTGCGAGCGATCTGACGCGCGCGATACCAGCTGGGATTCGAAGGCGGTTTGTTATTGCTTGGTGGTGCGTCCGCCTTAAACCGGCGACGCTCGTCGTTTTCTACGATTGGCTTTTGTTCGGGATTCAAGTCGCCCTCAAACGGTTTGAGATCGTCCTGAGTCATCGCAACTCTCGCAGCTCCAATTGTGCTCAGCACCAGAATTCCGCACAGGGCAAACGTTGTTTTTCGCATGAGTATTCACTTTCTGAAAATTGTTAATGGAGGGTCATAAAATGTAGCCATCACGCTCCGCCGTGATGAGCCCCGTTCTTTCACTTTCATCATTCAATGCCGTATCGTTTGAGCTTTATGCTGCGGCGTTAAGAACACGCAACCGGCGTGATTGATTTGCGTGGCGTTCTTGTGGGCTCATCACGGCGGAGCGTGATGGCTACTTTCGAGCTGCCCTCGCAACACTTCCAAATCGTTCTTCCATGGATTTGTATCCGGTCCTGCGAACTCGGAATCTTGATTCCAACTGGATTCCATGTTGTTCAATCGATCCTGCAACTGAAGCAGGTCGCGGGCAAACGCATCGGGCGGCAGGAGTACAACTGGGCTCGATGAATTTACAGGTTCGATGGCTAGAGCAGATGATGCAACCGGCATAATTTCGGCAGACCTGGATTCAATACGGTCACCCCGAAAAAACCAATACGCAGTTCCAAATCCAAATACCGCGAACATACCCGCTGCCACCACGCTGACCATTGAGAATCGTAGAACTCGCCGCCCGCGACGCAACATGCGATGCCACTTCAGATGATTTGATCGCCGTCCCGATTGCAACTGCACCAGAATCGCATCCAGAGCTCGCTCAACATGTTCCGCATCGCGAAAACGGTGAGCCGGATTTTTGGAAAGTAGCCGATCGATGACATTCGCCAGTTCCGCAGGGACGTCTGGGTTCACTTCTTCCACTGGACGATGTTCGTCGTTGCAGATTCGATGCAGAATTGCCAACGCATGGTCCGCTCGAAACGGCGGTCGTCCGGTACACATGAAATAGATCGAACTGCCGAGACTGAAAAGGTCGGACCGATGATCGACTGAATGGCCCGCAGCCTGTTCGGGCGACATATAATTTGGTGTCCCGGCGACGACTCCGGTTCGTGTCAGCGTGGCATCATCAACCGTGCGAGCCAATCCGAAATCTGAAATCAGGACTCGAACGACTGATTCTTCCAGCAGGATATTCGCTGGCTTTACATCACGATGCACAACTCCCTGCGCATGAGCGGCCGCCAGTCCCGCCGCCGCCTGACGCGCGATTCGCAGCACTTCTTTGGCATCCAGTGGACCGCGTTCGTCCACGCGAGCCTGCAAGGATTGGCCTGGAACATTTTGCACCAGTTCGCAGGCATCCGTATCCTGCATCCCGCCTCGTCGAGCGAACCGATAGACGAAAGGTTCATAGATTGACACGAATTCACGCCATGCTTCCGCGTCGTCCGCCGACGGCAGTCGCAGAATGAGGCTGGTTTTTGTATCCGGCACACGCGGCATCGATTTCTCCCGTTACGACTACTCACCGTCGCTGCAGGAGAATCTTTCACGAAATCTGTGAAAAGTCGAATGAGTGGCAAAAGTAAGGCGAGCCGTGAGTCGTCAGTCTTTGGATTTTTGCGATTCATCGTCCTGACCCCAATCGTCCTGTCAATTAAAGTTTCCGGAGACGAGACAGAATCCGCACATCGGATTCGCACGGTTCGTTGATGGGCTGAATTTCTGCGAGAAAGAATTGCCGATGCCCTGAAGATCGGTCTTGGTTTGTGTATCTTCTGGGCACTGCGAAAGTATTCGCTTTCTGGATGCGAGATCAAAGGGACTGGATGAAGAATCTGACTCAACCACTTAAGTGGCACGGCGGCAAGTATTACTTGCGAAGATGGATTATTGGTCTGATGCCGACCCATTTGCATTACGTGGAGCCGTTTTTTGGTGGCGGCGGAATCCTGCTGGCGCGCGATCCGGAGCGGGATTGGTTCGCCACGGAAGGGCAGAAGCTGCCAGCGGCGTTGAAAGGCAGCAGCGAAGTTGCCAATGACCTGCATGGTGAACTGATTAATTTTTGGCGAGTTCTTCAAAAACCCGAGGATTTTGAAGCCTTTCGGCAGCGCGTTGCGCTAACTCCGTTCAGCGAGGCTGAGTTCGACGCAGCACTGAAATTTGACGTTCAGGCAGCAAGTTCTGTCGATCGAGCCGTTTGTTTTTTTATCCTCGCCAGACAATCTCGGCAGGGGTTGATGAAAGATTTTGCAACGCTGTCAAGAAACCGGACGCGTGGACGCATCAACGAACAGGTCAATGCCTGGCTGAGCGTCGTCGATGGTTTGCCGGAGATTCATGAGCGTCTGCGCAGCGTTGTGATTTTGAATCAGAGTGCCTGTGATGTGATTCGCAAGCAGGATGGGGAAAATACGCTCTTCTATTGTGATCCTCCGTACGTGCATGAAACACGTTCAACAACCGGCGAATATGCTCACGAGATGACGGAAGATCAGCATCGTGAATTGCTGGATGTCCTTGCCGGGATTGAAGGCAAGTTCATGTTGAGCGGCTATCCGAGCGCGATGTATAGCCAATGGGAATCGCGACATGGCTGGAAACGCCATGACTATCTTATCGATAACAAAGCGGCTGCCGGTAAGGTGAAAGAGACAAAGACCGAATGTCTGTGGTGCAATTTCTAGCTGGAATGCTGAACATTGCATCTGGTTTCAATAAAATCTCGGCAAAACAACGGCCGGGGGTTGACGCTGGATTGTCTCATGCGAGCATTTGGCACTTCTTGATTTATTGCCGCCTGCCGAACATGATCGGCGTGGCTGCGTGAAAGAGTTCGTACATTTGCAGGGATGCTGAAATAATGTCTCCTAGAAACAAGGGCCGACGCCCCGTAAGAAGTTTCCCCGGTAAACTACAAAGCGATGCTGAGCTGGCAAAAATGCTGCGTGAACTCGGCATCAATTTTCCCGGCAGTGGTCGCGTGAAGGCCGAGCCCGAAACCGACACGAGTTTCGATGACCTGTCTCCAGATGAACTGCTGAAGGAATGGCAGGGAGCGATTGGTGGTCTCATCAGCGGCCATGGCTTGGATAAACGCAGACGCGGTGAGCTGGTGAAGGGCTCGCTGGAGCTGAAGTCCATTGACCCTGAAGAAGGCTGTGAAGTTGTTCTCAAGTGCGGCGGAGCGACGTATCGAGGACAATGGTCGTTCGATATGGATGGTCATACCTTCTCAGCCGCCGTAAATTGCGGACATCAGGGCTTATGTGAACATACGTACTTCATGGGAATGCGATTGAAGGAGCAGCTCTACAATCCCCAATCGGAGCTTATTGCCAGGATTCTTGGTGATGACTTTGCTGATCGACAGTTGAAGCAGACATTTTCGATGCTGCAGTCGCTGGCACGCAATGCAAAGCTGGACGTGCCGGAAAGCGACGATACTTCTGTCATTGAGAAGCCGCTGACACGGTATGTCTGGAATCTGAAGTTTGATAGCAATTACAAGTCCTCGCAATTGGGACCATGTCAGCAGCAGGAGAAAAAAAACGGCGGCTGGACGAAGGGCAAGGAGTCAACCCTGGAGGCATTCCTGAAATCGCCTCGTGACCAATGGACGGCGATTGATCATCAATTGGCAGAGATTATCAAGCAGGATCGCTGGCAATCGCCCACGATTGAGCTTGCGGAGGCTTTGCGAATTCTTACCGGAAGTGACCAGTTCACGTACGACCGAGATGACTGCAAGCTGGAATCGCGGCCGCTGGAAATCATCGTCCAGGAAGTTGAGGGCGGGCTGCGACTTTCGACGTCTGCGACTGACCTGATCAACGCTCAGCCAGCGGGTGCCCAAACATTATTTGCGGATGCGAAACGCGGTGTGCTGTTGGTAATGCTGGAGAAGCATCACGCGGTTTACTTTTCCGGTCCGCCGCATTCGAGCGAGATTTGTCAGCATCTGAGGAAACAATCAGGCATCATTCCGCTCGACAAAAAAGAGGCTTTGTTGAAGGAACTGGAGCCGCTGAGATCATACATGGCCGTGCGATTGCCGGAATCCGTTGCCGGGCAGGATGTGCCATACAATGGCCAGATGACGCTTGTCCTGCAACTGCGACGAAATGGCATGTTGGATGCATCGATTCAGGTGCGGGATCGGAATCAGATGCTGCAGTCGCCGGGGGAAGGGCTGGCTCGGATTCATGAATCAGTTGATGGCAAGCCCGTTCAGTACGTTCGGGATCTGCCGGATGAAGTGCATCGTGCGCGGGTATTGGCAACGGAATTGAAGCTGAAACGCGGCGTGCCAATCAGTCGCAGCGGTTGGCGAATTGCAGACGCTGACGATATCAGTCATCTCTTGTCCGATGCTGGTGCAGCCGTGGAATGCGGCGATCTGGTGGTTTTGTGGCACAAAGATTCTGTCAGTCGCTTTGACGTGATTGGTCGATTGACGGCCAATAATGTTCGTGTCACGGTGTCTCGCCAGCGAGATTGGTTCGGTCTGACCGGTACTTGCAAAATCGGTGAACAGGAAATCCCGCTTAAGGATTTGCTGGCCGGGATGCATGGTCGGCCGATGAATGGTCTCATGGAGATTTCTCCAGGCAAATGGGCGGCAGTAGCAGAAGAGCTGCGAAATGCCTTGCGGCGGCTGTCCGACGTCAGCATGGAAACTCGCGGGAAACTCCAGCTTGACGCTTCGGCAGTGCCCGTGGTTTTTGCGTTGGAAGCCGCTCAAATTCAGGTGGAATCTGACAAACATTGGGATAAGAGCTTAAAACGCCTGCGAGAGGCGGCTGATACCGTCTTTGAACCACCTGCGGGGTTAAATGCTCAGCTTCGCGACTATCAATTAGAAGGATTTCGCTGGTTGTGTCGCTTGTCGCACTGGGGCATCGGCGGCATTCTGGCGGACGACATGGGCCTCGGGAAAACCGTGCAGGCGTTGGCAATGCTGCTCACGCGAGTCGAATGCGGGCCGACGCTTGTCATTGCACCAACATCGCTTGGATTCAACTGGCAGCGTGAATGCGAACGCTTCACACCGTCGCTGACGCCGATTGTGTTCCGCGACATTGATCGCCTGGATCTGAAGAACCACGTCGGCGACGGTGACGTGGTGATCTGCAGCTACGGACTGGCCTTGCGCGAAGCGGATGTGCTCAAAGAGATTAAATGGGGCACGATGATTCTGGACGAAGCGCAGAATATTAAGAACAGCAACAGTAAAACGGCGGCCCAGATTCGAACGTTTCAGGCCGAATGGAAAGTCGCCCTCACCGGGACGCCAATGGAGAATCATCTGGGAGAACTCTGGAGCATTTTCCATACGGTCGCGCCGGGAGTTCTTGGCTCATGGGAACAATTCCGCAAGCGATTTGCTGCTCCGATTGAAAAGGACCGCAACAGCGACCGCCGTGAAGCGCTCGCTCGGGTGATCGCACCGTTTATTCTGCGGCGATCCAAGGGTGAAGTTCTCAAAGAATTGCCGGAACGCACCGAGACGAATCTGATGGTCGATCTGTCCGTCGAAGAACGATCGCGCTACGACCAGATGCGATTGGCCGCCGTTGCAGAGCTTGATGAAATCGGCGATGAGAGTCTGTCGCACGATCAGCGTTTCAAAGTGTTGCAGATGCTGACTCGGATGCGACAGCTCTCCTGCCATATCGGTCTTGTTGACGACAAATGGACGGGTTCTTCCGCAAAACTCGACGTCTTGATGGAGCAGCTTGAACAGTTGAAGGAACGCGGCAATCGACCGTTGATCTTCAGTCAATTTACGACGCATCTGGGACTGATTCGCGATGCCTGCGATAAGGCTGGTATCACATATCAGTACCTTGACGGCCAAACAACGCCTCCTCAGCGGCAACAGCGTGTCGAAGCGTTCCAGAACGGAGAAGGCGATGCGTTTCTGATTTCGTTGAAAGCGGGCGGCACTGGACTGAATCTTACCGCAGCCGATTATGTGATCCACATGGATCCGTGGTGGAATCCGGCCGTTGAAGATCAGGCCACCGACCGTGCGCACCGCATTGGCCAGACCAAACCGGTCAACGTTTATCGCATCATTGCGAGAGGCACGATCGAAGAACAGATTCTGCTTATGCACGAGGAAAAACGCGACCTTGTGGACGGCGTTTTGTCCGGTGCTGATGCGGCGGGCAAATTGTCGACGAAAGAACTCGCCGAGATGATTCGACTGGGCGTTGATCCGTCGATTAGCAAGTTGTGAGGTAATCAATTTTGCTGAAGGACAGGAGTGTAAATTAAATTATACATTGTACGTAAAATTCCCATGTTAACATTGAAAAGAGTGTTCACGAATCGTCACAATCGTCACAACTGAACCAATCGGAAAGTGCAGATTCAGAGGGAGTCTGTCACCGAGCCGACTGTTTATGAAAGTTGAGGAGATTGAGAGATGCGTATTTTTAGCGAACTTTGGAATGATGAAGCTGGCGTCATTATGTCAGCGGAAGCCGTTGTTCTTGGTACCGTCGGTGTCGTGGGCTTGACTGCCGGACTGAGCGTCGCTGCCAAGGCAGTGAACAGCGAGCTGCAGGATCTGGGTTTTGCGATTCGCAGCTTGGACCAAAGCTACGAAATTCCGGGGACACATGGCTGTGGGGCTCACACAGCGGGCTCTAGCTTCAAGCAAGAGCCGGTCGAGAAATCCCTTGGCAATCCTGTGTGACATCGCTCGAAAAGCCGAAAAGGCTGACAAGGAAGAAGCGTCCAAGTCGGAGCGACTGGAAAAATAGATTCAGAAAAAGAAAGAAGCCGAACGCAAAAAGAAGAAAGAAAACGACGCCTAGTCAGCGATCAAAGGATTCAACGACAGGTTTTGCTGTTTCGCTCTCAGTCTCCCTCTCAAAGCGTTGTCAATCTCAGGCATCGCGAACCAATCTGAAAGGCTCGTCGGTTTCTCTCCCGACGAGCTTTTTTTACGTCCATGCGTTGAGCAAAGGAATTCGGAATTCAGCGTAATCGGTCCCGTCCGAATCTGGCGGCAAGCCCGGATCTGAGATATCAGGGCAGGGAAACTAGCTGCCTCCCAGCCTCCACCGTGAATGTGGACGATCAGTGGCAAGGGATGATCGGCTGATTTTTCTGAAAAAACTCCTGTTTGGCCGAAACCGTGTCAGCTTCGGCCAATTCGTCACCCCATGGGAAATCTTCCGCTTGGGACAGCGATCGACATTTGTTTTGGCACCGCGCAAATCCTTTCCGGCGATGTATAAAGTACGAAATTAGATTCTCGGCCAATCGTCTATGGAGCCCGTTCAAATGCGTATTGAACCACCAAATTCACTCCGTGAGGTATTCTCGCGAGGATTCGGATTGCGATGCCCGGTCTGCACTCAAGGAAAGCTTTTTGCCGGGTTTATACAAATGCACGAGGCATGCCCGCGATGTGGCTTCCATTTTGAGCGGGCACCTGGATATTTTCTGGGGTCAACCTACATCAACTACGGAGCCACTACGCTTCTCACGACTTGGACTTATATGGTGCTGCGGTTCGGGTTTGAAGCTCCTAAGGCCGTGTTGATTCCGGCATTGGCGATGTTTTGTGTGATTTTTCCTGTGGTTTTCTTCCGCTACGCCCGATCACTGTGGCTGTCCTTCGATTGTTATTTCGACCGAACCGGGGCTCTTGAGAGCGTCTCAGAATCGGAGAAGTCGAGAGATGAAAAACTTTGAAGAGAAATCTGAGAGCGAAGGGTTGACAGTATCCACCAGATGGATACACTACCCCCTCGCCGAACGCGAAAGATCATCTGGGTTGATAAGACGCAAGTGATTGCTTTGTCTAATGACAAGGCCAAGTGTTGGCGTTGATCTTTGACAACATGATTGAGTTTGTGAGCCTGTGAGTTTTAGCTGGTAAATTGTAATTAGCCACTCTTTGACCGGGGTGGCAAACAGAGATTGAACTTCTCTTTTGCTAAATTCCGAAGGGTAACCTTTGGTATCGCATATTTTTGAAGGGTTTGATCCTGGCTCAGAATGAACGTTGGCGGCGTGGATTAGGCATGCAAGTCGAGCGCTCATAGCAATATGGGAGCGGCGAACGGCGTAGTAATACGTAGGAACGTACCCTCGGGTCGAGGATAGCTATGGGAAACTGTAGGTAATACTCGATAACCTCTGCGGAGCAAAGGTGTGATTCCGCCCGAGGAGCGGCTTACGCGATATTAGCTAGTTGGTAGGGTAATGGCCTACCAAGGCGAAGATGTCTAGGGGGTGTGAGAGCATGGCCCCCACGACCGGAACTGAGATACTGTCCGGACACCTACGGGTGGCTGCAGTCGAGAATCTTCCGCAATGGACGAAAGTCTGACGGAGCGACGCCGCGTGCGGGATGAAGGCCCTTGGGTTGTAAACCGCTGTC
>Ga0209390_10001264_pt1 | contig 49920 bp, 50 predicted proteins | sample BON01_FD_187212 | JGI IMG/M metagenome (GOLD analysis project Ga0209390, IMG submission 187212) | Freshwater microbial communities from Lake Bonney liftoff mats and glacier meltwater in Antarctica - BON-01 (SPAdes) (version 2) | ecosystem: Environmental > Aquatic > Freshwater > Ice > Glacier...
CGACGACGACGCACGATTGAAGTGACGGCCAATCGAGCGCATTGAATCGCCGCGTTGCCACCGATCCCACATCTCGGACTTCTGTTTGTCCGTATAAAACGTCCGCGTGCGATACTTCATGATAAACGCTCCATCTTTCCAAAAAGATTAAAGTGTTGCGCCGACCCTTTGAAACCACAAGTTGAACACGGACGATCGTTGGCCAGCGAACTTGCAGGAAAGCAAACATTTACTATCGACCAGTTTCCATTGCCAGATAATGCTGCTGAAGGAGACGATGTTGAGCTTTTGGCACGCGTAGAAGACGGCAAGCTCGTTGTTTATGGCCTGTTGCCATCTAATGTAAGCAATGTGCGTGGAGTGCTTTCAAAGCTGGGCGCCAAAAACAAAGCAGATGACCTTAAACTAAGTGAGGTAGTCCCTGAGCTACTACGCACAATCAAACTGGTGACATCGGTGAGCGATGCGGAGTGCCTCGCTGCGTACCAGCCACACGATGACCATTTAAGTTTTACCGTCTTTGGTCCTAAGGCGAAGGCAGTATTCACAGCGCCTAAAGAGTCGGGCATGTTTGGCAGCAATCCTATCACACTTCGTGTTGATCAATGGCGTCGCATTACTGAAACTTTGAACCCTTTGCGCAAGCACATTGTGTCGATATCTTCTGACGATACACAAATCAGCGTGGAATTTGACGAACAGGCCGTGCCTGATGTCAACAAGTGGCTTGAGGAAAACGGCAAGGCGAAACAGATTGGTATAGGTTCCGGCTCATCATTGGATATAACTGTTGATGCGCAAACCTCTGAAACTGATGAGTTGGCCTCACTGGAGTGGACTGATGGTGTATCGTGCAGCAAAGAGGATTTTGAACTGCTCTTGAACTTCAAACCTTCAAAAAAGTATATAGCTTTCGCACTTAAAGATGGCGCTGTGAAACCTGTTGCTTCCGACAAAGCGTTAAAGGATCATGTTAATCTGACGCGGAAAAGTTTTAGTGTTGTTCGGGCTGCTATAAAAAAGATGCAACGTTTGTCGCCCAAGTTGACCGCATATCAAGCTGACGGATATCTGCGCTTAAGCTGTTCATACAGTGAGTGTTATCAACTCTCCTTTGTTGTTCCCGCAGTATAGCCATGCATTACTCTGACCCACGCATTCACCCGTATTTGCCGTCGCTGCAGCCGAATTGGGTGAGTAGCTTTAATAAATCGATTTATGAATACAGGGATCATATTGAGCATGGCAGCTTTGCGATGCTAGCCGAATTCAACTGGTATAGCGGTAACAAGCCTCGGTTCAGTCATCCGTGCGCATTGTATTCGCCTGGGCATGCTGAATTGAACCTCGACAAGGCACGTGAAGTTGACAAGCTGCTGTTTGAGCGAGACAGGGACAACACTTTCCTTCTTGTTGATAGTGGTGGATTTCAAGTTGGTACTGGCGCGTGGCCGCTGGACCAACTCGATAAGTATGTGCCGAAAGTATTGCGCTGGCAGGAGGCCATTTCTGATCTCGCTGTGATACTTGAAGTGCCCACGTGGATGAAAGTTGACGGGAACTATATTGATTTCGATAAAGCACTTGATTTAACTAATAAGAATTTGAGAGCGTATGCCGAGCAATCCACTGGTAAAGTAAAGTTTCTAAACACATTACATGGGAAAACCTTTGAAGAGGGTCGCCGTTGGTTTGATGCAACGCGCTGGTTCAACGATGAAGGTTTTGCTGTTGGTTGGTGCTTTAGCAGTATTTTCTCTTTGAAATTCTATGAGGCAATGAGGCTTTTGATCTACATGATCGAGCAAGAGCATTACCCAAACTATCTTCACTTTTTAGGGCAGGGCACAGCACAAAGTGCGATCATCGCAGCGTTGATGCGCCGCACTGTGCATCGCAGCTATCCTAGCAGCGTTCAGCAAGCTCGGCAGGGTAATGTCGTCAATGTTACAACTGATGCGTCCAGCGAATTCCTATCCGTTGGGCGGTACATGAACATCTATGAACGAAATGTTGAATCCAAGAATTCGAAAAATACTATTTCACCATTTCAGATCAAGAGTACAAAGTTTGAAGGAGCAGATCGAACGCGTTTTCCGTCTGACCGCACGTATCCTGACGTAGAAGGTCCGATACTTGGCAAATACGAAAATGGTGTCGTGTTTGGGGACATACTTTCGCCTGAAAACAGTGCTGTAAACAGTTCAAACAATATGGATACTGTCTCCTTGACGATACTTATCGCGCACAATCTTTGGGTAAAGCTGAACACAATTGAGCGTATGGAAAAGTTAGAAAGCGGATTGCGACGCATTCACTACGGAATGGAAGATAAGGCGACTTACGAATTTGCCGACATTATGAGCCGTTTGATGCACTCAAGTACGAATAAGGGCCAGATAAGCGACTTAGGCTCTGAGTTGTTGGCTTGCACTGTGGGCCTGTGGCGCACTTTTAAGGACGTTCCATATAATGGACAAACGAGGTCACAAGTGCTCGAGCAGTTTAAGGAAAGTGCAGATGCAATATTTGGCAAGTCTTCTCTTTAGCGTAAGCATGGTTCAATATTCAGCGCTTACTCATTTGATAAATATTTAACAGCGAAGGTTCCGTGCAATCCATAAAAATTTGTGCTGCGGTTTTTGCTAGTGAAGTACTTATGGATTTGAGGTGGTGATTTTGTACATATGGGAGATATTGGGCGCTGCTGCAAAGCAACAAACCAAGCCGAAACGCACCAAGCGTGCACAAGCTAGTGATTTTGATAAGAACACGACGCGATTAAAAAGCAGTGACCGTAAGCTCGATGCTAAGACGCCAATCAAACCAGTGCGTCATGTTTCATAACACACGGTTAAACGTCAAAAACGCACGGTTTTGTGCGGTCAGCGTTGTTGCTGTAAAATGGTTGCAGTTGGGGCAGGGGGGCATAGTTAAAATTGTTGTAAGGAGCTAGCATTCTGCGTAGCGTGATCGGTGAAAAAGTCGTTGTTATAGGGCGCTACACACCATGAGCTATAAAGATACACTGCCAGCATTGTCCGATTTGCGCGAGATATATCCTGAAGATGTTTCGCACTTAGATAGTCTTACAGACCAGAAGTCTTTAGAGGAATTTAGGGCAAGGGCGTATGGTCCAGAAGGCAGTGAAGCTTTAAGAAAAGTTGCGCGATATGCTGATGTGCGAATTGTCCAGTCACAAGTAAGTAGTCCAGCACAAGTAAGTGCCGATCAGCTTGTCGAGGACAGCGTAGCAGAACGCATATCGCATGCCGTAATGGTAGTCGGAAAAATAGATAACAAATCACAACGACTGATTGAGAAGCACGGGTACTTGGGAGCTATGGTTGAGCAGTTAAAGCCCATAAGCAAAGTAGGTAAGGGAAAATTCAAAGTATTGAAAGACGCAGGAATTGCCGATTGCACATCGGAATACTGCGTTTGGAAATGGGGGCAACATTTAGCTAGTCCCGCCGTAAACAAAAAGCTTGCTGGTATAGCTCAGCAATATAACTTTCAATAACTGACCAACTCAACAGCTGCACGCAGTTTGTTCTCGTTCAAATCAATGTAGCGCATGGTTGTGTTCAAGTGCTTGTGCCGGGCCAAAGCTTGCACAACACGCGCATTAACGCCTTTGTCGGCCAGTTCAGTTACAAATTGACGACGACCACTGTGCGAACTGGCACCGTCGATAGCTGCGGCTTTGTACAGCGTTTGAAACAAGTTCACTACAGTCTGTGCAGTAAAGCCCGCGCCTTTTGCTGAGAACATAATGGGTGCGTTTGGGTGTTGAAGGCGTTTTGGGTATTGAGCAGCATAACGCTTGAGTGCAGCCGCTAGTTTCTTGTTAACCAACACAGTGTTGCCCGCGCTGCCCTTCGTTTGTGCTGCGCTCAGGTAAATCGTGTCACGTACAGCGCCACCAGCTTCAAATACATCACCAATTTTTAGCCCAGCAATCTCGCAAGCACGTAGGCCTGCGTAAAAGCTGAGCGCCACAGCAGTGTGATTGCGTGTTGCGTAGCGCTTGCTGTCGATCACAGCTGCAAAGCGTTTGCGTTCGGCGTCTGAGAGTAATTTGGCTTGTTTCAATTTTTTGTCCCCTACAACATGTGGTTTTGTTGTAAACGACTATAAATTCTAACATTTCACAGAACGACCTGAATTTATAATATCAGCAAGCCACTGTTTTTGCTGATGATTGAGTGAAAATGTTAGAGATTTACTATTCTATAACATTTTGCATCAGCATACATCTGCCACGCAATGATGAGCGTTCAAATGCGTAAGAAGTTCAAACTCGACAGCTGAAAGTGCGTGTTGCTGCGCTTGGGTCAGTTTCGGAGCCAGCTGTCGAGCGCGTGTCCGACGCAGGCATTGTATGGCTGCATCGATGCTGAAATCGCGCCCTAGATGTTTCTGGTATGCAAACCAGTTTTTGTTTTTGCCCAAGTAGTCGGCGCTGAAGGCCGCAGCGCTAGGGACAAGCCCAACGCTGCTGAGTTCGCTGTATGTTTTTTCGAGTAATGTCATCTTCTATTGCCTTTGTGTATTTACCGTTGCCGGTTTGAGCTGATGTGTTTTGTTTGAATGTTTTACGCACAACAAGGATGTGACTTGGAAAACCAAGCCACATGCCAAAATTTCTAATAGTGCTAGATGCTGGGTCTAAGCGCGCAGCAGTGCTGCCACCCTCATACGTTCGCGTCGATCAAAATTTGCCTGAGTTGTTTTGATATGATCGGGCAATGCCAATCGTGCCTTAACCAAATTTGCCTTAGATGCCTGAGCATGAAGCCTTTGTAGTGCATCAGTTCGTACATGGTGCGCTGGCCTAAAATTGCTGTAACTAAGCCTGCCATCAAAAGCGCCTATGTCGTTCTTAAATTCTTCGTGCTGTGCATAGCCTATTGCCCCTTTTACGGTGATGATTGGGGCGATGGAGTTGCTTAAGGGATTTGCGGCAGGAGCAAAATTAGTAGCCCATATTGCGTTAAGCGCCACGCAGAATTCATGCGCTGGAATTGGTGCATTTATTAGGATGTGTACATGCGGGTTCGTTCCGTTTGCGCCACTGTGTCTAAATGCGACGCGATTGAAGCGGGGCTGGTTCTTTCTTGTTTGGGCGAAAATGGCGCGGTCGAGTGTAGACAAGCAGCTGCGCCAAAGCTTACCCGCCGCATCTACTCGATTGCCTTCCAGCAGTGACAAACGGCCAAAGTTCAACGTCGCAAAAACGTTCCAATCGTCCTTTTCTAGCCAGTATTCCCAAGCTGCGTTGATTTTAGTGTGCGACATAACTGCGTCCCTTTCACAGTTATTTATCCTTTGTCTGCAAAGTCTGAAAATTTCTGGTCGTTATGCTTTTGATCTGAAAATACAGTTGCAGCAGCAATCAGAATGGGAGCTGCTGAGATGAGTTATATTGCCAAATTGAACTTGAAGACGGTGCAACGCACTGTACAAAAAGACCCAGTTCTTGCACGGCGTGAAAAATTGATGGCTGGCATTGATGAACAGCAACGAGTTGTTGAAGCTGCTATGCGCGGCGAGACATACAAGGTACGCAGCAGCAAGCGCGTGCGTAACGAAGCTGGCGAACGTGTTGCAGTTGAAAACGAGCGGCTTGTGCGGGCTTGGTACTTTGAGCAGGATGGCGGTTGGTACGTGCAGTGCAAATATGGCGCCCGTCCATTGCGTCTTAGCGACAAGGGCAATGCCGTTTTTGTTTCTAAGCTCGATGCTGTTGCAGCAGTGCTCGACGCCCTTAAGCTTGCTGCGATGAGCGGCGAATTGGATGCTGCACTGGCAGGGGCGTTGGAAAGAAAATAAAGGAAAGTAACAGGGCGTGTGTTTGCACGCCCGCTTTCACCCCTGTTGTAACCCCTTGCTTTCATTGCTATAGTCCTTCCAAAGTGTAGCATTTGTTGCGCCAGTAGTTACACATTAGTTGCACGTGGAGATTTTTTCTTCGTAAGTAACTGAAAATGAAGGATAAAATATGACCGTAACTATGGAAAAAGAGTAAAGCTGCCGTGCTTGCGCCCCCTTGGCCAAGCAGCACAGCTATAAAAGGAATAGGGCCGCGATACGCGGCTGCCCATGCGCTCAGATCGTCTGACATTCGCTTTGCGAACCAATATGCTGACCTTGCCCGATGCGGGCGATATTCTGGTCCTGCGTCCCCCTGCCCGTGACAGCCTGTCGATGCTGCCAAAAGCGCAGCTCACCGTGGTGCAACCGTTCCGCCCCGATTATGAAGATTTTGCCGCGCGCGGCTACCGCGTGCTGGCCGAGCGTCCCAAATCCACCCGCTTTGCCGCAGCCATCGTCTGCGTCCCGCGCGCCAAGGCCGAGGCTTATGCGCTGCTCGCCGATGCCGCTGCCGCCACAGGGTCCAACGGTCTGATTGCGGTCGATGGACAAAAAACCGATGGGATAGACAGTCTTTTGCGCGATCTGCGCGCGCGGTTCACCCTGTCCGAACCCGTGTCCAAGGCGCATGGCAAGCTGTTCAGTTTTAGCCCCGGTGATGACCTGATGCAAGATTGGTCCGCCAAACCGCATCATTTTGCCGATGCCTATGGCAGCTTTCAAACTCTGCCCGGCGTGTTTTCCGCCGATGGCCCTGATGCAGGCTCGGCCCTTCTCGCCGCCAACCTGCCTGCAAAACTGGGCGCACGGGTAATCGACCTTGGCGCTGGCTGGGGCTACCTCTCCGCCGCCATCCTCGCCCAACCCGGTGTCAAAGAGGTGCATCTGGTTGAGGCTGAGGCGACAGCCCTCGCTTGCGCTCGCCTGAATATCACCGACCCCCGCGCGCAGTTTCATTGGGCAGATGCCACCACATTCAAACTCGACCGCGGCGTCGATACCGTGGTCTGCAACCCACCCTTCCACACCGCGCGTGATCCTGACCCGGCCTTGGGTGTCGCCTTTTTGCAATCGGCGGCCCGGCTTTTGGCCTCGCACGGTACCCTATGGCTGGTTGCAAACCGCCATTTGCCCTACGATCGCACCCTAGCCGCCTTGTTCCGTGAGGTTGAAGAGATCGGCTCTGACCCTCGTTTCCGCATCACCCGCGCCGCGCGCCCCCTTCGCGCGCCCCGTTCCTAAAAAACAGCAGGAGAAACCCATGTCGTTTTCCCTTTCCGGCAAAACCGCCATCGTCACCGGCTCGGCTGCGGGCATCGGCCTGTCCATCGCGCGGCATTTTTTGGCCAAAGGTGCCAATGTGATGTTCGCCGATGTCGATGAGGCGCGCCTCGACAATGAATGTAGCGAAGAGGCCAAAGCCGAAGGCGCTCTGCGCTTTTTTGGCGGCGATCTGCGCGAAAAGCTGACCATCGCCAACCTGCTCTCGGCCACCATCGACGCCTTTGACCGCGTCGATATTCTGGTCAATGCCAGCCGCCAAATGCAACCCTCGGACCCGCTGAACCCCGATGCCGATGTGGTCGAATTGATGTGGCAGCAAAACCTGATGACCAGCCTGCGCTTGTCGCAGATGACCGCCAAGCGGATGATCCTGCAGGCTGAAAAATCGGGCGCAACTGATGGCATCATCGGGTCTATTATCAACATGTCGTCTATTGCCGCGCGGCGCACGCAGCCGGAATTGCTTGGCTATTCAATCTCTTGCGCTGCAGTGGAACAGATGACCCGTTCGCTCGCCATCGCCCTTGCCCCGAACCGTATCCGCGTGAACGCCGTGTCCTTTGGCTCGGTGATGAGCGATAGTTTGCAAGGCGCGTTGCGCGAAAACCCCGATTACCGTGATGCCATCGCCGCCGCCACCCCCTTGGGCCGGATCGCGGGTGCGGATGAATTGGCCGAGACCGTGCAATATCTGGCGTCAGATGCGTCAGCCTTTATGACCGGGCAAATCGTCACGCTAGATGGTGGTCGCGCCCTGATTGACGCGGCCAACGCCCCCGCTCATTAAACCGCACAACCCACCTCACTCCGGATGCGTCAGCTTACAACTCGCAATCGCAGGCCCGCTTGCCTTATCCAGCGCAGCCCGCTTTTTGCGCAACTCCGCCAGCGTCTCACGCTCATTCGCAAGGTTAATCGCGCGGGCCTCGGTCACCGTATAGTCGACATCATCCAAACACATCTGCGCCGCTCGTGCGGGCTGCGTGGCCGTCGCCGGTTGCGCAGGCGCACAAACCACCCAGCGCGTCTGCGTCCGCTCCACCTCAACCAGCGCATAGCCCTGGTCCAGATTGCCTTGCGTCTCTACGATCAACCGATCCACCACCCGCAAATCCCGCGTAGCTCCTGCAATGCAACGCTCTTGCGGTGTCCCGCAGCCCACCAGCAAGGCCAGCCCCGCCATACCCAAAATCCGCTGCATCGCACTCTCCCAAACCCAGCCTGCCGCAGCCTACAACCCCGCGCGCCAAAATAGAATGCCACTCAAACACACCCCTGCGTGAGGGGGGCTTTTCCCTGCGCCAACTTCTGCTAGGTACAACCAACATTTGAAACACGAGGTCCCCCATGCGCCCTATCGCAGCTTTCTTGCTTTCCCTCTCACTCGCGGGCTGCGTTATGCCGATGGAACCTGCCCAACAAACCGCCCAGCAACCCGTGCAACAAACCAGCACAGCCCCCAACGTCGTCTCCCCCAATCAGGCCGCCCGCAATTTTATCATCGCCGTCAACGCGGTAGAGCCTGTGGCCGAACAAATCTGCCGCGCCCGCACCCGTGGTATCAATTGCGACTTCCGCATCGCGGTCGATGACAGCCCCGGCCAAGGCCCAAACGCCTTTCAAACGCTGGATGACACTGGCCGCCCCATCCTAGCCTTCAACCTCGCCTTGATCGCCAATGCGCAAAATGTCGATGAACTCGCCTTTGTCATCGGGCATGAAGCGGCGCATCACATCGCAGGCCATATCCCGCAGCAACAACAAAGCGCGTCGCAAGGCGCATTGCTCGCGGGCATCCTCGTGGCGGCAAGCGGCGGCGATCAGGCCACCATCCAAGAGGCGCAGAAAATCGGCGCCAACGTCGGCGCACGCCGCTTTTCCAAAGGGTTTGAGCTGGAGGCAGATGCGCTTGGCACAGAAATCACCGAGCGCGCCGGGTTTGATGCGATGCGTGGCTCCGCTTTCTTTGACCGTCTGCCAGATCCGGGCGATAAATTTCTTGGCACCCACCCGCCAAATGCCGATCGTCGCGCCACAGTGGCCCGCGCGGTAGCAGCGCTCAGGTGACTCGCGGCGCCAATCCTCTTGCCACCCGCCCACGTGGCGGGCAGGCTGGGCCGAACGGCACGGCGCAAAGGCATAACCAATGATCTCACAATGGCGGCTTTTCCTAAAGGAATTGTTCGAAAAACTCTGGTTTGTGGCCGTGCTTTACGCAGCTCTTGCCGTGTTCACCAATATCACCGCCATCATGATCGGCCCGCTTTTGCCCGATGGCTTGGGCGCATCCTTGGGGGCCGGTTCGGTCGAGGCGGTGCTGACCATCCTCGCCAGCTCAATGCTGTCGGTGGTCACCTTTTCCCTTGCGATCATGGTGCAAGCCCTTGCCGGGGCCGCCGCAGCTGTCACCCCACGCGCCACGGCACTGCTAAAAGCAGATCGCACAACACAGCGCGTTCTGGCCACCTTCCTCGGCTCGTTTTTGTACAGCTTGATCGGGATTATTTCACTGAACACCGGCGTGCTGACCGAAAATGACCGGCTTGTCCTGTTTGTCGCAACCATACTGGTCGTGGCCATCGTGGTCATCGCCATTCTGCGCTGGATCGCCCATCTCACCGTCTTTGGCCTGATGTCCGACTCGATTAAAAAGGTCGAACGCGCGGCCCAAATCGCCCTTGATGACCGCATCGCATCGCCCTATCTGGGCGGCCACGGTCGCACAGGCCCACCGCCGCCCGGCGCGCATCCCATCCACCACCCCGATATCGGCTATATCCGCTATATCCATATGGAGTGGCTCCAGGATCAGGCCAGCGAATTGAACTGCCAAATCTACCTTGCCGCCCTGCCCGGCGCCTTTGTCCATCCCGGCATGGCAATCGCCTATGTTGTGGGCGACATGCCTGAAGATATGTCTGCAATCACCGATGCCTACTGCATCGGTGACACGCGCAGCTTTGACCAAGACCCGCGCTTTGGCCTGTCTGTGCTCACTGAAATTGCCGAGCGCGCCTTGTCGCCCGCCATCAATGACCCCGGCACCGCGATTGATATCCTTAGCCGCGCGGTCCGCCTGTTCTCCCGCCTAACAGATCCCAATGCGCCCGAGCTGCTGTTTCCCAATGTCTGGGTGCCTGCGCTAACGGTGGCCGATATGATGGATGATATTTTTCCACCCATCGCCCGCGATGGCACGGCGATCTTTTCCGTCCAGATCCGCCTGCAAAAATCGCTTTTGGCATTGGCACAAATAGCCCCGGCCCAGTTTACGGCCTTGGCCCAAGATCATTCCGAAATGGCGCTCAGCCGTTGCCAATCCCAGCTTTTACCGCCCGAATTGGCCGCCCTTCAGGCTATTACAGACCAAATCAAAGCCTGCGACACCATCACGCGCCCACGCCCGATCTAAAGTGGTTTGCGCGATCAAGCACGCGCAAGACGCACTGGCACCCAAAGGCCTCAACGCCTAAACTCCCCCCCAACGCAAAAGGGGGACGCAATGCTGCAACTGATGTCCGTGATCAGTGACCGAGGCTCGCGCTACGCCGTTTCAGGCGGCGCGGTCCACTCCCGCGCCGAGATTGACGCTTTCCTAAAAACACTGAAATCCAACAAGAAATTTGCCAAAGCCACCCATAACTCTTGGGCCGCTCTCTTAGTGTCTGATGGCCCCTTGCGCCATGATGACGGCGAGGCAGGGGCCGCTGCCGCTATTTTGCGGATGCTGGAACGCGAAGGGCTAAGCGATCATATAATCGTGGTCACACGCTGGTTCGGCGGCACCCAGCTTGGCGGCGACCGTTTTCGCCACATCACCACCTGCACCCGCGCCTATCTTGATGCCCTCACAGCCCAAACCAAGCCCTAAAAAACGCCAAGCCGCGCCCCCATCATCTGTTCAAAATATCCATCGCGATTTGATTTACAAACGCGTAGCCGGAGGCTCCACCCGCAATCGCACAAACGCGCAGCAAAAGGTTAAGACTCCCTAAATAAAAACATTAAACTATATAAAAATCAATATCTTACAAAAACGTCCGCGCGCGATTCCGCATGCGATTTTCCGGGCCAAAACCTCACCCATTTTTGCCAATCTTAGGCTCAGTTCCAGCCTTCAACCGCTTAATATTCGGGGCATGCCGCCAATACACCAGCAAGGTCAAAATGGCCCCCAAAAGCATAAATTGCCCCTGCCCCAAAACCAGCATCCAAAGGGTAGACGTGGCCGCCGCAACCAAGGCCGCCAGCGATGAAATTCGCCCAATCAAAGCTGTCACCAACCAGCTTAAACAGGCCGCAATTCCAACCGGCCAGGCCAGTGCCAAAAGCGTGCCAAGAAACGTAGCAACCCCTTTGCCGCCCTTAAAGTTCAGCCATACCGGAAAGATATGCCCCAAAAACGCGGCCAGCGCCGCCAATTGCGCCGCATCATTTCCCACCATGAAACGCGCGACCAAAACCGCAATCCCACCCTTGCCCGCATCCAGCAAAAGGGTCGCCAAGGCCGCAGGCTTGTTTCCGGTCCGCAGCACATTCGTGGCACCGATATTGCCCGACCCAATGGTCCGCAAATCGCCCAATCCCAGCGCCTTCGTGATCACCAGTCCAAACGGAACCGACCCCAAAAGATAGGCCAGCACCGCCACCAACAAAAGCACCATCGGGCCAGATGTTATCTCAGGCATGTGTCATCCCTTCCCCAAAAACCTGACGGCCTGCCACAAAAGTCGCGATCACGCGCCCTTCCATCCGCTGCCCGTCAAACGGTGTATTCTTTGACTTGGATTGCAGCTTAGCACGGTCCAGCATAAAAGGCGCGTCCGGATCAAACAGCACCAAATCGGCCGGCGCCCCCTCGGCCATCCGACCCTGCGGCAGCCCCAGCCGTTTGGCCGGGTTCAAGGCCATCGCCCGGAACAGCCCCGGCAAATCCATCGCCCCCGCATGATAAAGCCGCATCGCGGCCGGCAAGAATGTTTCGAGCGCCACCGCCCCTGCTGCCGCCTCTTCAAACGGCAAGCGTTTGCTTTCTTCATCGGCTGGGGTGTGCATGGAACAGATAATATCAATCAACCCCGATGCCACCGCCTCAACCACAGCTAAGCGGTCTTCTTCGGGGCGCAAGGGCGGGGTAAATTTGAAAAAGCTGCGGTAGTCGCCCACATCCAGATCGTTCAGCGTCAGATGATGGATCGACACGCCGGCGGTCACATCCAGCCCGTTTTGCTTGGCCCGCGCCAAGGGCGGCAAAGACCGCGCGCAAGTGATCTGATCGGCATGATAGCGCACGCCGGTCATTTCAACCATGCCAAGATCACGGTCGAGCCCAATCCGTTCTGCCATCTGATGCACCCCCGGCAAGCCCAAAAGCGAGGCGAACTTACCACTGGTCACCGCCGCCCCTTTGGACAGGCCAGGGTCTTGCGGATGGCCGATAATCAACGCCCCCAGACTGCGGGCATAGGTCAGCGCACGGCCCAAAACCTTGGTATCGGTGACCACATGATCGACATCGGTAAAGGCCAAAGCGCCCGCATCCAGCATGAAGCCAATCTCAACCATCTCACGGCCCAACCGGCCTTTGGTGAGGGCGGCCATATGATAAATGCGAACAGGTGCCTCGGCGGCACGGCGGGTCACAAATTCCAGCACTTCGGGCGTATCAATCGCGGGGTTGGTGTCGGGGCGCGCAACAATCGTGGTCACGCCGCCCGCCGCCGCCGCAAGACCTGCCGAGCGAAAGCTTTCGCGGTGACGTTCCCCCGGCTCACCGATTTTCACCCCGATATCCACAATACCGGGGGCCACGCATTTGCCGCCGCAGTTTATGATCTTGGCCCCTTTGGGCGCACTGGCCACCCCGATTGCGGCAATCAGACCACCATCAAGGATTAGGTTGCCCAGCGTTTCGGTCCCGGCCTCGGGGTCGATGATCAAGGCGTTTTCAAGAAAGACTGTCATGAGGGTGTGCCCGTTCTGAACGTTTGGAGGTGGGTGGGGCGCAAGGACATAGGTATTTTTGCCAAGATGAAGCCATAAGGAGCTAAGTTTGGACGCAGGCTCATTTTGACTGCCCACGTTGGGCCGCTTCTATCGCCGCCACGACGGCTGGGATATCGCCCATGTATTTCATCAGGTGTTTGTCACCCGACCGGGTGATGATTTGCACATCGCCCAAGAAAGGCCGGGCCAGTTTGATCTGCGCGATTGGGATCGCGCGGCCACCGGGGCCTTGCAGGCGTTGGTCGGTCAGGCGCCAGACTGCCACCAGCGCCTCAGACGCCAAATACCAACCGCGCGCTGCCATTGCAGCCACGGCGGCCACTGGGCCGACCCAAGGGGTTGGATTGCCGATAGCGACCAAAGCAGCACCAGCGACAAAGCCGCCGATCACCGCCATAATCGCATGACTACGCCAATAGCTGTTTTTATCAGCGGGCCATTCCGCCAGCATCACCTCACCGGGGCGCAGCGGGGCCATCACCGGCTCGCCCATCACACTGTCGCGCGGAAGCTCAGGCATGGGCGACCTCATATCGTTTTGCGGGTTTTGGGGCTATGGTCATACCATCACCCCGGCAGCCTTGGCACCGCGTTCCGCCCGCAGGTTACGGGCCAGCAGGTCCATGCAGGCCATGCGCACAGCCACGCCCATTTCGACCTGTTCTTGGATGACTGAGCGGTTGATATCATCGGCGATCTCGCCGTCGATTTCGACACCGCGGTTCATCGGGCCGGGATGCATGACAATGGCATCGGGTTTGGCATGAGCCAGCTTTTCGGCATCAAGGCCGTAGCGGTGGTAATATTCACGCTCGGATGGAATGAAACCGCCATCCATGCGCTCTTTTTGCAAGCGCAGCATCATCACCACATCGGCACCTTCAAGGCCTTGGCGCATATCATCAAACACCTCGCAGCCAAATTCGGCAACCCCTGCGGGCATCAGGGTTGGGGGGGCGATCAACCGCACACGGTTTTCCATTTTACCCAGCAATATCAGGTTACTGCGGGCCACGCGACTGTGGGCGACATCACCACAAATAGCCACTGTCAGGCGCTGTATCCGGCCCTTGGCGCGGCGGATGGTCAGCGCATCCAACAGCGCTTGTGTGGGGTGTTCATGCCGCCCGTCACCTGCATTCAGCACCGCGCAATTCACCTTTTCGGCCAGTAGGTTAACCGCCCCCGATGCGCCATGACGCACCACCAGCAAATCCGGGTGCATGGCGTTCAGCGTCAGCGCCGTATCAATCAGCGTCTCACCTTTTTTCACACTCGACTGGGCAACAGACATATTCATCACATCCGCCCCAAGCCGTTTGCCTGCCAATTCAAAGCTGGCCTGCGTGCGTGTGGAATTTTCAAAGAACATGTTGATCTGGGTCATCCCCGCCAGCGCATCCGATTTTTTAATCGAACGGCGGTTCAGGTCGACATACTTATCGGCCAAATCAAGGATTGTACGGATTTCATCCGGGGCAAGCTGCTGGATCCCCAGCAAATGACGTGCGCGAAAACTCATGTCTGCCTCCCCAATCTGACGGCGGTCTGGCCTTGGAGTTGCTTATGACAAAGCAGGGCGAAAGGGGCAACGCTGAATTCACGTCTGCCCGAAGGTGCGGCTTTGCCAGCGCTTGCCCTGCCTAGGGCGGGGCCATAGTCTGGCCGCATGGGAATCGATACCAACATCGCCGATTATGATTGGACCGCAGCGCTGGCCGCTCTTGCGTGGCAGGCCGAGCTTGGCGTGACCGAAGTGATGGTTGAAGACGCGATTGACCGCTACGCCTTGCCAGACAAGCAAGAGCCTGTGTTGGCAAAGGCAAAACCTGCGGCTCCTGTGGTGCATGAAGTGGCAAAGCCGGACGGTGTGCAAGCCGCAAAGGATGCGGCCGGTATATGCGGGGATTTGGCAGCCTTGCGGGCCGCGTTGGCGACGTTTGAGCATTGCGAGTTGAAAAAAGGTGCGCGGGATTTGGTGTTTTGCGATGGCAATTCCCACGCCGGGCTGATGGTGATTGGCGATGCGCCGGGGCGCGATGATGTGGTCGCAAGTAAGCCGTTTATGGGGGCGGCCGGGCAGTTACTGGACAAGATGTTGGCCGCGATCGGGCTTGCGCGCGGGAATGAGGATGCCGCCACTTCCGCCTATTTGACCAATGTTTTACCGTGGCGCCCCCCCGGCGACCGGGATGCCACCGACGAAGAAATCGCGATGATGCAGCCGTTTTTGGCGCGGCATATCACTTTGGTCAAACCCCGTGTGGTCATCGCGATGGGCAATACGGCCTGTGCGGCGCTTTTAGGCCAAGGCAGTGTGGCGCGCTTGCGAGGCACTTGGGCACACGCCGAAGGCGTGCCCGTGATGCCCATGACCCACCCCACCGATCTGCTCCGCAACCCTGCGGCCAAGCGTGAGGCTTGGGCGGATTTGCTGGCGGTGCAGGCGCGGTCGCCCAAATGATCCCGGTTGACAGCTTTACATTGCTGACCTTTATCCCAGCTGCCCTTGCGCTGAACCTGACACCGGGCGCGGATATGATGTTCAGCTTGGGCCAAGGGTTGCGGTCTGGGCCGCGGGCGGCGGTGGCGGCTGCCGCGGGGATAACGGCGGGCGGTATGGTGCATGTCACCTTGGCGGGCTTGGGTCTTGGGGCGTTGGTGGCCGCACATCCGGGGCTGTTTGATGCGATCCGCTGGGTTGGGGTTGCGTATTTGCTGTGGCTGGCCGTGCAAAGCCTGCGCCAAACCACCCTGAACCGATCCCGCGCGCCCGCGTTGCAGCCTTTGCAGGCGTTTCGCGATGGGGCGCTGGTGAATTTGACCAATCCCAAGGTTATCCTGTTCACCCTCGCCTTCATCCCGCAATTTGTAGACCCCACGCGCGGCGCAGTCCTTGCGCAATTTCTGGTGTTTGGTGCGGTCATCGGGGTTGGCGGCATGGTCATAAACGGCGCCGTTGGGGTTTTCGCGGCAGGCCTTGGCCGCCATCTTGCCACCTCACCGCGCTTTGCCCGCACGCTTGGGCTGGTCAGTGCCGGAATTTTTGCCGCCCTCGCCCTGCGGCTTGCCCTTTTGCAAAAGGCCTGAACCCCTATGTCACGAATAGATGAAACCAAACCCTTCCTGCCGGTACGGATTGCCATTTTAACCGTGTCAGACACGCGCCAAACCAGTGATGACAAATCAGGAGACACGCTGGTCGCGCGACTAACCGAGGCAGGCCATATCCTTGCCGCGCGCGCCATCATCCGCGATGAGCGGGCCGAGATTGCCAGCCAGTTGCGCGATTGGTGCGCCGACCCTGATATTGACGTAATCTTGTCCACCGGCGGCACCGGCCTTACCGGGCGCGATGTCACGGTCGAGGCGCACCGCGATGTCTATGAAAAAGAGATTGAAGCGTTTGGCACCGTGTTCACCTTGATTTCCATGCAGAAAATCGGCACCTCGGCGGTGCAAAGCCGGGCCACGGGTGGCGTTGCAAATGGCACCTATCTGTTTGCACTGCCCGGCAGTCCGGGGGCGTGCCGCGATGCCTGGGATGAGATTTTGCGCTGGCAGTTGGATTATCGGCACCGGCCCTGCAATTTCGTCGAAATCATGCCGCGGCTTGATGAACATCAGCGCCGCAAATAACCCCAGAGATTTCGTGTCTTTCTGCGACGGAAACCTGTATTTGCCGCGTTAAAGACTAAAAGGCGTGTTTTTTCATCCAAGCGCCTGTTTCGGGCGTATAGTTTTAGATATCCTTGCCGGAGTGTGCAGATGCGGTTTTTCAGACGGTCATTGACCGGGCTTTTCATCCTGGCACTGACGCTGGGCTTGCTGGCAATGGCAGGCCAAACCATCCGCACCGCGTTTGAGGCAAAAATGGCCGCCGGTGGACCGGGTGCGCCTGCGCGCGAAAGGGTGTTTTCGGCCAATGTCGTGACAGCCGTTCAAACCGATTTTGCCCCGGTGCTGACCGCCTTTGGCGAAATCCGCTCGCGCCGCACTTTGGAATTGCGCGCCCCGCGTGCAGGCACTGTAATCGCGCTTGGTGACGGCGTCGAAGATGGGGCCAGCGTGCGCGCGGGCCAATTGTTGCTGCGGCTTGACCCGGCAGATGCCACCGCAGCGCGCGACCTTGCAAAATCGGACATGGCGCGGGCCGAGGCAGAGCAGCGCGATGCCGACCGCGCACTGTTGCTCGCTCGCGATGATGTGGCCGCAGCCCAAGCCCAAGCCGGCCTGCGCGCGGCAGCATTGGCGCGGCAGAATGACCTTGAAAAACGCGGTGTAGGCTCGGCATCCGCAGTCGAAACCGCAGCCCTCGCGGCCTCCTCCGCCGATCAAGCCGTGCTGTCACGCAGATCCGCGCTTGCCGCGACCGAGGCGCGGTTGGACCAAGCCAAAACCGCCCTGTCACGCCAAGCGATCACCTTGGCCGAGGCTGAGCGGGCGCTGCGCGATACCGAGCTTTTTGCCGGGTTTGATGGCGTGCTCAGCGGCATTTCCACCGTTCCGGGCCGCATTTTGGGCAGCAATGAACGGATCGGCGACCTAATTGACCCTACAGCCCTCGAAGTCTCCTTCCGCCTGTCCACCGCGCAATTTGCACGGTTGATCGACGGCACTGGTCAGCTGATCCCCACCGATGTGACCGCAGCGCTTGAGGTGTCGGGCGCAGATCTTGTGGCCACCGGCCAGTTGTCGCGCGTCGGTGCTGCGGTGGGCGAAGGCCAGACCGGGCGCTTGGTCTATGCCACCCTCGCCTCGGCCCCCGGTTTTCGCCCTGGTGATTTTGTCACCGCGCGGGTCGCCGAACCGTTGCTCACCGCCATCGTCGTGCTGCCCGCCAGTGCGTTTGGCGCCGATAGCACGGTGCTTGCCGTGGGCGAGGATAACCGGCTGGAAACCTTGCCTGCGCAACTCTTGCGCCGCCAAGGCGATCAGGTGGTGTTGGCCGCCACTGGCCTTGCTGGCCGAGATGTGGTGCGTGAATTGTCACCCTTGCTCGGTGCTGGGATCAAGATTAAACCCGTGCGCCCAAATGCCGACGCCGATGGGCAAACCAAAGCCGCAGCCCAGCCCCCCACAACGCCGGAATTCATAGACCTGACCCCCGAGCGCCGCGCCGCCTTGATCGCCTTTGTAAATGCCAATGACCGGATGCCCGCTGAGGCGAAAACCCGCATCCTTGCGCAATTGGCCGAAGAAAAAGTACCCGCCCGTGTGATAGAGCGGCTGGAAAGCCGGATGGGGGGCTAAACCGTGGCACAGCCGCAAAAAGGCGCACAATCAGGGCAGTCACAAAGCGGCCGCGGCAAAGGGATTTTGTCATACTTTACCCGCCATCACACGCTGTCAAACCTCGTGTTGGCGGTGATGATCGTGGCCGGTCTTGCGGCAGCAACCCGCATCCGGGCGCAGTTTTTTCCGGATGTGATTATCTCAGAGGTGACGGTAACCACCGCTTGGGATGGGGCCGGCGCGGAAGATGTGGACCAAGCGATTGTGCAAGTGCTGGAGCCCGCGCTGCTCACCGTTGATGGCGTAACCGACGCAACCTCGCTTGCCTCCGAAGGCTCGGCGCGGATCATGCTGGAGTTTGAACCCGGCACCGACCTCGCGCAGGCCAGCGAGGATGTGCAATCAGCGGTCGATAGCATCCGAACCTTGCCTTCCGATGCCGATGATCCCGTGGTGCGGCGCGGCGCGTGGCGCGACCGGGTAACGGATGTGGTGATCACCGGTCCGGTGGCGGTTGATCAACTGGGCCGCTTTGCCGATGAATTTGTGGCGCGCTTGTTTGACCAAGGCATCACCCGCACCACGATCCAAGGCCTTGCTGATCCCGAAATCACCATTGAGGTGCAAACGGTTAACCTGATCCGCCATGATGTAACCATGGCTGAGATTGCGGCGGCCATTAAGGCTGCCAGCCAATCGGCCCCTGCGGGCGAAGTGGGCGGCGGGGCATCACGCGTGCGCACCGGGCAAGAGGCCCGGACCACAGACCAAATCCGCGCCATCGTGCTGCGCCAAGCCAGCGGTGGCACCACGCTGACCGTGGGCGATGTGGCCGTGGTGCGCAAAGAATCCGCCGACCGTGGGCGGGCAACTTTTGTTGGTGCAAACCCTGCGATGACGGTGCGCATAGACCGCAATGACAGCGGTGATGCGATCCGGATGCAGGCCAATGTGCAGGCCGTGGTTGATAAAATGACGCCGCTTTTGCCGCCCGAGGTTAAGGTGGAACTGGTCCGCGCGCGAGCCGAATATATCTCGGCCCGGTTGGAATTGCTGCTGGATAATGCGGCGATGGGCCTTGCTCTGGTCGTGACCTTGTTGTTTTTGTTCCTCAATGCCCGCACCGCGCTTTGGGTCGCGGCTGGCATTCCTGTGTCGCTGCTCGCAGCTGTTGCAATCATGTATGCCTTTGGGCTGACCATCAACATGATCTCGCTCTTTGCACTGATCATCACCTTGGGCATCGTCGTCGATGATGCGATTGTGGTGGGCGAACACGCCGATTTCCGCGCGCGCCATCTTGGCGAATCCGCGATTGAGGCGTCAGAAAATGCGGCCAGCCGGATGGCAATGCCAGTCATCGCCTCCACCCTCACCACGATAATTGCCTTTGCAGGTCTCATCACCATTGGCGGGCGCTTTGGCACGCTCATCGCCGATATTCCCTTCACCGTTATTGCGGTGCTGATGGCAAGCCTTGTGGAATGCTTTCTGATTTTGCCCAATCACATGGCCCACGCCTTGCGCGCCGCGCGAGATGAAACGTGGTATGATTGGCCCTCACGCCAAATGAACAAAGGCCTGCAATGGTTAATCCGGGTTGCGGTGCGCCCGTTCACCGCTTTGGTCATTCGCGGGCGCGCGGCCACCATTGCGCTGGCGGTGTTTTTGCTCGCCACCCAAGCCGCACTGTTCATCAGCGGCGATCTGAAGTTCCGCTTTTTCAACTCACCCGAGCAAGCCTCGGTTTCGGGAAATTTCTCGATGCTGCCCTCGGCCTCGCGCGATGATACAATGGCGATGATGCGCGAATTGCAGCGCGCCACCGATGCTGTAACGGCCCGCTACACGGCCGAACATGGGCGCAATCCAGCAACCTTTGTCATGGCCGAGGTGGGCGGCGGGACAGGGCGCGGTTTGTCCAGTGCCGATACCAAGGATGCAGACCTTTTGGGCGGCATTGCGATGGAATTGATCGACCCCGATGATCGCCCCTACACCTCGTCGGCCTTTGTGGCCGACCTGCAAGATGAGGTGGTGCCACATCCTTTGCTCGAAGAGCTCAGCTTTCGCGGTGGCCGTTTTGGCCCCGGCGGCGACGCACTCTCGGTTGATATTTCGGGGGCCGATGCCACCACGCTCAAGGCCGCGGCCGAAGCGTTAAAAACCGCGATGGCCCCCTTCCCCGAGGTTTCGGCCCTCGAAGACAGCCTTGCCTATGATAAGGAAGAGCTGATCTTGTCGCTGACCCCACAAGGTCAGGCCTTGGGCTTTGCGATAGATACGCTTGGCAGCACCTTGCGCGCGCGCCTGAACGGGATAGAGGCCGCGACCTTCCCCGATGGTCCGCGCACCGCCACGATCCGCGTGGAACTGCCGCAATCGGAACTGACCGCTGACTTTCTGGAAAGCACCTTGCTGCGGGCGGGTCCGGGGGTCTACGTTCCCTTGGGTGATATTGTCACGGTTGAACGTCGCTCCGGCTTTTCGACCATCCGCCGTGAAAACGGCCTGCGCATCGTCACCGTTTCGGGCGATATCGCCGAGGATGACCCGGCCCGCGCCGCTGAGGTGCAACGCGCGCTGACCGACGATATTTTGCCCAAGCTGGAACAAGATTTCGGCGTCACCACCCGCCAATCCGGGCTGGCCGAACAAGAGCGTGACTTTCTAGGCGATGCCTCGCTTGGCCTCATCTTTTGCCTGCTGGGCATTTACATGGTGCTGGCATGGGTCTTTGCCAGCTGGACCCGCCCGATGGTGGTTATGGCCGTCATCCCCTTTGGCCTGATCGGCGCGATTTACGGCCATGCTGCTTGGGACGTGCCGCTCTCGATGTTTTCCATTGTTGGCATGATCGGGATGACAGGGATTATCATCAACGATTCCATTGTCTTGGTCTCCACGATTGACGAATATTCTGAAAAACGGGGTCTATATCCTGCGATCATTGATGCAGTATCAGACCGCCTGCGCCCCGTGTTTTTGACCACCGCTACCACCGTGATGGGGCTAACGCCGCTGCTTTATGAACGCTCCTCGCAGGCCGAATTCCTGCGCCCCACGGTCATCACCTTGGTGTACGGGCTTGGTTTTGGCATGTTTCTGGTTTTGGTTCTGGTGCCGGCCGTTTTGGCCGTGCAGGCCGATATTGGCCGCCAGTTCACCGCCTTGCGCCGTGGGTTGCGCAGCCGCGCCGCCCCTGCCCAGCGCGCGCGCGGCTTGCTTGGCGTGGCAGCGCTGGCCATCACCGTTTGGTTTGGCATGACACTCGGTTGGGTCATTGGCACAGGTGCGCTTGCCGCACCCTTGGCAAGCCTCGCCCCCGCGGCGGGCGGCATGGCTGCGGCCTTTGCGCTGTTTATCGGTGGTGCTGCAATTACGGTGCTGCTCGCCTTTGCGCTGGCCTTGCTGGTCTTGCGCCCCAAGCCTACAAACACCCCGCAAACCGGCGGCTGAAAAAGCGGCTCAAAGCCCGCCAACCAACGCCTCAACCAGACCCGAATTCGGGTCTTGCATCGCGTCAATCACATCAAAATGGTGCTTGCCGGGGCTAACCGTCCAATCGCAGCCCCAGTTTTCCGACAGCAAGCGCGCTTGCCATAAAAAACTGGGCCGCTCTTGCCCGCCCACCCAAACATGGGCCTGCACCCCTTTGCGCAAGGGCAACCTTGCCGGGCTTTCCGCTGCAACCTCAGCCGCGTCCAAACCCAGCTTTTCTTGCATCTTGGTCTGCGAAACCGGTTCCAATTCACTAAGAGGAGAGATCGGCACAACCCGCACAACGCCCGGCACTACCACATCCGAGCAGCCCATCCGCGCGCTCAGATGCCCGCCGGCAGAATGCCCTGTCACCACCATCGGCCCCGCCACTTGGGCCGAGATCGCAGCCGTGGCCGCCACCATTTCCTGCGTCATCTCAGAAATGCGTGCATCGGGGGCCAAAGTGTAAGACGGCATCGCACAAGCCCACCCCCGCGCCAGCACCCCTGCTGCCAAATGCGACCAAAGGCTGCGATCAAACGCCAGCCAATACCCGCCATGGATAAAGCTGACCGCTCCGCGCGGCGCAGCTTCGGGCAAGAACAGATCAAACTGCTGCCGCGCGCCCGGACCATACGCCAAACCTAACCGCGCCCTTGCGCCCAAACCTTCCCGAAACGCTGCCGCATCAGCCTGCCATTTCGGCGGATAGCTTGCCGCATCCGCGATAAACGCGCCATTCGCATAGGCCAGATCCATATCCATATCAGCTCCAATTTTGCCGAGGAACTGGACTTCCTCGCGCGCCCATGATTTGCATATCCTAAATCTGAATGGGAGGCTTCAATGCCAAATACGGTCAATTCTACTGCAAACGATCTGCGCGCGATGCTGAAAGACCCCAGCTTGCTGGTGACCAAAGCCTATGTGGCGGGTGAATGGATTGACGCTGATGATGGCGCAACCTTTGAGGTAACCAACCCAGCCCGCAATGATGTGATCTGTTCCGTGCCAAACCTTGGCCGCGCAGAAACGGCCCGCGCCATTGCCGCCGCCGAAGTTGCGATGAAAGACTGGGCTGGCCGCACCGCCAAAGAGCGCGCCAATATTATGCGCGCTTGGTACAACCTGATGATGGCCAACCAAGATGATCTGGGTGCTATTTTGACCGCCGAAATGGGCAAACCGCTGGCCGAGGCCAAAGGCGAAGTCGCTTACGGCGCCAGCTTTATCGAATGGTTCGCCGAAGAGGCTAAGCGCGTTTACGGCGAAACCGTTCCCGGCCATATGAAAGATAAGCGGATCACGGTGCTAAAGCAGCCCATCGGTGTTGTCGGCTCCATCACGCCGTGGAACTTTCCGAATGCGATGATCACCCGCAAATGCGGTCCGGCCTTGGCCGCTGGCTGCGGCTTTGTGGCGCGCCCCGCCGCCGAAACCCCGCTTTCCGCACTCGCATTGGCCGTTTTGGCCGACCGCGCAGGCCTGCCAAAGGGCATTTTTTCGGTCATCACCTCGAAAAAATCCTCCGATATCGGCAAGGAGTTTTGTGAAAACCCTGCCGTGCGCAAGCTTACCTTTACCGGCTCCACCGAAGTTGGGCGGATTTTGCTAAAGCAAGCCGCCGATCAAGTGATGAAATGCTCGATGGAGCTGGGCGGCAACGCGCCGTTCATCGTGTTTGATGATGCCGATCTGGATGCCGCCGTGCTGGGCGCTATGGCGTCAAAATTCCGCAACAACGGCCAAACCTGCGTTTGTGCCAACCGGATCTATGTGCAGGCCGGGGTTTATGATGCCTTTGCTGCGAAACTGGGTGCGGCTTTGGCAAAAACAAAGGTTGGTGATGGCCTGACCGAGGCGGTTGAATTTGGCCCTTTGGTCAATGTCGCCGCCGTGGAAAAGGTTGAAGAGCATATCGCCGATGCCGTTGCCAAAGGGGGCAAGGTGATGACAGGCGGCAAACGCCACGCGCTGGGTGGGTCGTATTTTGAACCAACCATCGTTACCGGCGTGACCCAAGACATGATGGTCGCCAAAGAAGAAACCTTTGGCCCCATGGCACCTTTGTTCAAGTTTGAGACCGAAGAAGAGGTCATCGGTTACGCCAATGACACGATCTTTGGTCTGGCCGCTTATTTCTACGCACAAAACATCGGCCGCGTCACCCGCGTGCAAGAAGGCTTGGAATATGGCATCGTTGGTGTGAACACTGGCATCATCTCCACCGAGGTCGCCCCTTTTGGCGGCGTCAAGCAATCCGGCCTTGGCCGCGAAGGCAGCCACCACGGGATGGATGATTATCTGGAACTGAAATACATCTGCCTGTCCGTCTAAAACCATACGGCGGGGGGCAGGCTTGCCCCCCAACACCGCCCTTGGCGACCCGCTTGCCACAAAAAGCATCGATCCCTCAAAAATTAAAATACATTTAAAATCAACAGCTTAAACGCATGTTATCGCATAACACCCCGTTGATTTTGCCTAACACAGCCGCAAGGCGCATGGTTTGCAGCATCTCCTCGACTGCTCGGGGTCACAGCCAAAAGGAAACCGACCATGCTGCTTACATCCAAAACCATCGCTTTCGCCACCGCGTTGTCCTTAACCCTTGGGGCTACCGCACCTGCCCATGCTTGGGGCCGCAATGAGCAGAACTTCCTGAAAGGGATTGCCGCGGCGCTGATCGTCGGGGTGATTGTGCATGAAGGGCAAAAGTCACGCAAAGCGCCGCAACCGGCACCCAAGCAGGTTTATCGCCAACCCACCTATCAAGAGCCGGTTTATCAAGAACCAACCTATCACCAACCCCGCGCGCATCAGCCGCGCCAACAGCAAACCCGCCAGCATCAACCCCGCTATCAGGCACCCACGGCCAAGACCGGGCGGATTATTGGACAAAATTCCAACTACGGCTCTGGCGTGAATGACACCACCGCCGCCCGCGTGTTCAACAGCTATTCGCGCAGCGAGCGGGTAGAAATTCAGCGCCAATTGGCCCGGTTTGGCTATTACACTGGCGCGCTGGACGGCAGTTTTGGCCCACGCACGCATCAGGCGGTGTATGAATTTGCGCGCACTGCCGGCAATCAAGAGGCGCTGGCCTCATCTTCGGGGGCCTACCGCGTCTATGACGCGTTGCTAACGTAGCCCCCAAAAAAATGGGGGCGGCCATCGCTGGCTACCCCCATCTATTGCTTTTCGATTTCTCAAAAAGCTAAATCACGCAAACGGCAGATTATGCCAATGCGAGGTTCGTTGCCGACTCACGACCATCACGGCCGGATTCGATATCAAAGGTCACAGCCTGACCATCGTCCAACTGACGAATGCCAGCGCGCTCCAAAGCCGAAACGTGTACGAACACATCGCGGTTTCCACCCTCTGGTGCGATAAACCCAAAACCTTTGGTTGCGTTAAACCATTTCACGGTGCCATTGGCCATCGTGTATACTCCTAGTGTTTCGCCGCCCACATCTTGCGGCAGCCCGGCTCAGTCAGATCAAGATCGAAAAAACTGAAGCCGTAAGGGAAACAGAAGGTCGAAAAAGAAAGCGTTGCGGCACCTACATAGGTGGTTGGGGCTGCAATAGCAAGGCCTGCAACCGTTGGGGGCGGTCTGGTGGCCTAAACGCCTTGCAGGACTGGCCCGCACATCCTAGCCTTGTGCCAAATCCAGACCAATCCACAGGCAGTCCCAATGTTTGAGCGTATTTTGACCCTCTTTTCCCCGGTAAGCAGTTACCGCACCCCTTTGCCCGAGGCCGATGCCAAACACGCGCTGGGGGCGCTACTGGTGCGGGTGGCACAAGCCGACAAAGCCTATCTGTTCCAAGAGGTTGAGCGGATCGACCGTATTCTTGCCAAACGGTTCAACCTGAACCCGCTAGAGGCCGCCAAAATGCGCGCAGGCTGTGAGCGGTTGTCCGAGGAAATGCCGGAAACCGAAGCGTTGATTGCGGTGCTGCATGATGCAATTGACGTCAAAGAACGCGAGGCCACGCTGTTTGCGCTGTGGCAAGTCGTGTTCTCGGATGGCCAGCTTCATGAGACAGAGGATGATCTGGTCGCCTTGGTGCGCGCCACCTTGGGCGTATCGCCCGAAGTGTGTGAGCGTTTGCGCCGTGACGCACTTGCCTCATTGGGCAACGCCTAACCCGCAGGCCCATCGGCGGCGAACCGCTCGGTCCAGCCCTATCGGCCTGTCCTCGCCTACTACGGCCAGTGCTTTCGGCGGCTTGTTGCAGGCACAGGGATCACGTAACAAAGCGCGCTTGCGCCGTCGCCCGGAACGCCGCTCAATGGCCCTCAATAACTTATATGGGCAAAAACGTGCAGGGCATTATCGAACCAATCATCCACAAAACCGCCGTAATAGAGCTGCAATATCCCCTGCGCAACGCAGGCCTGTCGATCGGCGATGTGGGAGCGCTACGCTTGGGCGATGATGGCCGTATCGCAGTCTATGCGCATATTTTGAAACGCCGTTTTCTGGTCCGCCGTCGGATGTTGGCGCTGATCGGCTATCTTGGGGCGCACGCAAACCCGCTGATCGGCCCAGCGCTGCGGCGCGGCGATCCTTTGAGGGTGCGCTTGGTTGGTCTAACGCCCGAACATCTCGCAAGCAGTGGCAAGCCAGAGCTGCATATCTCCGTCTGGGGCAGCGTACAGCCGCAGTACCAACCCGATACGAGCCACTTGCAAGAAGCGCCGCTGGCTTAAGGCGATCTGCCCGCCAGTCTGCAACCCAATAAGGCTGGGCCGGAACCAAGGCGCTTCGCGCGAACACGCAAAACTGCGCTAAGCAACTTTAGCATATTCAAAAAAGGGGGGAATGGTGCACCCGGAGCGATTCGAACGCCCGACCCTCAGATTCGTAGTCTGATGCTCTATCCAGCTGAGCTACGGGTGCGTAGTGGGGGCGATGTAACGCCCTGCGCCGGGCATTGCAAGGGGGGAAAAGCAAGATCCGCCTGTTTCAGTCAGCAGCTTTAATCGCCAACCTCAGTCAGCCGATCCTTTTTCGGCAAATGGATCATGAATTCGGTCCCCGCCTCATCGCTGCGCAGCAATTCCAAGCGCCCGCCATGGCCGCGCACCAATTCAAACGCGATGGCAAGTCCAAGGCCAGACCCGCCTTTGCGCGCCCCCCCTTGAAAAGCCGTGAACAAATGGTCGCGCGCGCGCGGCGGCAGGCCGGGGCCAGTATCCCCCACCTTGATCCACCATTCGGCATCGCTTTCGCCACCTGAAACTTCAATCACCCCGTCTTTGCCGGTGGCCTCCAAGGCCTGCATCGCATTGCGCATCAAATTGGCCAAAATCCGGTACAGCTGTTCGGCATCGGCCCGCAGGTTCATCCCGACAGGCACGTCCACCAAGCACGTCACCCCCACCCGCTCGCCCAAAGCTTCGGCCTCAATCACCTCTTCGATCAAAGGCTGCAACGCAAAACGCGACAGACGCGGTGGCGGCTCTTCGGCCTTACCAAACGCAAGCGTCGATTCGCACAACGATACGGCCCGCGTGATGGACCCCACCAATTTCGGCGCAATCCGCGCCACAGCCGGGTCGGCACTGCGCTCAATCCTATCTGCGAACAACTGTGCCGTGGTCAGAATATTGCGCAAATCATGGCTGATCTTGGCCACTGCAGACCCAAGCTGCGCCAATCGCTCTTTTTGGCGCAAAGCTCCGGTCATTTGGGTTTGCAAACTCAACAACGCCTCCTCAGCCTCACGCAGTTCAACCATCCCCGATGTCGGCGCAATCACACGGCGTGCATCCTCGGGCGCTTCGACATACAGCGCCATATGATCCACCACACGGCGGATCGGTTGTACCAACAAACGCTGCACCGCCAAAAACAACAGCGCCGCCGTGACCCCCGAAATCAGCGCCGAAAGCGCCAAAATTCGCAGCCCATAGGCGATCATAGCCTCGCGGAGCGGCTTGGTCGGCATCGTCACCTCAATCAACGACCCTGCCTCTTGCACCGGGCTGCCAATCACCCGGATCGACCGATCCTGACTGTCCACCAACACCACCAAAGCATCGCGCAACAAACGCAACGGCGTTTCCGTCCGCAAATCATAGGTCGCCGAAATCTCGCTCGTCATCGGCGAAGACAAGATCAACAGCCTAATCTGATCGCGCCACAAAACAACGTTGAACACCCCCGCATTCGACAGCAGTTCCGCCTCTAACTCAGCACTGATCATCCCATCTGTCGCAAGCAGCGCAAGCGATGCTATCTGCGCCTTTTCTAAACGCAGCAGCAAATAGTCTTCTCGGAACCGTGCAATTGAAGGCACAAAAATCAGCACTTCAGCCAGCATGACAAAGGCCACAGTCAGCAGCAAAAAACGCCCCGATAGCGTGTTTAGAAATCCTGACCGCTTCATCCCCAAATCAATACCTACCTTCATCTGTTCACAAATATCCTCGGGAGGGGTCCGGGGAGGGCAGACAGCCCTCTCCGGCACTTTGCCACAAAGTCACCCTTACGGCACGATGCGTTGCACCAACCCCACAATGCGCTTAACCATTGGATTATCAAACAATGTCGGTGAAAAATAGGCTCCTGCTGCACGTTTTGACACTTCTCCCAAGGTTGGATAGGGCAAAACCGTGCCTGCAATCGCCCCCATCTTCAGCTTGGCAGCAATCGCCAGCGCCCAAAGCCCGATCAATTCCCCCGCCTGCGCGCCCGCAATCGTCACCCCCACAGGCCGCCCTTTCACCACCATAACCTTGATCAACCCTTCCGTTTTCCGCTCAGTTTGCGCCCGGTCATTCTCGGCATAGTCAAACCGTACCACTTTCAGCGCATCACCGTAGGTTTTGCGCGCCTCGGCCTCGGTCGGGCCAACTTGCGCCAGTTCCGGGTCGGTATAGGTCGCCCAAGGAATATGGGCCGTGCTCGCCTTGGATGGCAGGCCAAACAGCATCTGCTGAATGACAATCCCCGCATGATAGCCCGCCACATGGGTAAATTGCAGCCCCCCCGCCGCATCGCCGACAGCATAGACCTTGCGGTTGCTTGACCGCAAATCAGCCCCCACTGTCACGCCGCGGCGCGTATGCTCAACCCCCGCAGCCTCCAGCCCCAAGCCGTCCAGCGACACTTGCCGCCCCACAGCCATCAGCAAATGCGTCCCCTTGACGGTCCGACCATCCTTAATCTCAACCTCCACAGCCCCCGCCGCACCGCCCACACGCACCACCGGAGCGTCTTCTAAAATCTCAACCCCTTCACCGCGCATCTTGGCCAAGATCACACCTGCGGCCTCCGGGTCATCCCGGCCAAAGGCCTTGGCCCCCTCAATCACCGTCACCTCACAGCCCAAACGCCGATGCGCTTGCGCCATTTCCATCCCAATCGGCCCGCCACCAATCACAATCAAATGCGCGGGCCGCTCCCGCCCAGCGAAAATCGTTTCATTGGTCAGGTACGGCACCGACTCAAGTCCGGGAATCGGCGGCACAAACGGGCGCGAGCCTGTCGCCACCACATAGCGCCGGGCTTTGATACGGCACTTGCCAGCTGTCACCTCATCCGCGCCAGTAAACTTGGCCCATTCGCGGATCACCCGCACGCCCAACCCTTCAAACCGCTCTTGGCTGTCCATCGGGGCAATGCCTGCCACAACCTCGGCCACATGATCCTTCACCTTGGCAAAATCAATCTGCGGCACCACTGGCGTAATCCCAAATTCCGCGCCCGTCGTCATGGCATGCGCCTGCTTTGCCGCAGCAATCAGCGCCTTAGACGGCACACAGCCCGCATTCAGACAATCTCCCCCCATCTCGCCCGCTTCAATCAGCACAACCCGCGCGCCCATCTGCACAGCCCCCGCCGCAATCGACAAGCCACCCGACCCGGCCCCGATAATGCAAATATCTGTGGTGATGGTTTCCATAGTTCAATCCGCCTTTTTACGCAGTAATTTCAAAATGATCGGCAGCGCCGACAAAGCCGCCAGCCCCAAAATCGGCCCCAACACATGCGGCGCAAAGATAATCGACAGGTCCGGTGTCTCGCCCCGCGCAAACACCTCGCCCAAACCCGCCCCAACAGAGGTAAACACCAACGCCCCCGGCAAAATGCCCAGAAAGGTCGAAATCGCAAAGCGTGACAGCCGTGTCCCCACAAAAGCCGGGATAAGATTGGCCAAAAAGAACGGCACCGCCGGCACCAGCCGCATCAAAAACAGCACCGACCATTCATTTTCGCGCAAACCGGCCTGCAACTTAGCCACCGCCCCGCCCTTACCTTCAATCTTTGCCGCAAACCGTGCGCCAAACCCACTGCGCGCCGCCATAAAGATCGCAATCGCGCCCAAGGTGGCCCCCGTCACGTTAAAAAACACCCCCGGAAAGGTGCCAAACAAAAACCCGCCCGTCAGCGTGGCAATCGTCGCCCCCGGCAGTGAAAACCCAACAATCGCAGTGTAGGCCGCCACAAAGGCCAGCACCGCCAAACCATAATTTGCATCGCGAAAGGCAATCAACGCCTCACGATTCTCGGCCAAGGCCGCAAAACTAATCTGATCGCGCAAAAAGAACGCGCCTGCCGCGGCCACGGCCAGAATCACCAGAATAGGCAGCTTTTGGGCCAGTCCTGACTTGCTTTGCGCTATGCCCTCATCGCCCTCGCCTTCATCCTTGCCTTTGTCTTTATTCTTATAGGTCATCGTCGGCATCACTTTCTCCACACAGGCTCTTTCCCTTGGACCTATCCTAAAACCGCATCAAAGGTCGCGCCGATGGCACCTTGTTCACGCGGCCTTGATCTGCGGTGACGGATTTGATGACAAAATCCGTCCTATTGAAACATTTGCACAAGCATCCCGGCGGCATAACTGCGAATAAGCGTGAAATGTTGCAGGATTTTCGCCCTGTGTGAATTGACTTGGCCCCAAGGGGTGCGTAAAGGACGGGCTTCGAATAGACACGACCGGTTGGTTTGTGGCGAATCCCGCCCGAGTAGACCGCAGTCGCATAAGTTATGGAGATCCGCGATGAAGCGCACTTTTCAACCGTCGAACCTGGTCCGCGCGCGGCGCCATGGCTTTCGCCTTCGTATGTCGACCAAAGCAGGCCGCAATGTTTTGAACTTGCGCCGCGCTAAAGGCCGTAAAAAGCTTTCGGCCTAAGTTGGCTGGGGCGTCGTTATGCCCTGCTTTTTAAAGGACTGCTAACATGACACCGCCGGAGGCACAGGGACAAGGCAGCAATGCCCCACCCCACCAGCCCCCGGCGGTTTCCCTTTGCGCATCCCCCAAATTGCAAGTATTGCAGCACCGCGCCGATTTTTTGCGCGCAGCCTCGGCCCGCCGCCAAGGGTCGCCGGGCCTTTTGCTTCAGGCCCGCGCGCGCCACGATGACAGCCCAGCCGTGCGCGTGGGCTTTACCTGCTCCAAGAAAATCGGGAATGCCGTGGCGCGCAATCGGGCCAAACGCCGCTTGCGCGAACTGGCCCGCGCGGTTTTGACCACAGGCGGGCATCCCGGTTGGGATTATGTGCTCGTCGGGCGTCCCGGTGCCACGATTGACCGTCCCTATGCCTTGCTCCTGTCCGATCTGGCCACCGCTTTGGCCCGCGTCCACAGCCAGACAGATGGGGCGCGCAAGTGACCCCCTTGGCCCATATCCTTGCCGCTCCCATTCGCGCCTACCGCCTGCTCCTAAGCCCATGGGTCGGTCACGGCTGCCGGTTTCAGCCAACCTGTTCCGCCTATGCGATGGAGGCGTTGGAACGCCACGGCGGCCTAAAAGGCGGCTATCTTACGGCGCATCGCCTGTGCCGCTGTCACCCTTGGGGCGGCTCTGGCTATGATCCGGTGCCAAAGCCCAAGTCTGATTCTGATTCTGGCTAAAAAGCACGTTACCTTTGGCCTTCAGGCAGCGCTGAATGCCCCCAACGAAACTTTATGTTGAATTATCCACAACTTCCTGTCGCGCATTAACCTCGCGATGACCTCGCACGTTTAGCGTCCCTATAACCAAGGGCCACTCTGCCTTTGCGCGATTAAAGGGATATGTGATGCAAGGACCGCACAAAGCGCCTGACAACTCCGAAAAGCCTCGGTTCATCAATGCACTTGGCCGCTATTTGCGCCGTCCTGAACTTTTGGTGTTCCTACCAGCCCTATCGCTGGCCTCCTTTTGGATCGGAGGTGAGGCGATAATGATGATGACGGCGCTTGGCCTGCCCCTTTTGTTCGTTTTTGCAGGCGCGTTTCGCCGCGCCGATCAAACCTTTGCCGCAATACCCGATTCGCTTTCTGGGCTGGCGCTTCGGTCACACATCACCCAATCGCTCGACAAAACTTTGCAGGATGCTCCTATAACAGGGAAAACGACGGCCTGTTTTGTCATTCAATTTGATGATGCCGACGTCTTGCTCGACCGCCATGGCCGCGCTGTCCAAACAGAGGTGTTGTCGCGCAGCGCTGAACGTTTGTGCGCAGCCCTGCGCGAAGGCGATACCGTGGCCCGGCTCGAAGGCGGTGGCTTTGCGATTGCCTTAGCTCCACTGCGGCGCATGGACCTTGAAGCCATGATTCAGGTCGCCACAAGGCTGCAATCGGCTTTGGCCAACCCCATCAGCATTGATGCCGCCCGCCTTTATGTCACCTGTTCCATCGGGTTTTGTCTGGGGCCAAAGGCGCCCCTGCCTACGGGCGCCTCCTTGCTTGATGCCGCCCAAGTCGCTGCAGATGAGGCACAGCGCAACGGTCCCGGCGCTATCCGGGCCTATGTCGCTGGCATGTCCCGCAAACGGGCGGACCGTGACGCTTTGCGGGGGGAATTGGAAACGGCCCTCGACGAAGGCCATATCCGCCCGCATTTCCAACCCCAGATCTGCACAGACACCGGGGCCATTTCCGGCTTTGAAGCCCTCGCGCGCTGGCATCACGCCGAACGCGGCACCATTTCGCCGGCTGAGTTTTTACCCGCGATTGAAGAGGCGGGGCTTTCTGAACGCTTGGGCGAAGTGATGCTCTACCACGCGCTCGCCGCCTTGGTCCGCTGGGACAAGGCAGGCCTGCGCGTGCCAAATGTCGGGGTCAATTTTTCCTCCGCCGAACTCCGCAATCCCCGCTTGGCCGAAAAACTGAAATGGGAGCTGGACCGATTTGACCTGACACCAGACCGGCTTTGCGTTGAAATTCTGGAAACCGTCATCGCTGAAACCGATAATGATGTGATTGTTCACAACATTTCGGCACTGGCCAAAATGGGCTGCGGCATTGATCTGGATGATTTCGGGACGGGGCATGCTTCAATCACCAACATCCGCCGCTTTGCAGTGCGCCGCATTAAAATTGACCGCAGCTTTGTGACGAAAGTTGATGAAGACCGTGAGCAACAAAAACTGGTGTCGGGCATTTTATCGCTGGCGGAACGGATGGGCCTCGAAACCCTTGCCGAAGGGGTTGAAACGCGGGGTGAGCACGCAATGCTGGCGCAGCTTGGCTGCGGCCATGTGCAAGGTTTTCTCTTTGCCCGCCCGATGCCGTTTGAAGACACGCAAAGATGGATTGTTGAACAACACGCGCGCCGCTCAACCCTGCCTAAAATTGGCAGCCGCGCACGCTAACCCCAAATGCCTAGTAGTCACCAAGGCCATGCCGGGGGCCCCCGTATATACGATTCGCCGCACCAATCCGCGCAGCACGCCGCCTATCCCAAGATTTGCTTGGCTATTCCGTCACCAAACCGCCAAAACCGGGGAAAAGGCCTTGACCTTTCGGCCCCCCTATCGTTGAACCACGCTGAACCTGAACAGGAACGGTGTTAGTCCCAGATGGACGATCAAAACAAAAATCTCATCCTCGCGACAGTCCTCAGCTTCCTTGTGATTCTGGTGTGGTTCGTCTTATTCCCACCCGAAGACGTGGCGGTAGATCCGAACGCGCCTGCCGTCGTCGCCACGACGACTGAAGCCATAAGCCCACCCGCTTTGGCCGCAGCCAGTACGGCCGCGACGGAACAAGCGAAACTGTCTGACGCCCCTCGGCTGGCAATCGACACGCCGCGCCTGAAAGGCACGATTTCTCTGCTGGGTGGTCGCATCGACGACCTTGCCATGAAATCTTACACCAAAACCATTGACCCGAACTCCGGCATCGTGACCTTGCTGGCGCCGGTTGGCCAAGAGCATCCCTATTATGCACTCTTCGGCTGGACCCCCGCAGGCGCGCTGGGGTTCGAAGATGTGCCCGGCGCAAACACGCTGTGGGCGCAGGTTGGTACAAACGGCCTTTCCCCGGAAACCCCGGTAACCCTGCAGTGGGATAATGGCAAAGGCCTTATTTTTCAACGCGTTGTTTCAATCGACAACCGCTACATGTTTACCATCGCGCAAAGCGTGACCAACCAAAGCGGTGCCGACGTAAGTCTGTCGCCTTATGGCATCGTTGCACGCCATGGCACACCGCCCGATCTTGAAGGCTTCTACCTAAGCCATGAAGGTGTGGTGTCGCGCGTTGATGGTACGCTGGAGGAAGTTAAATACAAAGACGCGACCAAGCTGCCACTGGTAGAGCGCGAAGGCGCGCTGGCCGAAGTGCGTGAGGCTGCGACCGATGGTTGGGTTGGATTTACCAGCAAATACTGGATGACGGCTTTGATCCCCGAGCAAGGCAAGCCTTTCACCTCGGTCATCAAATACGTTCCAAGCGCGGATATTTTCCAAACTGAAACCCGCGAACCCCTGATCACAATTGCAGCAGGTGCGACCGCTGCGTCGTCCTCGCGTTTGTTCGCAGGCGCGAAAGAGTGGGAAACCCTGCGCACCTACCAAGATGACGATGGAATCGCAGGGTTTGTCGATGCGATCGACTGGGGTTGGTTCTTCTTCTTTACCAAACCGATTTTTGCCGTTCTGCACTGGTTGCACGCAATTATCGGCAACATGGGCCTTGCGATCATCGCCCTCACCTTCTTGCTCAAGGCTTTGGTCTTCCCGCTTGCGTATAAATCCTACGTCTCGATGGCGCGGATGAAAGAGCTGCAGCCGGAAATGGAAGAGCTGAAAGAGCGCTGTGGTGACGACAAGCAAAAGCTCCAAAAAGAGATGATGACGCTGTATAAGGAAAAAAAGGTCAATCCGGCCGCAGGCTGTTTGCCAATCCTGATCCAGATCCCGATCTTTTTCTCGCTCTACAAGGTAATTTTTGTCACGCTGGAACTGCGCCACGCGCCGTTCTTTGGCTGGCTGACTGACCTGTCTGCCCGCGATACATCCACAACCTTTAACCTGTTTGGGGCTTTGCCTTGGCCAGCGCCCGAACCGCACACCTTGCTCGCGACCGTGTTTATCGGCGTTTTGCCAATCCTGTTGGGTGTCTCGATGTGGTTGCAGCAAAAACTGAACCCAACACCGACAGACCCAACCCAAGCGATGATTTTCGCCTGGATGCCTTGGGTCTTCATGTTCATGCTGGGCAGTTTTGCAAGCGGGCTGGTGGTTTACTGGATCACCAACAACATCATCACCTTTACCCAGCAATACGTGATCATGCTAAGCCATGGCCACAAACCGGATCTCTTTGGCAATATCAAATCAGGCTTTACCCGAAAACCGCCGCCAAAACCTGTGGCGACCAAAAAGTCCGGGAAAAAGTAAAGATGCGGCTGACGCGGATTTGCCGACATCCCATCAAAGCACACGGACGCGAAGATCTCGCGTCCGTTCTGCTTTCGGTCGGCGCGTGCTTGCCCGATGATCGGCGTTGGGCCGTGGCGCATGAGGCGGCAAAACTCGTCCCCGGCTGGAACCCTTGCAACAACTTTCACCGTGGTGCCAAGGCGCCGCAGCTGATGGCGATCACCGCCGAGCTGGCGGGCGATCAGGTCACCCTGCACCACCCAGACCAGCCCGACCTCACCTTTTGCCCTGATGATCCGACCGATTTGTCCGCATTCCTAACTTGGATCGCGCCTTTGTCCCCCACAGACCGCGCCGCGCCGACCCATATTGTGACCGCAAATCAAGGGATGACCGACAGCCCCTTTCCGTCTGTCTCAATCTTAAACCACCGCTCGCTTGATGCCCTCTCGGCGTTGGTCGGCCAAGCCTTGTCGCCCGACCGGTTTCGCGGCAATCTGTGGCTGAATGGCCCCGCCGCCTTTGCCGAATTTGACTGGATTGGCCGTGATATTCAGATAGGCGACGCCGTTTTGACCGTGAAAGAACGTATTACCCGGTGCCGCGCTACCATGACCAACCCTGAAACTGGGCGGGTTGATGTCGATACGCTTGACGCGCTAGAGGCGGCTTATGGCCATAAAGATTTTGGCGTCTATGCCGTCGTGAAAACCGGCGGTACGATTTTTGTGAATGATGAAGGGACAGTTTTGTGACCACATTGCCATTTCCATTGGCCCCAGAGCCGGAATTTCCCGCGCGTGAGGCAGGGCGGCTGTTGTTTGCAGGCCCGGTTGATTTCGTCAAAGGCGTGGTTGCCATGTCGGGCATGCCCCCAGCTGACCGTATAGAGGTTTGCTTTGCAGGCCGCTCAAACGTGGGTAAATCCAGCCTTATCAATGCGTTGACAGGCCGCAAAAGCCTTGCGCGCGCCTCCAACACCCCCGGCCGCACCCAAGAGATCAACTATTTCGCCTTGGGCGATGCCCGCTATATGGTCGACCTTCCCGGTTACGGCTATGCCGAGGCGCCAGTGGCCATCGTCGCCAAATGGCAGGCGCTGCTGAAAAGCTATCTTTCAGGCCGCCAAACCCTGCGCCGCGCCTTTGTGCTGATCGATTCGCGCCATGGCGTCAAATCGGTGGATGAAGAGATCATGGATCTGCTCGACCGTTCCGCCGTAACATTCCAAGCCGTGATGACCAAAGCCGATAAAATCAGCAAGGTTGAGTTGGACAAAAACATCGCCCAAACCCGTGAGGCTTTGTCCAAACACCCCGCCGCCTACCCCGAACTAATCGTGACCTCGTCGGAAAAGGGCTTGGGCATCGAAACCCTGCGCGCCACCATCGCGACCTTAGAATAGCGGCCTGCCGAAAGCATAGCCAAATAGGTGCATGTCTTGGTTTGCAGTCAATCTGAGTCAAATTGACTGCAAACCGCCTTAAACATGCTGCGCCCCGTTCACCTCTATCTCGGTCCCCGAGATATAGCTGGATTGGGGCGAGCAGAGGAACCAAATCGCATCCGCCACCTCTGACGGTTGGCCAAGCCTGCGCAACGGCAACCCCTCCACAATTTTGTCAGTTCCGGGGCTTAAAATCGCGGTTTCCACCTCTCCCGGCGCAATCGCATTCACGCGCACGCCAAAAGGCCCAAAATCATGTGCCATTTCGCGCGTCAACGCAGCCAGCGCCGCCTTTGATGTCGCATAGGCCGCCCCCGCAAACGGATGCACCCGCACCCCCGCAATCGAGGTCACATTCACAATCGCCCCCTTGGCGGCCACCAGCTCTTCCTGCAACCCCCGCGCCAAAATCACCGAAGCAAAGAAATTAACATGAAACACATGCCCCCATGTCCGCAGATCGGTTTCAAACGTATTCAACCGCTTGCCACCCGGCCCTTTCGGCGAAATCCCCGCATTGTTCACCAACGCATCTAGCCGCCCATTAATCTTTTCCTTAATCACCTCAATCGCCGCGATGGTCTTATTCGGATCGGCAAGGTCAATCTGGATGTGATTTTCCTCCCCCCCCGGCCATGGGCAGCGCGGATCAAAGGCCTGGCGCGAACAGGTCAACACCCGCCAGCCTTCTGCCGAAAACCGCTTGACCGTGGCATGTCCGATCCCCCGGCTTGCCCCCGTCAAAACCAGCGTTTTTTGCTCTGCCATTCTGCTGCCCCTTTTTCGACCAAGCTTTCACCCTAGGCTTATCACTCCCACGCGCAAGCCCTACCACTTGCCCTTGGCAGACGCGATCAAAGCCGTTAGCAAAGGCATGTCCAATAGGAACCCAATCATGAAAAAGCAGTTAGTCAATATGCGTGACTCCATCGCCACCGCCCGCACCTTGAATGAGGCGCTGCCCTATTTGCAGCGCTATTCCGGCGCGATTGTCGTCGTCAAATTTGGCGGCAATGCCATGGGTGACAGCGAGGCGATGGAAGAGTTCGCCCAAGACATCGTCTTTATGCGGCAGGTCGGCCTGAACCCGGTCGTGGTGCATGGGGGTGGGCCGATGATCAACAGTCTGCTGGGAAAACTGGGCATCAAATCGGAATTTATCCGCGGCAAGCGCGTCACCGATGCCGCCACCGTTGAAGTGGTCGAAATGGTGCTGTCGGGCCTTGTGAACAAGCGGATCGTGCAAGCAATCAACGATGCCGGGGGCCGCGCTGTTGGCATTTCCGGCAAGGATGACGATTTGATGGTCTGCGATTATGACGACCCCGAGCTGGGCTTTGTCGGCCGCCCCCGCGACATGCGCGTGCAGGTTTTGCGCGACATGTTCAACGCAGGTATCATCCCTGTCGTCGCCCCCGTCGCCCCCGGTGACAATGGCGAAACCTTTAACGTCAATGGCGATACGGCGGCCGGCGCCATCGCAGGCGCGCTCAAGGCTGACCGCTTGTTGTTGCTGACCGATGTGTCCGGCGTGAAAAACGCCGATGGCGAAGTGATTACCCAGCTCACCCCTGAAGAGGTCCGCGATTTGACCGAAAAAGGCGTTATCGCAGGCGGTATGATCCCCAAAACCGAAACCGCGCTAATGGCGATTGAGCAAGGCGTGCGGGCGGTGGTTATCCTTGACGGTCGCATCCAGAACGCATGCCTTTTGGAGCTTTTCACCGATCACGGCGCAGGCTCGCTTATCCGCTCGGCCAGCGTAGAGCCACGGGTCAAACCCCGCGACGAATGACCAGCCTTGCACAGATTGACGCTCTGCTAAAACCGCATAACCTTGCGGTTATGGGGGGCTTTTTGGCGCAAGATGATGCGGCTTTGCCGCAAGGCACCCAAACCCTACTGCTCATCGGCCCGTCCGAGCCGGGCTTTTGGCCGCATCTGACAGCGCAACCCGAATGGACCAGCGGCAACCCCGACCCGGTTGACCGTTGGTCGCGCCGGGTGATCGGGCAAACCGCCTGTACGCTCGGGGCCAAAGCGGTGTTTCCCTTTGGCGGCCCGCCGTGGCACCCGTTTTACCAATGGGCGCTGCGGTCCGGGCGCGCGTGGGACAGCCCTGTGCGCCTGCTCGTGCATGACGAAATGGGGCTGTTTGCCTCCTATCGTGGGGCGTTGGCGCTGAAAACGGCTGTCCCCTTGCCAGCCCCGCCCGCCAAGCCTTGCGATACTTGCACCACCAAACCTTGCCTTACCGCTTGCCCTACCGCCGCCCTCACCGCGCAAGGCTATGATTTACCTGCCTGCCACAGCTATCTCGACAGTGCCGCCGGGATAAATTGCATGAATATCGGTTGTGGCAATCGCCGCGCTTGCCCAATCTCCCAAGCCTATGCAAGACTGCCAGAACAGTCGGCGTATCACATGAGGCAATTTCACAAATGACCAAACGTCTGATCCTAACACGCCACGCCAAATCCAGCTGGGATGACCCGCTGACCCCCGACCATGACCGCCCGCTGAATGAGCGTGGCAAGATGGCCGCAGCCGACCTCGGCCAATGGCTTGCCTCGCGCGGCTATGTGCCGGCCCAAGTGCTCTGCTCGGATGCCATTCGCACCCGCACCACCTTTTCCGGCATGGCCCCAGCCCTGCCCGGCTCGCCCGCGCTGGACCTCAAACCTGCGCTTTATCAGGCCGGGCCAGATGTGATGCTGGCCGTACTCCGCCACGCAGCGGCCGATACGGTGATGATGATCGGGCATAACCCCGGCATTGCAGAATTTGCCGCGCGGCTGGTAACGCGCGCGCCGGCGAACCCGGAATTTCAGCGCTATCCGACCGGTGCCACGCTGGTGGTCGACTTTACGGTGGATGATTGGAAGGATGTCACCTTCGGCACAGGCGCTGTGCTGGATTTTATCATCCCGCGCGAAATCGTTGCCTAAGACCTAATCCTAACACCAAGTCCATAAAAAAACCCAGCCAACCGGCTGGGTTTTTTCTTTAATTCACAATGCCTTAATGTGCGAAAATCCGGGCCTTAGTGGCCCAAAATCTGACTCAGGAACAGCTTGGTCCGCTCAGACTGCGGGTTGTTAAAGAAGTCATGCGGGTTGTTTTGCTCTACAATCTGGCCTTGGTCCATAAAGATAACCCGGTTGGCCACAGCCTGCGCAAAGCCCATCTCATGCGTCACGCACAGCATGGTCATGCCTTCTTCGGCTAGCTCAATCATCGTATCCAGAACTTCCTTAATCATTTCCGGGTCAAGCGCCGATGTCGGTTCATCAAACAGCATGATCCGTGGCTTCATGCACAATGACCGCGCAATCGCCACACGCTGCTGCTGACCACCCGAAAGCATGCCCGGATATTTATGCGCCTGCTCAGGGATCTTTACCTTGTTCAGATAATGCATCGCCACTTCCTCGGCCTCTTTCTTTGGGGTCTTGCGAACCCAAATCGGTGCCAAGGTCAGGTTTTCCAGAATGGTCAAATGCGGGAAAAGATTAAAATGCTGGAACACCATCCCCACTTCAGACCGGACTTTGTCGATGTTTTTCAAATCGCTGGTCAGCTCAGTTCCATCAACGATGATCTGGCCTTGCTGATGCGCTTCCAGCCGGTTGATACAGCGGATCAGCGTCGATTTCCCCGACCCCGACGGGCCTGCAATAACGATGCGCTCCCCTCTGTTCACGGTCAAATCAATGTCGCGCAGCACATGGAATGTGCCGTACCACTTGTTCATATTTGTAATCTGGATCGCGACCTCGTCGCTCACCTGCATCTGGCTGCGGTCTAGTTTACGGTCTGCCATGGCGTCTGACATAGCGGTCTCCCTTAGTGATGATCAGTTTTCAGCTTGCCTTCAAGGTACTGCGAGTACCGGGACATACCGAAACAGAAGATGAAGAAACAAAGCGCGATGAAGGCATAAAGCTCCATGAAAATGCCGTTCCAGTTGCTATCGGCGCGAATGGCGCTCGACAGGCCAATCGGGTCCAAGATGCCGATAAACACAACCAGCGTGGTATCTTTGAACAGGCCGATAAAGGTGTTCACGATGCCTGGGATTGAGATTTTCAACGCTTGGGGCAACAAGATAAGGCGCTGCGACTTCCAGTAATCAAGGCCAAGCGCATCCGCCGCCTCATACTGCCCACGCGGCAAGGCGGCAAAGCCCCCGCGCACCACCTCGGCCATATAGGCCGCGGCAAACAGTGTCACCATGATGATAACCCGCAAGACGATATCGAAATTCGTCCCCGGTGGCAGGAAGTAGTTCAGCAGCAAACTTGCGGTAAACAGCAGCGTAATCAGCGGGACACCCCGGATGAATTCGATGAAGCCCACGCAAATCCACTTGACCAACGGCATATCGGATTGCCGCCCAAGGGCCAGCAAAATCCCGATCGGCAGCGACAAAGCAATGCCCGTCACACCGATGATGATAGAGATCATAAAGCCGCCAAACTCATGCGACTGAATTGCCGGAAGGCCAATTGGTATGATGCCCGCCATAGCCTCGGACAACGGCCCCGACACGAACAACCACCACACAACCGGCGCCAAAACCGCCCCGATCACCGCCACCAAAGGCGACACACGCTGGAGCAACACAAAGGCTGCATAGCCGATGGCAAAACCCAGCATCGCCAAGGCCGGAAGCCAAATCGTCCCGCCCCACAGCAGCCAAAACGCGACCGCCGGAAACACTGCCGAGAACCACAAAACCTTGCGCGGCACGGCCTCAAACAAGACCGGGGCCATGGCCACAACCATCAGCACAAAGGCCAAAGTCGGGCGCCAATAGCTGTCTTGTGGATAGAACCCAAACAGCAATTGGTGCCAACGGTCCTTGATAACGCCAAAGCAAGCTCCGCTTTTGCCATCCAAAATCGCGCGACACTCGGCCAACGACCCGGCATTCCAAATCGAGTTCGTGAACCAAGGCCCAAGATGAGTGATCAGAAAGTAGACCGCGGAAACGCCCAACAAGGTTAAAACGATGTTCAGCGGGCTGGAAACAAGGTTCTCGCGAACCCAGCGTACGGCCCCGACCTGGCCGGTTGGCGGCGCTTTTTGCGCTAACATGTCGGTCCGAACGAACGCCGCAGTTGTGTTTTGCTTGCTGCTCATCTCAACGCTCCTTCAACTTGACGGAATTGTTGTAGACGTTCATCGCCCCCGAAATCATCAGGCTGATGATCAAATAAGTCAACATCAACAACAACATACATTCCAGCTCTCGCCCCGTCTGGTTCAGCGTGATGCCGCCCAGCGTGGCCCGAAGGTCCATGTAGCCCACCGCAATCGCCAGCGATGTGTTTTTGGTAATGTTCAGATATTGCGAAATCAGCGGTGGAATAATCACGCGTAACGCCTGCGGCAAGATCACTAGGTTCATCGTCGTGTTCGGACGCAGGCCCAAAGCAAACGCCGCCTCAGATTGCCCACTGGAAATCGCCAAAATCCCCGCGCGAACGTTTTCGGCAATAAAGGCACCCGTGTACAAAGACAGCGCCAGCCACATCGCAATAAACGAGTTGCGCAGATAGCTACCGCCTTGGAAGTTAAAGCCTTGAAGCGCCGGATAGTCCAGATGAAAGCCCATCGCAATCAAAGCAATCAGCGTCGGCAAGATGATGATCCCCGCCGATTTCCACCAGGTCACCGGGCGGTCACCTGTCGCCTCTTTCACCGCGCCCGCATGGCGCTGCACGGCACGATAGGCAAATATGCTGCCTATGATAATGGCGATCAGCACCAGATAATTGATGCCAACCGACACCACACCAAGGTTAATATCGCCCAAGCTGCGGTCAAACAACGGGGCAGGTAAATAGGTACCGCGGTTGGTAATCGCCACGCTATCGAACAAATACATCGACGAGGTTGCATTGTCTCCGCGAAACGCATTCGGCGCCGGCGTAATTTCGGTCAAGATCGCAAAGATCACGATAATCCACAGCAACAGCGGCACGTTGCGGAACATTTCAACATAAACCGTCATCAGCTTAGAGACGATCCAGTTTTTTGAAAGCCGCAGCACCCCTGCGATCACACCAATCACGGTCGCGGTGATGCAAGAGATGGCCGCCAGAACCAGCGTGTTCAGCAGCCCCACAATCCAAGCCCGCGCATGCGTGCTGTCGTTGCTATAATTCACCAACATCTGGTTAATGTCGTAACCCGCACGCGAGCCGAGGAAACCAAAGTCGATATCTTTGCCCCTCTGGGCAAGGTTGGCCATGGTGTTATCCACCAGCCACGCAAAACCTGCCATGAATAGGAACAGAAACACGATCTGGATCGTAATAGATCGGTACCGTGTGTCGTAGATGAGCATGCTCAATCGAAACGAGCTACCCGAGGTGTCTGACGTCATCGCCATTGGTATTCCCCCTGCATCTGAACTGGCGCTTTATCGCGCTCTCATTCGGCTGGGTTTTGCCCCTAGCCTTTTTCAGAAGTATTGATTGTTTGGAAAAAAGGGCGCACCACTGGTGCGCCCTCTCTATAGCCTCGCCTTAACGGAAGGGCGGGGAGTACTGCAAACCACCCTGGGTCCACAGCGCGTTCAAGCCGCGTGCCAGACCGATTGGGGTCGATTCACCGATGTTTGCGGCAAAGATTTCGCCGTAGTTACCACCAGCGGCAATCGCGCGCTTGGCCCACTGCTTGTCCAGACCAACCATGGCACCCAGATCGTCTTCGGACGAACCAAGCATACGGTCGATTTCTGGGTTGGCAGTGCCTTTCGACAGCTCTTCGATATTTGCCGAAGTGATGCCCAGTTCTTCTGCTGCCACAAGTGCGTTCATCGTCCAACGAACGATGTCAGCCCACTGATCGTCGCCATGTGCAACCAATGGCCCAAGTGGCTCTTTGGAGATGATCTCAGGAAGAACAATGTGGTTCTCTGGATCTGCAAAAGTTGCGCGTGTCGCTGCAAGGCCCGATGCGTCCGTGGTGTACACGTCACATGCGCCAGCAAGGTACTGCTGCTGTGCTTCTGCGTTGGTCTCAATCGGAACTGGCTCATAGCTCATGTTGTTGGCTTTGAAGTAGTCAGCCAAGTTCAACTCGGTTGTGGTACCGGTCTGGATACAAACGGTCGAACCGTTCAATTCCTTTGCCGAAGACACACCCAAAGCTTTGGCTACCATAAAGCCCTGACCGTCATAGTAGTTCACGCCAGCAAAGGTGAACTTCAGGTCGGCGTCACGGCTAAAGGTCCATGTGGTGTTACGGGCCAGCATGTCGATCTCACCCGAAGCCAGTGCTGTAAAGCGGGTCTGGCCAGTGGTGGTGACAAACTTGATCTTCTTGGGGTCGCCCAGCACAGCTGCAGCCACTGCGCGGCAAACTGCCACGTCAAAGCCTTGCCATTCGCCAGCCGAATCCGGGGCCGAGAAACCGTTAACGCCAGTAGAGACGCCACAGTTCAGTTCGCCACGGGCTTTGACTTCGTCCAATACAGTCGCGGATGCTGCACCAGCGAAAAGCGTCGCGGCAGCTGTCATTGCTCCGAAGAATACGGTTTTGTTCATTGTTACCTCTTCCTTATTGCCCACCCATTTTCAGGTGGATTAATTGCTCCCTTGCCCCATCGCTGGGGCGAAACTGATGGAGGTATCCCCCCTCTCAGTTCTGCACAGTTTCGTCCGAACCGCTTTGAAAGGTCAAGCGCAACCCACCGTCAAACCAAAGAATATGCGTTTTCTGCGCTTTGGCCGCAGAACTATGCAAGAACAAGGACTGTAGGCGAAGTTTTGCGCAACATTGTTACCGACACAATGTAAAGAATCGTGCCGCCTGCAAAACGCTTTCCCGTTTTATGGCCTCAGATTCGGCGGCATCTTCGTCCACGCCCCACAAATCGTTCTGCCAAGTCTCATCCACCCGCGACAAATCAAACCCCTCGTCAGGCGTCAGCTGCCCTTGGGCAATGGCCAAGGCCAAAACCAAAGACCCCGTAATCGCCACAAGATCGTGAAAAGCCGCAAGCTGAAACGGGCTAAGCGCATGCACCGCCTCTGTCAGCACGCGCAGGCTCGGCTCGGGTTGGTCAATCGGCATAATGCCGTAGGTCACGGTCAAATCCGCGCCAAATTCCGCCTTCGCCCAGACCAACATCGCGTCCCACGCTGCTGCTTGGCGCAAGATCAATTCTTGCGGCGCCTCGGCGCGGTAGCACAGCAAATCCGACCCGCCATAGGCCGCCAACATGTCGGCCACCGCCACAAACTGCGGGTGGACCTTGTCCAACGCCGAATTTGCCGTTCGGGTATAGGGCATGGTTTCAGGCTTCACTTTGCCAATCTGCGCTTGCCATTCTGCGGCCACCGCCTCGGCCAGCGTACGGGTCGGCACCCAAAACGCCGTTTTGGCGGGGGTTTTCAGGCCGCGACCATCCAACGAAACGGTAAACCCAACCTCGGCGGCAACAACCTCCGCCTGTTTCCAAAACCGTTTTGGCGCCCAGCTTCCGCTCATGCACCATCCCCAAACGGGTCGGCTGGCACATCCTTGATGCCCCAATCCAGCGCTTTCCACGTCCGGTCCATATGGTCGGGCAAGGGCGCGGTAAAGGTCATCATTTTCTTGGTAATCGGGTGTTCAATGGTCAGCGACCGCGCGTGCAGATGCAGCTTCTTGCTAATCTCACCGCCAATAGACGCGCCCCAGCCATCACCTTGGTTTTCCGTGCCAGACCCGCCGTATTTGCCATCGCCCAAAATCGGATGGCCCATTTCGGCCATATGCGCGCGCAATTGGTGCGTGCGCCCGGTCACAGGTTCCAGCGCCATCCAAGACAGGCGGCTGCCAAGAAACCACAGCACAAAGAAATCGGTCTGCGCGCGTTTGGCCTCGGGGTGGTCATTCATTTTGGCGGGGTGGATGCAAATCATCTTTTCGCCTTCACCGCCCCGACCCCGGCCCCCTGCCTTCATCAACCCGTATTTAATAGAGCCTTTGCGCGGGTTCGGCACCCCTGCCACCGCTGCCCAATAAATCTTGCGCGTGGCCCGGTGGCGCAACGCCTCCGACAGCGCGCGCGCCACCCGGTCCGTCCGCGCCAACATCAACAGCCCCGACGTATCCTTATCCAACCGATGCACCAGCTTTGGCCGGTCCTTATAGCCAAACTTCAACGCCTCGGTCAGCCCGTCCACATGCCGGTCGCCCTGCCCCGACCCGCCTTGGCTTGGCAGCCCCGGAGGTTTGTTAATGATGATCAGATGCTCATCTTTGAACACCACACAATTCTGAATCATCTTGGTATCGGCCGCAGACACGCCATCCTTGGCAGGGCGCGACGGCGCATCCCCGGTCGGCAACGGTGGGATCCTAATCTCGGCCCCCGGCTCTACCCGGTCCGATGCTTTCGCACGGCCCCCATTCACCCGCACTTGCCCCGTGCGGCACATCTTTTCAACCGCCCCTTGGGTCAGATGCGGAAACCGCCGTTTGAACCAACGGTCCAACCGCTGCTCGCCTTCGTCCACAGAAACAGTCAGCAACTTTACATCGCTCATGCCAAAATCCCTCGCATAGATAACACGCCCAAGATCAGCGCGATGATAGATAGAACAACCGACCCGGCGACATAGGCCCCGGCAAGCGCCACTTGGCCCCGTTCCCAAATGGTAAACGCATCGAGCGAAAACGCAGAAAACGTGGTGAACCCGCCCAAAATGCCCGTCATCAAAAACGGCGCAAACCGGGTGCCGCCCTTTTGCGCTAAAACCACAACCAGCACGCCCATCACGAACGACCCCGCGATATTGACGATCAGCGTGCCATAGGGAAACCCCGGCCCAATCCCGCGCATCACCGCGACATTGGTCAGATAGCGGACGCTGGCACCGATGGCGCCACCAAGGGCGACTTGAAGCAAGGTTATAATCATTCGCGCTATCTGTGCCTGATGGCGGGTTTTGTCAACCAGACATGGTCCAACCGGGGGGCCAGCAGGGGGCGCATACAGGTGTATGTACGGATGGCATACGCTTGGCATACACGCCATAACGGCCTAATTGCCCTGCCGCTTGCCCCGCAGTTTGACAAAATAGTCGACCCGCTTTTTCAACTCGCGTTCAAACCCGCGTTCCATTGGCATGTACCAAACCGGGCGTTTCATCGTGTCGGGAAAGTAGTTTTGCCCCGAAAATCCATCCTCGGCATCATGGTCATAAGCATAACCCGCGCCATAGCCGATCTCTTTCATCATCTTGGTTGGCGCGTTCAAAATATGCTTGGGTGGCGGCTCCGACCCCGTCTGTTTCGCCGCAGCCCGCGCCGCCTTATAGGCCACATAAACCGCGTTCGACTTGGGGGCGAGGGCGATATAAACCACCGCCTGCGCCAGTGCCAACTCACCCTCAGGGCTGCCAAGCCGTTCAAATGTTTGCCAACTTTGCAAACACACCTCTTGCGCTTGCGGGTCGGCCAACCCGATATCTTCAACCGCCATACGGGTGATGCGGCGGGCCAAAAACCGGGGGTCCTCGCCGCCTTCCAGCATCCGCGCAAACCAATACAAGGCTGCATCCGGGTCCGAACCACGCACCGATTTGTGCAAGGCCGAAATCAGATTGTAATGCTCCTCGCCCGATTTGTCGTATTTCGCGGCACGGCGCATTAACCGCTGTGAAAGCTGGTCGCGGGTCAAATGGCCCTCAACCTTCCACGCGGCCACCTGCTCAATCAGGTTCAACAATGCCCGGCCATCCCCATCGGCCATCTCCAACATCGCCTCGCGCGCCTCCCCTTTCAAAGGCAACGCGCGATCCAGCTCTTTTTCAGCCCGCTGCGCCAGCAGTTCCAGCTCTTTCAGAGAAAGTCGTTCTAAAACAATAACCTGAGATCGCGACAGCAAAGCCGCATTCAGCTCAAAGCTAGGATTTTCCGTGGTGGCCCCAACCAAAAGGATCGTGCCATCCTCCATATAGGGCAAAAACCCATCCTGCTGCGCTTTGTTGAAACGGTGAATCTCATCGACAAACAAAAGGGTTCCGCGCCCGTTTTGCCGCCGCAACTTGGCCGCCTCAAACACTTTGCGCAGGTCTGGCACGCCCGTAAAAATGGCCGATATCTGTACAAATGTCAGATCCGTTTCATCCGCGAGCAACCTTGCGATGGTGGTCTTGCCCACACCCGGCGGCCCCCAAAGCACCAAGGACGACAGCGACCCTGCCCCCAGCATAGCGCCCAAAGGCCCATCGGCGTCCAAAACCTTGGCCTGCCCAATCACCTCTGCCAGCTTGCGCGGGCGCAAACGGTCCGCCAAGGGGCGCGGCCCTTCGGCTTTGGGAACAGGGGTTTGATCAAACAGGTCGGTCATCAGGTCAGATTACGCGCTCCCGCGCTCGATAGAAAGCGCTCTCACAAGTAAACCGCAAATGCAGTACCTGCCCGCCCCACAGCAGCAATCAAATATTTTACCTGCAAAAAAATCTGCCCGCGTTGCAAGGCCCGCCATCGATATGCACGCGATGGCGGTTCTGCAACGGCTCAACTCCAAGCGCGTTCAGTGCAGTTTTGTGGCCATGTTAATATTCACACAGACACTATGCATGCCGCCAATGTCCATCACTGGACCTGCTGGCACGCAATCCAACCCAACACGGCGGGCCAAACGTGGCGAGTTTTCGGGAATAAGCCCGAGCACAGACGTTGCCCCCAGTTCCCGCGCGGACACCACCATTTCGTGGATCAACTGCATCTGCACCCGCAGTCGAAGGTTGGCGGGAACCGCCTCGCTGACAAAAACTCGGCTGCTTTCCCAAACATGGCCGGCCACCGGAGCCGCCTCAAACAACAGGTTTGACGGGATCGTGTCGAGCAAACCGTTTTGCGCATCGCGGATCATGTAGGAATATATCCCACAACGGTGGATCGTTGGCGTCAGACGCACCCCTGCCAAAACTTGACCACCCTGATGCACCGCCACCCAACGACTTGCAGGCGTGTCATATTGATCAAACTCCATCCCATTGGCTTCGGGCAGATCCCATTTGTTTTGGACAATAAATGTACGGTGCCGTGCGCGAAACATGTTGGCGAACAGTTCGCCATGATTGTGCAGGTTCTCGTACGAGAGTGTCGTTACTTCCATTTTAGTGCTCCTTCTGGGGTTAAAACCTGGCAGAGGGGAGCCAAACACTCTTAAAGCAGTCGGTATTCTCGCGCTTTGCGCAACGCCTCGGACGTGGTCCGCGCCTCTAGGCGAACGCGCGCCGATGTAAGTCGCGCCTTGAAGGCACTTTCCGATATCCCTAATTTAGCTGCGGCAGCAGTGTGTCGGTCCCCGTTAGCGATGCATTGCAACGCCTCTATTTGTGCTTTTGTCAGCTCTGACGGTGGCTTGGCTTCAATATGCAAGCGCGCCGTAATATCTGACAAAGTTTCCAGCTCAGCTGCCGAAAACTCTCGGTCCGCACGACTTACGCCCACAATAGAACGCGATGTCACCGGACCATAGGAAGACACAGCACCATAGAGCAGACCATGGGCCGCAGCTTTCTTCAAAACGCCAAAAGGATCAGGAAGCGGAATCTCGCTCCACCGGGTGGTGCCAGCAGTACCAATCCCCCAAAAAACAAGTGGGTCACGCAGATAATAGGAGTTTGTGTTATAGTATGCGACCCAATCTGATGGGTAGGTGCTGCTGTAAATGAGCGGAGACGCAAAACGGATGTGCAGCCCAACTGTATAGCCCGCAGGCGCCAGTTGAGTTAGGTCACTATACAAATGGGCAAGTCTTTTTTCTAACGACATCAACCTTAACAGAGTCCTTCTAGATTCTGCACAACCCTAAATACTTAGTTATATCGCCGCTACTCCAAAACCCGAAACTTCTCGTGGTTTATGACGCGGAAGTTGTCTGAGACCCTGTCGCGGAAGGCTTTCCATTCTTGCGGGATGGTTTCGCGCATGAATGCAAGGATAGCGT
>Ga0209390_10001265_pt1 | contig 49863 bp, 43 predicted proteins | sample BON01_FD_187212 | JGI IMG/M metagenome (GOLD analysis project Ga0209390, IMG submission 187212) | Freshwater microbial communities from Lake Bonney liftoff mats and glacier meltwater in Antarctica - BON-01 (SPAdes) (version 2) | ecosystem: Environmental > Aquatic > Freshwater > Ice > Glacier...
AATTAAAAAACATGGCTATAGAGCGAAAAGCTTATTCAAATATGGTTTGGATTATATCGCAAACATCTTGTTAAACCCTCAAAATCAATCAAATGTAAACGCTTTTGATTTTTTGTCATGTAGTTAGTATTTACCTTTAAGTTTATAAAAAATGTCCCATGAATAAACTAAAATATATTCTTCCATTCGCTTTTTTCTTTTGTGTCACCTTGTCTTTTTCGCAAGAGCAAGCTTTTCAGATTTTCACAGCAAATGGCAAGAAATCGTCCTATAAAAAAATGTTGAAAGCCATGAAGAATAAGGACGTAGTTCTTTTTGGTGAAGAACATAATAATCCAATTGCGCATTGGTTACAGTTGGAAATAACAAAACAACTGGACCGATCGCGGGATATGATTTTGGGTGCAGAAATGTTAGAAGCAGATACTCAATTGGAGTTGAACGATTATTTAGCAGGAAAAATATCTGCAAAAAGTCTGGATACGGTCGCGCGATTGTGGCCCAATTATGATACGGATTACGCACCTTTGATAGACTACGCAAAGGAAAATAAACTTCCTTTTGTCGCGACAAATATTCCAAGAAAATACGCCAATCGTGTTTTTAAAGAAGGTTTTTCAGCTCTGGAGGCGCTGACCGACCAAGAAAAAGCATGGATGGCGACTTTGCCAATGAAATTTGACCCTGAATTATCACGTTACCAAAATATTATTGTGATGATGGGCGAGCATGGAAGTCCAAAATTAGTTATGGCTCAAGCGGCGAAAGATGCGACAATGGCCTATTTTATTTTAAAGAATTATAGATCAGGAAGTTTGTTTTTACATTACAATGGAAAATACCATTCTGATTTTTATGAAGGAATTCTTTGGTACTTAAAGCAAGATCGACCAGATTTGAATTACGGAACTATTTCAACGGTTTCTCAAGCTCAAATTAAGACTTTAGACGAGGAGAATGAAGGTTCAGCAGATTTCATTATTTGTGTTCCAGAAGACATGACAAAGACGCATTAAATTAAAAATCAATGAAAATTCAAAAAAGAACATACGTATAGGTTGCTCTTAAGGTTGGACACTTTATTTGCTTAATTTAAAATCGCTGCTTTAAGGTGGAATCGATTTGAGAAACAAGGGCATCACTTTGGGTGGTGTAGTAAATAATTAAGATATTTGTACTCTAATTTTATATTTTTTCCAATGAAAACCATTAAATCAAATTTCCCTATAAAATCTATCATCTTTTGGTCGATATTACTTCTTGCAATTATTGTTTTTGGTAATAGAGATTCCTTGGGAACTTATTTTTTTGCGTTCATTCCAGTTTACTTTGGTTTTTTATTAATTCGGTATTTCACCAGTAAGATTATTATTTCTGACAATATTTTATCCACTAGTATTAGTTTCGACAAATATGAAATTGATTTAGATAAAGTGAAAAGTTTTGAGGTGAAGAAAAATAGTCTGATTCTTCAAATCCTGTTTGGACTACCCAGTGCTGTAACTCAGGTTGAATACAATAAGTACGACATGTTACAATTGAATTCGGCGGATCCAGTTTTGTTGGAGGCTCTTTCCAAAAACGATAAAATTTAAGTTTCGGTTTCCGATTTAACTTTAAATAACGTGAAGGACAAAAAAAGAATATCATTCCTCTAATCCTGACTCCGGCAGTCCTTTAATCCACAACTAACATCTCCTGCCAAGACTTCGCTTTCTGAATAATATTCCATTGAAAATTAGGAACGAATTGTTCAGTTTTATTGATGCGATCCATAGGGTAGAAGCGGCCGTCCGGCTTTTCGTAGTAGGTAATTCCTATAACTTCGCCGCTATCCAGATAAACACGTAAATCAGAAGCATAAATTCGATTCATACCTGTTCGTTTTATAACAACTGCGGTGTCTGTTTTTTCCGTATTCTCGGGAAAGAAAATTGTTTGTGCATTTCCTCTTACATCCGCGCGGTAAACGTCATCATCTTTGAAAAAAGCGAGTATTTTTTGTCCAGCAATTTGATTGTAATAACCAATTGTATCTATCTGAAATAAAGCTGTTGCGTTTTCGAAAATTTCAACTTTATCTATTGTGCTATCTTTCATAAAGATAAACATAGTATCGCCTTTCAATTCACCTTTATTTGTCCAGAGAATAGGTTTGTTATACAATTGCAAGATGTCTTTTACTTTGTCATAAATTAGACTATCACAATTCCCTTGGACTTTATTTTGGAAAATCTCAACTCCAAAATAGGCTTTTATAAAAGTTGGGTTGTCCAGACTGTCTGTGATTGAAAGCAAGGTGTCGGCATGTATAAAAAGACTGTCTGGATTGCTCGCTTTGACAGCCAAAGCATGTCCGGTAACGAAAAGTTTTCGGGTGAAATCATTTTTATACATATAATCGCCACGAAGCTCAATTTTCGCGGTTGTGTCTGTAACGATCACGTTTCCTCTACCTATCGAAATATTGCTCTTGGGTTGATAGATTAGTGTATCTCCTGTAATAATTTTATTCCCTTTTTCTATCGAAGCATTCTTCATTAATTGCGCTTCTTCTGTATCCGTTTTATACCATCCTCGGTCACATTTTATAACGGATGAATCGGAATACAATACAGTTGGACCAAAAAACGAAACTTTGTGTTTAATGTAGGCGTATTGCAAAGTGTCGGTCGTCAAATTCATATCATGACCTTTGTACTTCACATTTCCTTTGAAAAAAAAGTCTTTGCTTTCCGGATAGAAATAGCCCACACGACTTGTCAAAACTTCGTCGCCAGCAATACTTTCGACCTTTCCCTTATTTCTATATGTTGCTCGTCCTGATTTGGTATCATATTCCAATGCTTCGGTGGTCAGTTTATATTCTTGATCTCGCGCTCGTACATCACCGTTCAGAAATGCGACTTCGGTTTTGGAATCGTACGTCAATTGATTGCAAAACAAGTTCAATCCACCTGGTTTCGTTATGTGAACATTTCGAAATGCTTTGATTTCACTGGTTTTTTTATAGTAAACAGCAGAATCACAATACATTGTATTGCCATCGAATTTAAAATGGACATTTCCTGCTAAATAAGTGATTCCCAACTTTTCATCCCCGTTCATTCGCTCTGAACCAGGCATTAAATCAAGGAAACCCGTTTGTCCAAAAGCCGAAGCTATTGTCAAAAAAAATGCGCTTACGAAAAGCGCACTAAAGCCGATGACTTTATTTCTTTTCAAATATTAATTATTCAAAGTTTGAGAGCGATCTGGTCCAACAGATACAACCGTTACTGGCACATCCAATTTTTGTTCCAAATATTCAACATAGGCTTTTAATTCAGCAGGAGAGTCAGCATAGCTTGTCAATCCTGTTAAATCTTTTTTCCAACCTTTCACGTTTTCATAAACGGGAGTACATTCCATATTAGCAATGTCATAAGGAAGATAGTCCATGCGTTTTCCATCAACCATGTAGTGTGTACACACTTTTATTTCATCAAAAATACTTAAAATATCAGCTTTCATCATTGATAATTCGGTAACTCCGTTTATCATGATTGCATATTTTAATGCTGGTAAATCGATCCATCCGCAACGTCTAGGACGACCAGTAGTTGCCCCAAATTCTTTTCCTTCTGCGCGAATTTCTTCACCAACACTATCAAGTAATTCGGTAGGAAAAGGTCCACTCCCCACGCGTGTGCAGTAAGCTTTAAATATTCCGATTACTCTTCCTATAGAATTTGGAGGAACCCCCAATCCCGTGCATGTACCCGCCGTTACTGTATTCGAAGAGGTTACAAATGGGTAGGTGCCGAAGTCGATATCCAGCATCGTTCCTTGAGCGCCTTCAGCCAAAATCTTTTTTCCAGCTTTTCTTGCTTCGTAGAAATATTGTTCACTGTCAATTGAATCGAAACCTTTCAAAATCTCAAGACCTTCCATCCAAGTATCTTGCAATTCAGACAAATTGTATGTAAATCCTTCATAATGGCTCAAAATGCCGACATGTTTAGCTACTAAAGCGTCATATTTCTCTTTGAAATTTGGCAATAAAATATCGCCAACACGCAAGCCATTTCGACCGGTTTTATCCATGTAAGTCGGTCCTATTCCTTTCAGTGTCGAACCAATTTTATCATGACCTTTAGCATGTTCAGAGGCTTGATCGAGCAAACGATGCGTTGGCAAAATCAAATGTGCTTTTTTTGAAATGATCAAACGACTTTTAATGTCTAGTTTGAAAGGAGCTAATTTTTCTAATTCTTTTTGAAAAATAACAGGGTCGATTACCACACCGTTTCCAATCACATTCATTACCCCATCTCTGAAAATTCCAGAAGGAATAGTGTGTAAGACATGTTTATTTCCCTCGAATTCTAATGTGTGACCAGCATTTGGTCCGCCTTGAAAACGTGCAATAATATCGTATTGCGGTGTTAAAACGTCTACAATTTTTCCTTTTCCTTCGTCACCCCATTGTAAGCCTAGAAGTACATCTACTTTGGTCATTTATTGTTGTTTAAAATGTTTAACAGCATCTTCCAAACTTGGATAAATACTGAATATTTCATTGATTTTTGTTATCGTAAAAAGTTTGTACAAAGCCTCATTTAAGTTGCATAAAACCAAATCACCATTCGCAATTCTGGTTTTTGTTAATGTTCTCACCATAATATTCAAACCGCTTGAATTGCATTGTTTCAAGTCGGAAAGATCAAATATGAGGTTGTGTTGTCCTGAGGTAATTTCCTTGTCAATTTTATCATTTAACGTTAGCGAATCTCCTTCATTGGTCAGTTTCCCTTTGAAAATGTATAGCAGCGAACTTTTTAGTTCTTTCGTTTCGAATGAAAAAGCCATACTATTTTTCTTTTTTAACGTCAGTTTTACGAACTCCATAAAAATAAAGCGAATGATGCTGTATTTCAACTCCCAGAATTTCTTCTATAGTTGATTTGATATTTTGGATTCTTGGATCACAGAATTCAATTACTTCACCCGTATCTGTGCAAATAACGTGATCGTGCTGCTTGCTTCCATGTGCTTTTTCAAACTGCGAATTAGACGTTCCAAATTGATGTTTTCGCACCAGATTACACGCAATCAATAAATCGATTGTATTATATAAAGTCGCTCTAGACACACGATAATTGTGATTTTTCATTTTGAAGTACAAGCCTTCAATATCAAAATGACCTTCGTAATCGTAAATTTCTAAGAGTATAGCAAAGCGTTCAGGTGTTTTCCTGTGCCCATTCTGTTCGAGATAAGCAGAAAATATATTTTTGACTCTCGTCTGTAAATCTTGATTTAGCATAGTCAAAACTCAAAAAACAAATTTAGTGAATTAATTGAAAGTTTAGTCCGAGTTGTATACTTTTTGACGGTATTTTCCGTTAAATAGGATGTATGTTGATAAGTTAAATGATATTGGGCGAACATACATTCGAACAAACAAAAATCTTAACTTTTTTAAGCTATCAGAATACTATCCAATATATCTTCACGTGAAATGCCAGCATTCACTTTTTCTAAGATTACTGGATATTTTTCATCTAGCGTTTCTTGTGTGAATCCTAATGCAAATCCATAACGATGAGCTAGAATATCTTCTTTTTCACAGACTTCTCCATCGACGGCTATCATTTGAATCAATTGAATGAAACGTTCGTAACGTTCTTCACGTGAAGTGGGCGGAATCATAGGATAGTTGTTCGAATCGTCTAGGATTTCTTTTACTTGTTCATCTGTAATAGAAAGTTTTTGAGCTAATTTATTCAGCAAAGTTTTTTCTGGTTCATCCATTGCTCCGTCAGCCCGAGCTAACATGATTAAGTTTCTGAAATGCCCTTTTTGGCTTGATTGCTCTCCTGATTCAAATCTATGTGCGATTGTTCCCATATTCTAACTTCATTTTTTTGCAAATGTAGTGAAACTTTAATTTTTTAGCCTATATTTTTTTCAATGTAATCGATTAAACAATGGATTACCTTGATATGAATTTCTTGCGCTCTGTCAGCATATTGTGTTTTTGGTGCTCGGATTTCTACGTCGCAGTAGTCTGCCATTACACCACCATCTTTGCCTGTTAAACCTACAATTTTCATCCCTTTTTTTTTCGCTACTTCGATCGCGTTCAAAATATTTTTGGAATTTCCAGAAGTTGAAATAGCAAGTAAAACATCGCCCTTTTGTCCTAAGCCTTCGATATATCGAGAGAAAATGAAGTCGAAACCGTAATCGTTGCCGACACAAGAAATATGACTTGGATCTGAAATAGAAACGGCTGCCAATGCTCGCCTGTCGTCACGATATCGACCGCTTAACTCTTCTGCAAAATGCATTGCATCGCACATGGAACCGCCATTTCCGCAACTAATGATTTTATTACCGGTTTTCAAAGCTTCCACCATCACACGGCCAGCATCGTCAATTTTCTTAAAATTCTCTACAATTGAAAATTGTGATAATATCCTCGTAGCTTCTTCAAATTGTTTTTTAATATCTTCCATGGTATTGCTTGACGTACTCAAAAGTAGGAATTCATTTGAAAAGATTATTATTTCGACAAACTTATTATCTTTGGAAGGACGACAAAACATATTAGAAAATGAAAAATCTTTACTTATTAATTCTCTTTATTTCTCTTGCACAACCTGATTTGAATGCTCAAAATTGTTTCACACAATTGGATCAGGCATTTACAAAAAGGGGCGCCTATACGATTTCCGATGATATGCATCGTCACGTAATTATTTCTTTTTTTAATTCGGCTGACACAACTTGTGTAACAGGTAAAGTAAGAGTTGAAAATGGTGCAATTACCTCTATATTTGTTGAATATCAAGATAATACGTTTGAGATAATGGAGCGTAAGTTTTTTAATATCAAAAAGCAAGCACCGACAATCTCGAACGGAATTTCAGAGTTGATTTATACTGCTGAAGGAGAAAAATTTAAAATCATCTTTATTGACAAGCTTAAACCAAAGTCAAAGGAATACAATAAAGCTGTGTTGCCAACAGATCTTTAAATAAATGGAATTTATTGGAAAAACAGCTTGGGTCATTGGCGCGAGTTCTGGAATTGGAGCCGAATTATCAAAGCAATTAGCAGAGAAAGGGGTTCGAATTATCCTCTCGGCACGAGATGAAAAAGCGCTGAATGAAGTTAAAAAAGAGCTAAAAAACACCACACAGCACTTTGTGTTTCCACTTGATTTGGAATATACAGACGATATTATAACAAAAACAGCGTCTCTAGTTGAGCAAGTAGGTCCTATACATTTCTTATTTAATAATGGTGGTTTAAGTCAACGCGCCACTGCTTTTGAAACGAATATGGAAATTAATCGGAAGATAATGGAAATCAATTATTTCGGAAATATTGCGGTGGCAAAAGCTATTTTGCCTTATATGCGTAAACAGGGTGGTGGAAGTATCATCGTTATTTCAAGCATTGCGGGAAAATTTGGATTCTTTTTGCGCTCAGCTTATAGCGCATCAAAGCACGCGCTGCATGGATTTTATGAAAGTTTGCGTTTAGAGGAAGAAAAGAATTTTATTTCGGTTCATATCATGTGTCCTGGAAAAATAAATACAAATATTTCAAAAAATGCTTTGACTGAAAAAGGTGAAAAACATGGAATTATGGATCACAACCAGGAAAAAGGAATGGATGTAACTATTTGTGCTCAAAAGATTCTTTCGTCAGTTGAAAAAGGAAAGCGTGAAAAACTTATTGGTGGAAAAGAAATTTTATCCGTTTACATTAAACGTTTTTTTCCGAAACTTTTTCATAGAATAATAAAAAAGCAGTCACCGGTTTAATCAAAAGTTCTTTTGGTCAAGAAACTTATTTAGTCTATTTTACGTATTTAAAATAACTAAAAATGTGTAAAGGTGTCTTTTGCACTTCTGTCTTTTTTTCTTAAAATTATTTAGTAAATTGAAAAATTTATATATCCTTCTTGTATTTGTGATTCTATCGTCTAATGGAAATACTCAAAGTTTTCAATGGAAATGGTTAGTTGGCGCTAGTTCGGTGAGTATTTCTGAAGGTCTCGCCATTGCTCACAGTCCAAACTCGGCATTTGTCTATGTTGGCGGGAAAGCTGATAATAACGCCTTATCGTCTCTTGGAATGTCGAGTGTCAGCGTTTCGGGAACAGAAGGTTATGTCGCAAAATACACGAATGCCGGTGTTCTAGTATGGGCGTTTTTGATTGAGTCATTAGGCCCTTACGACGTCCAGGTAACTTCGATTTCGGTAAACAACACAGACGAGGTGATTGTCGGAGGTTCTTTCGAACAAACGGCAAATTTTGCGGGTGCAGCCGGTGTTTCGACCGTAAACAGAACTGCCTTAGGTAATTCGGATGCTTTCGTTGCAAAATATAACTCTAATGGAGTTTACCAGTGGGTTGTAGTCGGTTCGAGTCTCGGAAATGATGTTGTTAGAGATGTTAAAATAATTGGCAGTGAAGTATATGTCGCGGGTGATTATGGAGGTGCTTTTTCTGTAGCAACAGGTTCAGGAACTTCTAATCTTACCAATTCTGGTGGACTTGATGCATTTGGAGTGAAAATTTCAACTGGAGGCAATTTATCATGGATAGTGGGTGCAGGAAGTAATCAAGACGATAGCTATAATTCTGTCAGTATATTTGGCGGAAGCGCTTATTTCGGTGGATATTATTCTGGATCTTTTTTAGGGTTCAAGTCTACGGCGGTCGTTAGCTCAAATAATTCTAATCCAGGCTTTAAGGAAGGAATTCTTGCAAAATACAACACAAATTCAGGTGCTTATACAACTCATGCTTTAATAGCTGGTCCTGGTGATGATGAAATTACAGATATGACCAATGATAACTCAAAAATATACTATACGGGTTATTTTGAAAATGCAACTATTTTTCCAGGATTGACATCTGTAACTGAGCCACACAAAGAGTTTTTTGTTGTACGTTGTGCTTCTACTTTTAATACAGAATGGATGAATCGTGCTACGACTAGTGGAGTCAACGTCAGTCGAGGGAATACCTTGGAAATAGATTCTCTTCAGCATTTATTAGTATCCGGTCAGTATGCTGGAGTTACCAACTTTTTAGGAAATTCTTATACATCAAATGGAGGAATCGATTTTTTAGTCTCCTATATTGATCCCATTACTGGAAACAATATTAGTACAAATTCATACGGAGGTTCTGGCACTGATATTGCCAATGCCGTGTCTATCAAATCAAATGAGGAGGTATATGTAACTGGAAAATATAGGAATAACGTTGTTTTCACGCCAATATCAAAAACCGCTACCCCAAACGACAACACGTTCTGGGGAAGATATGGTTGTATTCCGGGAAGTGCTGTGTTGAGCGGAAATAATACAATTTGTGCAGGCAACTCCACACTTTTAACTTTTACCGCCACTGGTCCAACACCTTATCTTTATCAATATACGGATGGAACAAGTATTTTCTCTGTAGGTCCTGTGAGTGTTTCGAGCCATTCAATTTCAATTTCCCCTTCAATAACAACCAACTATCAATTGTTAGGTTTCGAGTCTTTTTCTTGTAGCAGCGCAGTTTCTGGTGCAGCATTAGTAACAGTTCATCCAACGGTTACTAATAATGATATCTTAAGTCCGAATGCGATTTGTCTGAGTTCGGGTTCAGTAATTTTAGATGGTAATTTACCAACAGGAGGAGGAGGAGGCTATATTTATAATTGGGAATTTAGCCAGAATGGTGCACCTTTTTCGGGTCTTGGCCCACCTGTTACAACAGAAGATTTTTCTGCAAACGCAATATCAACGGTTACCAAATATATCAGATCCGTAAAAACTGTAAGCTGTTCAAATCTAGTTTTTAGTGATACGGTTACGGTAGATGCCACGATGTCAGATAATACGATTACTACGCCTTCGCAATCTATCTGTCAAGGGTCGTCAATTTCTATTTTGGCTGTAGTGCCGACAAATGGTGGTACTTATACTTATTTATGGGAAAAAAGTTTTGACAATATAGTCTGGAGTAACGCAGACGCGGTAAATAATCAACAAAATTACACACCACCAATATTAACGAGTACTGCTTATTTTAGACGTAAAGTCAGTTCGGGGGCTTGTGGCTTTTCTTCCAGTGTAAGTATTAAGATTACGGTTGATTACCCAATTGGGGATAATATTATCAATGCAACCAACCCCACAACGTGTAATTCAACAGTACCAGATTCTATTATTGGGTCAACACCAACTTTAGGATCAGGACTTGGTTTTGCCTACTTATGGCAAAAAAGCACCGCGGCCGCGCCAGCTTGGGTGAATGCGGTTGGTGCGAATATAACAAGTAAGTCTTATTTACCACCCTTATTATCAGAAACCACTTATTTCCGAAGAAGAGTTATTTCAGGCGTCTGTGCTGTGTCTTTTAGTAATATTGATTCGATTGATGTGCATATTCTGGTGACTAATAATACGATTGCAGGAGACACAACTATTTGTTATTTGACTTCCCCTAACACGATAATAGGTCCGCCTGCATCCAATAGTTTCGCAATTTCTTGGGAACAAAATATGGATTCAACATTAGTAACTGGTTGGCTTGCTATTCCAGGTGCGATTTTAGCAACTTATAATTCGGGTAATTTATTGGATACAATCTTTTTTAGGAGAATTGTCGAAGGTGGTTATTGCCCAGATTCTTATTCGAATATCATCACCATTTCCGTTTCGCAACCCATAGCAAATAACAGTATTACTGATGATGCAGATGTATGTTATGGAACTGACTCTTTACTCTTAATAGGTTCAACTATTTCAGGAGGAGTAGGCAACAATACATTTAGTTGGGAGGAATCAACAGACAACATTGCATTTAACCCAATTACTATAAATGGAAATCAGAGCAATTATATAACTGGGGTAATGACGACAGGAACTTATTTCCGAAGAAGAGTATTGAACAACGCTTGTCCAAGTCAAGACTCTTTGAGTAATACTATCTTCAAAAATGTATTAGCGAATTCATCTGCAAACATTATTGCCACAAAGGACTCATTGTGTAATGGTGATGCTATCACTGTTGACATTTCTTTAAGTGGAGCTTTACCGTTAACTCTTTACATGACATATGGCGGAATGAATCAAAACGTTTCAAACTCGAGCGGAACTGTATTTAATTATAATTTTCCTCCAGTCACAAGTAATACGCTTTATTTAGATTCAGTGCTTGATAACAATGGCTGTATATTTAATGTTTCGGACTCTATCGCTATTCGACTGATTACTAAACCTATTACTAATATTGCTGCAAACGGGGTTAGTCTGTGCGATAGCAACTTCACTTTCAGTCCGTTGCTAAGTGTTGGTTTAGTGGAATTCTATTCACCAACCTTGGGCTCTTTAGGTACGACTTTTCCACTGGATTACACAACTCCAATATTTGGTGAACATCTATTTATTTTAAAGGAGACAAATGAAATTTGTATTGATTCAGATACCGTGAAAATAGATTTTTGGAGACAAATAGAAGAAATTTCAGCGGGGGAAGATCAGTTGGTAAATGATTATTATGAAACCTATATGGACGCTACTGATTTGATAGGAACAGAACAAGGCTTATGGGGTATAATTGAAGGTTTTGCTAACATAGCTTCACCAGGAAACCCAAAATCAATACTCTATGAATTGAAATCAGGTGCCAATGATTTTTTGTGGACAGTGAGTAACGGAGTTTGCTCGCAAAAATCGGATACCGTTCGTATTTTTATTCAAGATTTCTTTATTCCTGATGGTTTTTCTCCAAACGGAGATGGAGCCAATGATTTATTCGAAATAAAAGGAGTTGTAAAATTTGAAAATATCGGTTTACAAGTATTTAATCGATGGGGCAATATAGTTTATGAAACAAAAAACTATCAAAATAATTGGGACGGCACATTAGGTTCTGGAGAGACTTTGCCGGATGATACGTATTTTTATATTTTGGATATGAATCCGAATGAGATGCACAAAGGATATTTGATAATAAAACGATGAAGCGATTAATGTACATATCGTTTTTATTCATTGCATTGCCATCAGTTGCACAATTTAGCCCACAGTATAATTCCTATATGCTAAATGGTCTAGTTATAAATCCAGCCTTTACTGGAACGAGGGAGTGTTTGAGTATTGTTGGTGTTCATTCTTCGCAATGGGTGGGTTTTGACGGAGCACCTCGCTCTGACTTTTTTTCAGTGCACGCGCCAGCTAACAATAATCATGCAGTTGGCTTGAGTATCATGAACGATAATATTGGTGTTCAAAATCAAACGGGTATTTTTCCTTCCTACGCTTATCATCTAAAGTTGTCTAACACGCAAAAACTCTCGTTTGGGGTTAATTTGGGTGTCAATTTTTTTAATATCAGAAACACAGAAGTTAAGACCAATGTTGCGGATTTAGCTTTTCAGCAAAATGTGAAATTGCGAAGCTTGCCTAATATTGGTGCAGGATTGTATTACTATACCAAGAGTTTTTATAGCGGTTTATCGTCTCCAGCACTTTTCACCAACGAATTATCAGCAGCAAGCGTTCAGGAAGATCTTTTTAAAATGAATGTAAAAAGAACGGTTTTCATGTTGACATCTGGCGGAAACATAAACATTACTCGTGATTTAGTATGGAAACCTTCCTTCTTATTTAAAGCCATGTTATCAAATATTTTTCAGTTAGACTTGAATTGTAACATCGACTATAAGGATAAATTAAAGGCTGGGCTATCATACAGACATAAAGATGCGATTGTTGGATTTATCGGATTTCGCTTTAATCCAAAATTTGATTTAGCATATAGCTATTCATATCCACTATCAAACATTGTTCGCGTTAGTTCGGGTTCGCATGAAATAGTGATTAGATTTGAACTTCGAAAAAAAGTAGCTACTTTTAATCCTAGGTATTTCTAATGAGAATAATTTACTTAGTTTTTTTTCTTGTTTGTAGCAACTTTACGTATGCTCAACAAAATTCGCTTATCACCCTAAGTAAGGTAGACATTTCTACCAAAATATTTTCTGAATATAATTTCATATCTATTGATAATGAACTGTTCTACGTATCTGACCGCGCAACAACAAATTTTAAAAAAGTGACGGATACAAAAAACAATAATCTCAATCAAATTTACTCTAGGACGCATCGGAAAGATAAATTCAGTACGCCAAAAGTATTGGATGTAGATTTCTATAATCATATTGGGTCATTTTCGATTAATCAACAGAGAAACTTCATTTTATTTACAGGTAGACAGACAGATACATCCTCTACCTTTGGGATTTTTCAAACCGAAAAAACTAAAAATGGATGGTCAAAACCAGGATTAATTTTTGAAAATTTACAAGAGTTTAACTTCCTAGATCCATATTTAACTGTTTCAGGTGATACTTTATATTTTTCTTCTGATATGGCCGATGGAAGAGGAGGCCTTGATTTATTTCAAGCTACAGGCTCAAAAGGAAATTGGGAGAATATAACGAACCTCGGTGATGCTGTAAACACTAAAGATAATGAACGTTATCCGACGTATACGGGCGGCTCGCTTTATTTTGCAAGCAATAGACCTAGCGGTATTGGCGGGTACGATATTTATGTAAACACCTTGTTAGATGGAAGTTTATCAAATACATTATTACTCTCCCCACCTTTGAATTCTTTAGCAGACGATTTTTTTGTGAACGTCAAGTCGAATAGTTTGTTTTTTTCATCCAATCGAGACGGAAGTGACGATGTTTTCGAGTTGAAAACTAATTTCCCGGAATTTGACTGTATTCCTGTTGAACCATTGATTAGATGTTATGAATTCTCAGATGAATTTTCAGACGTGAAAGATTCATTAACCTACGCGTACAAATGGTTGATGGGCGATGGAGTAGAATACGACGGAGTGATTGCTGAACACTGTTTTCAAGATACGGGCCTTTATATTGTCGAGTTGAAAGTGTTTGAAATTCTAACAAAAAAAATAATTTCAATTGAGTCGTCATTTGAGATGAAAATTGAAGATCCTATTCAATTAGAACTTAATATTCCAGAGAAAATAGAAAGTGGACAATTAATTGAATTTAACGTAACAGATGATGTTTTTGCAGATAGTTCCGTTTATTATTGGGACTTTGGGGATGGCAACTATGCAAGGGGTGAGTCTATTATGCACAAATATCTGCAGAAAGGAATATTCCAAATTTCTGTAGGAAGAATTTTCTTTCAAGGAGAAGAGGAGCTGCACATTTGCACTTCCAAAGAGATAAATATTAATTAACTAGAACCTTCAGGAGTTTTTGGCGTATATGTTTAACTTCATAGTCTGTATAAGTTAGAATAGTTGAATTGGAACGAAATATTAAGAAGTAAATGACTTGAATTATGATTAAAACTCATTTAGTTTATTGCCTTTTTTTGGTAGTTATCCCTTTTTTAGTTTTGGCACAGCCAGTACCTGCAGCTGAAGAGAATATTCCTTTTTTGGTCACATTTGGAGAGAAGGCTAACACTAATTTTGGTGATGACGACTTTTCTCAAACATTTTTCTTTGTGTTACCTAAAACGCAAATAAAGCCTATATATATTAGGGTTTTTGACCCAGATGTTGGTGGAAAAAATGATGAATTGAATGGTGCTGCCGACACAAAAACGACATTCTCAGTTTATGGCGGTAAAGGATGTATATCCAATAAAGATGCACGCTCAACTTCGCCTACCGGAAATTTTAAGAGTGGTAATTTATTGAAGTTAAAGACTTTTGGAGAAGATAGTAAATATGATGATGACTGGTATACTTTTGGACCTTTCAATCCAAATGAGGGTGAATCGGAGGAAAAATATGGAGGCGTTGTATTTAAGATAGTCGCAGAAGGGGTTAGTGGCAACGATGGCAACTTGTATCGTTATTACATGAGCACTTCTCCCGATCAAAATCGGTCAGTCGAAGGTGGGAATTCATTCACATTTGAATATAGTTTTCGAATGCATACCTCTGCGAATCAAGTTAGCCATATTTATCCTTATATTGACGAAGCCGTTATATCGCTTAAACAAAGTAACTTTGATTGGGATGATGATGGTAAAATAAAGATCATTTCTGTAGCCAAAAAAGGAGAATATGCGTCTGCCTCAGGTGATGACAAATGGGCGAGTAGTTCGCATAAAATTGTTAATGCTGAAAAGGGGAAATCATTTGACATACAATTTATAAAAAAATCAGGTTCAAATTCGCCAAATAATAATGTGGTTTTTTACATAACAAATCAATATGGTGAAATGCTGCCGTTTTACACTATTCCAATTGGTGGCGTGCCAGTCTATAATCCAAAAATAAACGTAAGGCCGAAAAAACAATAAGATGATTCGTATTTTTTTACTCTTTTCCATATTTATTTCTTCTCAGTCGTTTGGTCAAGAATTCTCATTTTCAGTTTATAATGAGTCTAATGGAATTCAAGATCCTTATATTTATTCTATTCAACAAAATGAACGAGGATTTTTGTGCTTTACCTCAAGCGAAGGAGCTTATACCTTTGACGGTATTTCGTTTGAACGGATAGACAAGAAAGAGCAAATTTCTGAGCCATTTTTCAAGTCTATATTAATCGCGCAGGATCAGTCTATCTATTTGGGTGCGAATAGCGGTGGAATATACCGATACAGTAAAGGCGAACTTAAAAACCGATATGAATTTCCCGAAAATGTTACACCCGTTATTTCTATTGTAGAGAGCGATGGAGTAATTTATGCATTTTATCAAAATGGTCAAATCCTAGCATTAAGTGAAAATGGAGAAGTGATAAAATACCAGCTAAAAGAAGGACACCTCTACACCAAATTAATAATCCTATATAGTGGTTTTGTTGCATCTCATGAATCCGGTGCGGAACTATTTAATTTGGCTAAACAACAGATTGTTTATACCAAATCATTAAATATTGATAATGATGCTATCGAAAGTATGTGCGTTTACAAGGATAATTTATTTTTAGGAACAGGGAATAGCGGACTCTACATTTACAATAAAAGAGAAGGCCTGAAAAAAATCATATTGGGGGATGAATTAGATGACGCAAATATCAAAGCTATTTGCTCTGATAAATTAAGTTCTATTTGGATTTCAGCCTATAACCAGGGTGTATTTGAATTAAAAAGAAATACAGAAACGGGTAAATATTATAGAAAATCCTCATTGGATAGAAGCAAAGGTCTACCAAGCGAATATATAACAGATATTTTTATTGATAGGGAATCGAATATGTGGCTCGGGAGTTACGGCCAAGGTCTGATTAAATTAAACAGTAATTTTTTGGTACAATATCATCTAAAGAAATTCGGACTAGGAAGTTATATTTATAGTATTACCGGGAATTCTAAACAATATTGTGGAATGGATAATGGTCTCGTGATCATTGATAATGACAATGACACAATTTATCCTTGGGCTTTAAATAAACAATTGCCCAAAGATAAAATTAGAGCAGTAGCATATCACAAACAGAGTAAAACACTATACATAGGAACAAAATCAAACGGTATATATTATGCGAAAAATGGGGATAGTAAATTGTCAAAACTCATTCTATCAGCAGATAATCTTTCAAAAGCAGTAAGGCATTTAAATATTCTTAATAATAAAATGTATGTGAGTACTTTGAACGGACTTTATCAAGTTAACCTAGAAACAGGGGTGTGTCGTTCTTTTAAAGCCTCAGATGGTTTGCCCCACAATACAATTAATTCAACTTTTCAGACTAGAGATGGGAAAATATTAATCGCAACGGTATCCTCAGGACTTTTTTACTTGCAAGACAATAAGATAAAAGAGATTGTTACGAGCGAATCTTTTGGAATGTTGGAAATTATGGCATTTGTTGAAGATCGAAAAGGAGGACTTTGGATGGCTACTAATGGTCAAGGATTATTGCATTTTAGTGACAATAAACTAACCCAATTAAATAAAGATGACGGACTTTTCTCTGACTTTGTTTATCAATTATCACTCGACAAGAAAAATACGATTTGGTGCGGACATAATGGCGGACTTTCTCGCGTTAATATGAACGGGAAAGTTATTCAGCGATATGATAAAAAGAATAAAATTCAAATGGATTTTTCACTGAACGCCACAAATACAGACGATTACAATAATATTTGGTTTGGAACAAGTGAAGGAGTTTTAAAATTTTCTCTTTTCCATGATAAATATAGCGCCTTGCAAATCAGGCCAGTTATACTCTCCGTTTACATTAACGATAACCAAGTTGATCAATCTTCTAAAATTTTTCTACCTTCTTACAAGAATAAGTTAAGAATAAATTTCAGAGCAATCTCCTTAGCGAACCCCGAAGAGGTTTTTTATCAGTACAGAATAAAGGATGTTGACAATAAATGGTCGCAACCTTCATTACAAAATTTTGCAGAATTCGCTCATTTAACGGATGATGAATATATTCTTGAGGTTCGTTCGAGAATAGGCAAGGGCGAGTGGACAAAACCATTTCAAATTGCTGAAATTTCTGTTGAAAAGCCTGTTTGGAAAGATTCTTGGTTTTTACTTTTAGTTTTTGCTGCCATTATTGGTTTTGTTGCACTAGTTGTGAGCTATAGAACGAAGGCTTTACAGCGTCAAAAAGATGAATTAGAGGTGAAGCTGGCTATTCGAACAAAAGAAATTGAAAGACAGAAAAACCAAATAAAAGCTCAATTTACGGAAACACAGGACAGTATAAATTATGCAGTACGTATTCAAAAATCATTATTGCCTGATGAACTGAGTTTGAAGGAAATATTATCCGATTCTTTTTTATACATTCAACCAAAAGACAAGGTAAGTGGAGATTTTTATTACTTTGAAAAATTTGAGAATAGAGTGATTATTTCTGCAGCAGATGCTACTGGTCACGGCGTGCCAGGAGCTTTCATAAGTTTGATCGGTTTTGTATCACTCAAAGAAATCGTTAACCGAAAGGGAGTTACTAACCCGGCACTTATGTTGACAGCACTCGATAGTGAAATAAACAGATCTTTACATCAATACAATGGCCCGGACGACGGCAAGGATGGTATGGATATGGCTATTTGTGAAATCGATTTACTTTCCCTGAAAATAAAAATGGCCTCTGCTCTTCGTCCTATTTGGATCTTCCGTAAAGGAGTTTTTGAGAAAATCAGATCATCTAAATCTACAATTGGTGGCGGAATGAATGGTAAATTAGCTCCTGCTAAAGAATTTGATTTAGAGGAACGACAACTGGAAAAAGGAGATACTATTTATATGTTTTCAGATGGATACGTTGATCAATTTGGTTCTAAATTGAACAAAAAACTGTTGACGAAAAGATTTTTAAATCTGATTCAAGAAAATAATCATCGCCCTATGGATGAACAAGGAGAAATTATAGCTAAATATTTGAACGACTGGAAAGGAGATTTTGATCAAACTGATGATATTCTTGTCATTGGAATACGCGTTTAACGGACTAATTAAAAATGAGAATAACATTTTCCTTTCGCTTTTTTTAATCTTGAAAATCAAGTGCGCATAACTTTCAGGAATCAAAACTTCTATATTTTTATCAGTTTATAATTGATGAATAGTCCATTTAATAACTTCTACGTTAACAACAAAAAAGCATTTTACAAAGCGTAATGTTTTCTTAGGATTAAGATCAAGCTATGCTTAATGAAATTAATTGAATGAATAATGGACACCGTTTAGAATGTCCATTATTCATTTTATATAGATTTTTTATCAAAAAGAGTAGGGCACGCAGTGTAAGCAAAACACGTTGCAAAAACCTCACACTATTTATCTGCTCTAGTTTAAGTACAAAATAGCGGCTTTTTGTTAAATTATTTAAGCTTTAAACAATGGTCGACTTGACATTAACTTATTCACCTCTGATTTTACCGAAGCAATTACAATGTCATTGTTGATATCAGATAAAACTCTATCAATCAGTTCAACAATCTTCGGGATTTCATTTGCTTCAATTCCTCTGGTTGTAATAGCTGGAGTTCCTAGGCGTATTCCTGAAGTAACAAAAGGGGATTCTGTATCAAAAGGAACCATATTTTTGTTAACGGTAATATCGGCTAAAACTAATCTATTTTCAGCGTCTTTTCCTGTCACACTCTTGGATCTTAAGTCGATTAGCATAGAATGATTATCCGTTCCTTTCGAAACAACACCATAACCGCGTTTTACAAATTCATCTGCCATTATTCGCGCATTTTCAACTACGCGTTTCATGTAATGTTTGTACGAGTCGTCAAGAGCTTCACCGAAAGCGACTGCTTTGGCTGCTATTACATGCTCCAAAGGTCCTCCTTGAGTACCTGGAAAAACAGCGGCATCTAATAGAGCACCCATAGATTTTAGGTTACCGTTGTTCCATTTCAATCCAAATGGATTTTCGAAGTTGTGACGCATCATGATTATTCCACCTCTCGGCCCACGGAGAGTTTTGTGTGTTGTAGAAGTTATAATATGACAATGCTCAAGAGGATCTTTCAAAATTCCAGCAGCGATTAGACCCGCCGGGTGAGAGATATCTGCTAATACTAATGCGCCAACTTCATCCGCAATTTTTCGAATTCGTTCATAATCCCAGTCGCGACTGTAAGCCGAAGCACCGCAAATTATCATTTTGGGTTTTACAGTTCTAGCTTGACTTTCCAGTTGGTCATAGTCTACATAGCCTGTATCTTTGCTTACACCATAAAAATGCGGATCATATATTTTTCCAGAGAAGTTAACGCTAGATCCATGCGTTAAATGTCCACCGTGGGATAGGTCAAAACCCAATATTTTATCTCCTGGATTTAAGCAAGCAAGAAAAACGGCAGCATTTGCTTGAGCTCCTGAGTGTGGTTGCACGTTTGCCCAAGTGGCGTTGAATAACTGGCATAAACGATCAATAGCTAGTTGTTCTACTTTGTCAACGACTTCACAACCTCCATAGTATCTTTTACCAGGCAAACCTTCAGCGTATTTGTTCGTCAATACACTTCCCATTGCCTCCATAACGTCATTACTGACAAAATTTTCTGACGCTATTAACTCAATTCCATTTAATTGTCTGTGTTTCTCCTCTTCAATTAAATCAAAAATTTTTTTATCTCTGTTCATCTGTGTGTTTACTATATGTTGTTTTTGGTGTACTGATTTTTCAATATTTCTCTCAAGCCATCAGCCAATTTTGTAGTTGGCTTGTAGCCTGTTAGTTTTTCTAATTTATGAGAACTTCCAATACGTCTGCCGACTTCGTAGTCATACCGTTTTTTTGGAGCCTCAATGTATTTAATTTCTGAGCTAGAATTCGTGATTTCTTTAATCATTTGTGCCACTTTTTTGATGTCATATTCCTCCTCATTAGCAATATTAATAATTTCACATCCATCAAGTTCCATGCAGCGAACGACCGCTTCAATTGTATCATCAATATAGGTGAAATCACGTGTTTGCTCGCCAGATCCAAATACAGAAATAGGTAATTTATCAAGAGCTTGCTCAAAGAAAAGTGGAATGACCATACGATTATCCTGTCGCATTCCGTACACATTGAAGAAACGCAAAGAGATCGTATTCAAACCTTTTTCTTGATGATGTGATGCTAGATATATTTCATTGTATCGCTTTGCCATGGCGTAACTTGTTTTCGGATCCACAAGAACTTCTTCTGATAATGACTTTTCAAAGATAGAATGTCCATAAATACCGCTAGTGCTGGCATACATAACCTTTTTGACATTGTTCATTTCGGCGGCAGTAACTACGTTTCTGGTACCAATAATCTCTACATCCATTGTTTCTGCCGGATTGTCAGCAACTATATCAACGCCTAAAACGGCGGCCATATGGATAATTATATCGCAGTTTGTTGAAGCCCGAACAACCAGATCTAGGTCGCGAACATCACCTTTTATAAATTCAATTTTATCGAATGTCGCTTTGGCTAATTTATTTCCTCTTAAAAGGGAATCTAAAACTATAATAGTATGACCTTCATATACTAATCGATCTGCTAAATGACTTCCAATAAATCCGGCTCCTCCTGTGATGAGTATTTTCATAGCTTCTTTTGTTAAAATATAATTTGTTTCAATAGTTTTGATTGGTTTCCTAAATTGGCATGAATGTTTTAATAGTTTCGAGATGGTGACTATAATCTATATTATTGCGGTGTTTAATGCCTTGAATATCTAGTTTATCTATTCGTAACCAACCATGGGCATGGATTATTTTATTATCATCTAGGATTATTCCTACATGATGAATGTTACCCAAAGAATTTATAAAAAAAGCCAAATCACCTGCCTGTTTTTCTGCAAATGGAATTGACTTGCCCTCTGTACTTTGTGAAGAGGCATCACGACCAATGTAAATTTCTTTGAAACGATAAACCATTTGTGTAAATCCTGAACAGTCTATTCCAAATATTGTTTTGCCGCCCCATAAATAAGGTGTATTCAAATAAGTCTTTGCAATCGAAACTATATTATTTTGACAACTTTCAATGGGTGCCGTCCTCCAAAAATTGAATTTACCTATTGAAAATGATTTTTGTTTAGAGCTAATGAAGCATCCGCGCGTCAAAAGGACATTTCCCTCATTACTTTTTATTATCAATGTGGAATCAAAAAGTAATATTTTATCTCCTTCCCAATCGTTTTTTTCTAATTCAGTTAGACTTGAAATACATTTTTCGTCGGTCCAACCCTCATAACCGTCACAGAGGGATTTTACTTTCCGCCATTGTCTATCATGCTCGAGAACGAGAACTGTCTCACCAAAAAGAAGTTGACTTGTCATTTCGCTGCTGTCTGAAGGCTCAGCGCGCAAAGGAGAGATACTAACCGAGCAAAAAGCGAATATATCAGACATTATTTTCGGGGAAAATTTGAATTGTTCAATACATTTAACGCTTGTTGAATATGTCTTTCATTGTGATAAATAACGAAATGAAAAGCGTCTCCTATTCTAAATTTAATAATGTTTGACAGGGAAATTGCTGTTTTTGCCTTGCGAATATTAATGAATTTTGCGGATTCTAGAATCTCTAACAAATCATTTTGTCTATCGACAAACAGTCGCCAATCATGACCTTTTACTAGTTCAGTTGTTGAACTAGGATTATAAGAGGAAATTGCCCTAAATTTTCGCTTTACATTATTTGCATTTCCCAACTTCATGCTTTTCCAAGCAGCACGTCCCAGTGGCGAGGACATAAAATTTTGGCTTGGCGTTCTAAATTTAGTCGAAATTATTTTTTTTTGAAAAGAGGCATGATAGAAACGGGCATATTCATTTAAATGAGCGAATACTTCATTCAGTGACCAGCTATCTAGTGATGGTTTCCAATTGAGCTGGTCCGCGGAAAGATGTTTCATTTTCTTTTCAACCAAGGTGGAATTTTCAACAGTTAGCTTCTTTAAATCGTTAATAACCTTTTCGCCCGTCATAATTTATATGTTCCTTCAAAAATACAACCTTTTTATTGTTCTATGTGCAAATATTGAATAGATTATCAACTGTTTTGTGAACATTTAAAAGTCCATGTGACGAATAATCTTTACTTTCGTTATTCATTATAAATTCGTAAACAAACAACGTGAATAAAACTCTAATTTTCATTACTAACGACGATGGAATTTCAGCAAAAGGACTAAGATGCTTAGTTGAAGCGGCTGAAGAATTTGGTGAATTGGTCATTGTCGCTCCTGATAAACCTCAATCTGCAATGGGACATGCCATAACGATTTCAAATCCATTGCGCTTAAATCCATCAGAGGTTTTCCCAAAGCATACGTCCTATTCTTGTTCAGGTACGCCGGTAGATTGCGTGAAGCTGGGAATTTATGAAGTTATGCATCGCAAGCCTGATTTACTCCTAAGTGGAATTAATCACGGTGAAAATACTTCTTCAAATGTTTTGTATTCTGGAACTATGTCTGCCGCTGTTGAGGGCGCTATGGAAAATATTCCATCCATTGGATTTTCGCTAAAAGATTTTGCGGCAGATGCAGATTTTTCAGCAACCAAGGAAATAGCAAAGAAAATTATTAAAACTGTATTGGAAAAAAAACTCCCAGATCACGTTTGTTTAAATGTCAACATTCCAAAAGGTAAAATCGATAAAATTAGAGGAATAAAGATTTGTAAACAAGCGCACGCGTTTTGGGAAGATCGATTCGATAAAAGAATGGATCAATTTGGCCGACCTTATTACTGGTTGACAGGTAATTTCGAATGTCAGTCAAACGATGTGGATACGGATTTAAATGCCATGGAAAATGGATATGTTAGTATCGTCCCAACGCACTTTGATTTAACCGCATATACAGCTTTGGACGTGCTTAGAAAATGGGATTTATGAATTTTAGAAATTGGAACATTAATCATACTTTCGGACTTGTAGTTGGCTTGCTTCTTCCCGTGTTATTTTTACCTTTCATAATTGCGCTCGTGGCTTGGTTCCAAAACTTTTATTTTCAACAATTATGGTATAAATTTTGGAATGATAACAACGTTATGAGCAAAATGGTTACGCTTGCCATAATATCTAATTTGGGAATGTTTTACTTATTTTTAAACAAGGAGAAATATCATTTCGCTTCTGGGATAATTGTTGGAACATTTCTCTATTTACCTCTTGTCGTATATTTCCTTTTCTTCTAAAAAAAAAGTATGTTAAAAAAGCTCTATATAATATCGGGTGAAGCTTCTGGTGATTTACACGGCAGCAATCTTTTAGAAGAGTTGTTGGCGCAGGCACCTGGTTTAAAAATTCGTTTTTGGGGAGGTGACCGGATGAAAGAATTAGCGGGTGAACCGGCAAAACACATAAGAGATTTAGCTTTTATGGGTTTTTGGGAGGTTATTGCAAATCTTCGAACTATTGCATCAAATTTGAGGTTCTGTAAAACAGATATTTTGAAATTTAAACCAGATGCTCTAATTCTAATAGATTATCCTGGATTCAATTTGCGTATTGCGGAATGGGCAAAGAAAAATGGGATTAAAGTCTACTATTATGTATCACCGCAAGTTTGGGCATGGAAAGAAAATCGTGTAAAAAAAATAAAAGCATGTGTGGATGAAATGTTCGTTATACTTCCTTTTGAAAAGGAATTTTATAAAAAACATAGCTTTGCCGTCCAATATTTAGGTCATCCTTTACTCGATGAAGTTGATAAATTTAAAACGAAAGCATTAAGCAGAGAGGTATTTATTGCTGAGAATAAATTATTCGACCAACAAATAATAGCAATACTGCCGGGTAGCAGAAAACAAGAAGTTTCAGTGAAGCTTCCAATTATGTTAGAGGCGTGCAAGGATTTTCCGGATTATCAATTTATAATTGCTGGAGCGCCTTCTTTGGAAAAAGAATTTTATTTAGAAATTTGTGAGAATTTTGAAAATACAAATATTGTTTTTGGTCAAACATACAACCTTTTAAACCAGTCTGTTGCGGCTCTTGTGACTTCTGGAACGGCAACATTGGAGACTGCATTGCTCGAAGTGCCTCAAGTCGTTTGTTATAAAGCAAACCCTGTGTCGTATCAAATTGCTAAAAGACTGATAAATATCAAATATATTTCTTTGGTAAACTTGATAATGGATGAAGAAGTAGTTCGGGAACTTATTCAAAATGAGTGTAATGCAACAGATATCTTTAAAGAATTAAAAGAAATTTTACCAAATGGTAACAAAAGAAAGAGAATTTCGTTGAAATACAAAGAACTAATTAATCGATTAGGTGGAGGAGGCGCCAGTCGCGATGTGGCCAAGGCAATACTCTCATCACTTTAGCAGAGGGTAAATCGTAAACGAAATATTTGAGTGTGAGAATAGTATTGCTATTTCTTGTTTTATTTGTTGGGCAAAGTCTGGATGCACAGCAATTACGTATCGGTGTACTTCGTAAATATTCTGTTCAAAAAATTCTTTTTTCTTACGACAAAGGTTCATATGCTATTTATGGCGATTCTACGCATTTCGGTTCTATTTTGCCAAATGAATTTGTGGACATCACTTTTACAGCTTCAGGAAAATTAAATCTGAAAAAAGGTGCAAGCTCCCTAGGCGATTTTAAAAAGGTTTTTCTTATTCAAAACAAACAAAATAGCTCTATTACACTCAATACCAAGAGCCCAATAGTGAAACTCAGGAAATACAAAGATGATTTTGAAATAACGGCGATGAACGCTAATTTAAGAGTCGTGAATCTTGTAGATATTGATAATTATTTGGCTGGTGTAGTTGAATCTGAAGGTGGTGGTAAAAAAGAATTGGCTTACTATGAAGTTCAAGCTATTATGAGTAGAACGTACGCCCTTAAATACCAAAGTAAACATGCAGCGGAAGGTTTTGAATTGTGCGATGATGTTCACTGCCAAGCCTATCACAGTATGATGCGTTTTACACCTAAAATTGATTCGGCGGTAAAGGCTACTACTGGCATTATTATAGTTGATGAAAATGAAAAGTATGTCGATGCGTATTTTCATGCCAATTGTGGCGGACAGTCGTGCCTTCCTGAATATATTTGGAACAATCCCGTACCGTATTTAAGTACTTTTAAGGATACATTTTGTATCTATACAAAACAGGCCACTTGGACAAAAAAGATACCAAAAGGGGAGTGGAGCAGCTTTTTAGTCAATGATTACAATTATCCGGTTGAGGATTCTATTTTTGGTTTGCAGCTTTATGATTTTACTCAAAATGATCGATTAGCCTTCTATGTGTCCCCAACTCTTGGCATTCCTCTACGCGATATTCGAATGAAGTTCAATCTGAAATCAACATATTTTAGTTGCCATTCTGAGGGAGATTATGTTGTTATTAATGGGCGTGGATTTGGACATGGTGTTGGGTTATGTCAAGAAGGAGCCATGAAAATGGCCAAATACAATTACACCTATCAGCAAATAATATTGTTTTATTTTCCAGGTATTTTTTTTCAAGACTCAAATGTGGATGCTTTTTTCACCCAAAACACGAACTACCTTGACGATTTTTGAGCTTATTCATAGGTTATTACAAAGATATCCTCGTCGTCTTTTTTAAAGAATTTATTCTCCCGTGCATAACGCTCTTTACCAGCGACTGTTTTTAAGTCTTTCAAACTGGCTTCAGTGTCAGATAATTTTATTTTCACTTCTTCTCGAGTCGTTTCAATCTGATTGAGTATTCTTGTTTGTCGAACCATGGAGAAAATATCCATATCATCTAAAAATACAGCATAGAGAACAAACAATATTCCAGTGAATACATACTTGTTCTTGAGCCTTGGATACAACTTCTTCATGAAGTCAAAGTTACACCCTAAATTTATTCCATTTTAGATTTTTAATCAAAGTTATTCAATACTACTTGTTTAATTCTCTAAAGTTCTTCCATCTTATTTCAATTGTCTACATTTATAATTGCAAATTAAATGAAATGAAAAAAATTCTGTTTATTGCGGTTCTCTTATCCGGAAATTTTACTTATTCTCAATTGCCCAAAAACGTTCTTTTTCTCGGTAATAGCTATACAGATGTGAATAATTTACCACAATTAATAGCTGATTTAGCAGCATCTGCTGGAGATAATTTGTCTTTTGATAGCAATACACCGGGTGGATATACTTTCAATGGACATTCAACGAATGCAACGTCGCTTCAGAAAATTCAAGCTGGAAATTGGGATTTTGTTGTTCTAAAAGAACAAAGTCAACTTCCTTCGTTATCAATAGGACAAGTTCAAACGGATTGTTTTCCATACGCAACAATTTTAGATAGTATCATTCGAGAATATAACTCTTGTGCCGAAACTATGTTTTACATGACTTGGGGTCGTGAAACGGGTGATGCGCAGAATTGTTCAAGTTGGCCACCGGTTTGCACCTACAATGGAATGGACAGTCTTCTTCGGTTGCGTTACGAGCAAATGGCAATCGATAATCAAGCGGTTCTTTCGCCAGTTGGAGCTTTGTGGCATTATATTCGTCAAAATAACCCAAGTTTACAATTGTATGCTTCGGATGGAAGTCACCCAAGTCTGGCAGGTAGTTATGCAGCTGCTTGCTCTTTTTATTCAACCATTTTTCGAAAGGATCCAACATTAATTACTGACGATTATGGACTGTCAACAATGGATGCCTTGTTTATAAGAAATGCAGCAAAAATAGTAGTTTTTGATAGTTTGCTGAATTGGCATGTTGGAGCATATGACCCAATGGCGAGTTTCACGATGATTGAAAATTTTTTAGCTGTAATGTTTTTTAATCAGTCAACCAATGCATGTAATTATTTATGGGATTTTGGTGATGGAACAACTTCAACTGTATCGGATCCTGTGCATATTTTTCAGCAAGTGAACACGACTTTCACCATTACTTTAACAGCAGAATGTTGTGGTTATTCAGATACAGCGACAGGTACTTTTATAGTATTCGTTGGTTTAGAGGAAAATAAAATGCTCAATCTACAAATAAACCCAAATCCAGCCAAAGACTTTATCAACGTTCAAATAGAGAACACAGATCAGATTTACTTGACAAATTTGCAAGGAGAAACTATTCAGGTTCCAATCTTGAAGATAGGAGAGAGTTATAAACTTGATATTTCCCAGCTTTCAAAAGGTCTTTATTTCATAAAAGCCATGAAAGAAAGTAAAGTGTATTCAGGGAAAATTATAAAGCAATAATCAATTTAAGAGGTAAGAATTACGAATTATTAACGCACAAAAGTCTAATTCGTAATTTAAAAATCCGTAATTTCACATCGCCAAACTAATGGGGTCGTATTGGATTTGACAGCGATTGAGGTGGTTTAGTGTCAGCATGCAGAGCGTTGAAGTGAAGCTCTTAAATATCTTGCTCCAAACTATAATTGACAACACGTCATACGCACTTGCAGCTTAATTAACGGAATGTTAATTTGCTTAATCTCAGTGAAGTTTAGTAACTAAGACAAGTACTCTCGCAAAGATTCCGGTCATTAATTTTTGCATTTGAGAGTTCAAACTTTTGATCTAGGAATAGCGATGATTCTAAGCTAATCCGAAACTCAGAATCTAAGTTGTGAAATTGGGTGTTCTTGTCCGTTTTCACAATCGAAAATAAACCAAGAAATAAGCATGTAGAAAGCTAGAATGCACATTGTTTGGACGAGGGTTCGAAACCCTCCGACTCCACTAAAAGGGACAAACTCAATTTACTTGAGGGTTTGTCCCTTTTTTTTATAAATACACGTTTAGTTGCAAGATACAGCGTAGCAAATTGTTGATTCTTTGAGTTCGACATTAAATTCCGTTAAAACATATTTTTTCGGGGAATATCTAACTAATTAACACTTGAATTGTCACTTGTTCTTTTGATGTTTCAACTGTTAAATCTGTTCTTTAATAAGTTGTCCTAATTTTTTGGAGTACTAAATTGGTATAAAAATAAAGGAATTAAACAGACTGAATTTCACATTTTAATTTATTCAAATTTCTACTATTTCCAAAACACAGCGTACACGACAGCTAGAATTAGCATTATGGCAAACGAGTAAATAGTAGACTCGTTTTGAATAACTCTTTTGTCAAAGCAATTCCTTTGGAATCATCTCTACCTTTGTTTTGAGACTCGCTTTTGGTTATAATTATAAAAATCGTCAAAAGAGCAGAGGAAGGAAATAAAGAAACTGCCGCGTTATATGACAAAATAGGACTTTCGAATTATGCGGCTATCGAAGCTTTTGTAAGATGGCGCTTTTAAAATAATTTGCAGAATTAATCTTCTTCATCGTATTCTTCCTCTTCGTCATCGTCGAATTCATCATCATCATCATCAGATGAATTGACTAAATACTTGCTATAGTCTTCGTCAAGGTCTTCATCTTCGTCTCTTCCGAATAAATCGATATCTTCATCGAAATCATCATCGTTGTCAACATAAACGTTGTCTTTACCACTTTTGCGGTAAGCTTCCATTTTCTTTGTCTTTGGACCTTCATTCTCACGAGCTGCCGGAGCTTTGACTACTTTTTTGCGAACCTCTTTGTTTACTTCGGCAACAAATGGGGTAGGAGCGTCATCTGAACTTGGTCGAGAAAACTCTCTTTGGCCCGAACCTCCGCCGTCTCTTGGACTAGATTCTCGTCTTGGAGCATCACCAGCTGGGCGTGCTGGTCTAGAATTGGGACGATCTTCTGCTTGCTTAACTGCAATTGGTCGGCCGCTTACTAGAGATCCATCGAGATTTTTTATAGCATCCTGTGCTTCGCCGTTATCCGGCATTTCTACAAATCCAAATCCTCTAGATTTTCCCGTTTCTCGGTCCAAGGCAACTGTTGCCTTGTTAACTTTTCCATATGTTTCAAAAAGGGAGGAAAGTTGTTGATTGTCGACACCAAAGTCTAATTTGGCAACAAAGATGCTGATCATAATTTAATCGTTGACGTAAAATGTTTCATTCGTTAATAAAATCAAGCGCATAGCGCTAATTCCGACGAAATTACAGTTTTTTTTCGTGCGAACAAATACAATTAAGAAAAAGAGCTTTAATAAGCCGATTTTCTCTCTAATTATTGCGTGCTGTTTTAAAAAAAAAAGAATAAACCTAGTCAATATTTCCTTTATAGAAGATTGATTTAGAGCACGTTTAGACTTTTTTATCTTATTGTTTGTTCATCCCCTAATAATCACGGAATAGGCAATATGCTGATTATGGCAAAGTCTTGTTTTCTTGAAAGAAAGAAAACAAACTAAATTATCATTCAGATATCTCAAAGGAATTAAACCATCGGCCACATCATTTATATCGGCCATCATTGTAAATGGTTAAAATACTTCTTTATTGAAACGATTGTATCCAGTGAATTATAGCTGAATAATTTCAGGTTTATTCATTAAGTTTGAATGGTTGTCTGTTAATCAGCGATCGACCAAGTGTAAGTTCATCGGCATATTGAAGCTCTGTACCAATTGCGACACCTCGCGATAAACAGGTAATTGTGATGTTAAATGGCGCCATTTTTTTATAGAGATAAAAATTAGTTGTGTCACCTTCCATGTTTGCACTTAAAGCGAAAATAATTTCTTTAACGACGCCGTTTTCTAATTTTTCTAATAGTTTGGGAATATTTAAATCGGCTGGGCCAATACCGTCCATTGGAGAGATAATACCGCCCAAAACATGGTAAATTCCTTTGAAATAATTCGTCGACTCTAGCGCAATAACATCGCGGATGTCTTCTACTACACATATTTGTGAATTGTCTCGTGCTGGGTTTTCACAAATTGAGCACAAATCAACATCGGATATATTGCCGCACGACTTGCATTTTTTCACTTTCTTTTTCATTTCAATGAAGGCATTTGAGAATCGTTCGATTTCAGTTTGGCTTCTGTTTAGCATTTGTAAAACGAGTCGAAGCGCGGTTTTCTTTCCTATCCCGGGTAACGAAGAAAGTTGATCAACAGCCTCATCTATGTATTTAGATGGTATTTTCATTGCTCTAAAGTTACGTATATTCGATAGTTCTAGGAAGAAAATTGCCAAATGTCCCCTGAAAATTTTACTTTTTTGACATTTGAACTGCTTTCATTCCCTTATATTTGTATTTCAAAAAAAAAGAATGGAAATAATACGATTCGAACTGTTTGGCTTGCATCTTCAGGAACCTATGGCATTGCTTACAAACTGGATGATTGCAAGCTTCTCATTCTTCGCTTATTCTAATCTAAAACGAAACGTCTCTGTTTTTCAAAATTACTGGAGAAACTTTTACCTGATTTTAGGGATTTCTATGATCATCGGAGGACTGGGTCATTTGTTCTTTTATTATACAGGAATACCGGGAAAATTTCCAAGTTGGAGTCTAGGTGTTTTAGCAGCTGCATTTTCTTCTTTTGCCATTATTTCAATTTGGCCAAATGAAAAGCAACAAAAAAGTCTTTGGATACTTGTAATTGCAAAATCTGCAATTTTATTAATTGTGGCCATAGCATCGCGTAATTTTATATTTATTGCAATCGATAATAGCATGGCCTATGTATTCTTTTGTGGATTCATGGGGTATAGATTATTCAAAAAAAAATATATGGCCATGAAGTATATTGTTATTGGAGTGCTTGTTTTGTTGCCTTCTGCTTTTATTTTTGGGTTAAAATTAAACGTACATCGCTTCTTAAACAAAGACGATTTAAGTCATCTTTTTATGATTGGTTGTATAGCCTTCTTTTATCTAGGAGTTAAACGAATGCAAACAATAGAAGTAAAGCTTATTGCAAATTAAATATGGAAAAAACCAAGGTAAATATTAAGAATAAACGAGCTCGTTTTGAATATCACTTGGAGGAATCTTTTACGGCGGGTATGGTGCTTTCTGGCACGGAAATCAAGAGTATTCGAAATAATAAAGCGAGTATTCTTGAGGCGTATTGCATCTATGACAAAGGAGAAGTTTGGATTCGAAACATGTTTATTAATGATTATGAAAATTCATCTTTTTACCACCACAAACCGCGTGGCGATCGCAAATTACTGTTGAATAAAAAGGAGATTAAGAAAATCGAGAAATGGATGAAGGACAAGGGTAATACCATCGTTCCATTGAAGATTTTTATCAATGAAAAAGGTTGGGCGAAAATCGAAATAGTATGTGCAAAAGGTAAAAAATTGTTCGACAAGCGTGAGGATCTAAAAGCAAAAGACGATCAAAGAGCGATGGATCGTGCTTTGAAAAGCTAAACTACAAAAAACCTAAAGTCAATAAATGTAACCAGCGATTGTCTAAGAGCAGGAAAATTGTGGTAATGGGGAAAATCACATAGAGACTTAGTAAGTACGAAAAGACAAAACTGGGTGACTTTTTTCGATAGTAAAAAAGAAGAGAAGGAAAAGCAAATAACAACATGGCATAAGGAAGAAATGCACTGAAGCATAAATCAAGTTTATATACTTTTATTTTATTCTGAACGGGATGTGCAATTTCCATAGGGATATGGAGTAAACGCGATTTTGCAATATAAGCTTTTGGAAAGGCGTGAAAATCACTGTAAATTCCTTTCTCAATGTGCATTTCTCCATTTTTTTCTAATAGGATGGGATGAACAAAATTAAGTGCTATTCCACCTTTTTCTTTGTGTGACCAACCAATGAACTGATCTTGCTCATAAATATGGGGTAAAAATGTATCTGTAAGCAAGAAGAAAAAAACAAGAGCACAAATAATACTGCCTGTTTTATATATTTTCCATTTTTTACCATTCGTCAAGTCATGGAAATAGCGATCATTGGACAATTGCTCTCTTCTTTTTTGATTTTCATATCTTTTCCGTGCCTCTTTAATTTTGTCATCTTTGGTTTTATCGTGTCTGATTGAATTAGATCGAGATTGTGCTTTGGGCCGTTTTGGATCCAGATGCGCCATCAAAATAGCATATGATTCTTGTAGATTGGCGAATAAATTGGCGGCTTCTGGATGTGAATTTTTATCTGGATGTAATTTCATCGCCAGTTTCCTGTAAGCGCGCTTTACATCTGATTGCGTTGCCAGTAAAGGCAAACCTAAATTATCATAATGTTCCTTCACGATGCTCTCTTGGGTTCGACAGGACTGTTGCGGACCGATTTATTTTTCCACTTTCTGTATAAACGAATTCATCGCATAAGTAATATGTTTTAGGGAGTTCATAGGCTTTGAAGATGAGTAATAAATCTGACTTGTCGAAATCTGGCCAAACGGTATTTTCAAAATACATTACCATTTTTTCGCCCCATTTTAAACTAGGTTCTTTCCAAAGGAAAAATTGACAGTCCAAAAATTTAGACCAACTATTTTCGAGCAGTTCAGGATGAATTTTATAACTGCCCGTATTGATGACAAAATCTTTTCTTCCGAGCCATTTGAAGGTTTTATCCGAAATTAGGTCGACCAAATCATTTGTTATTAGCTCGTCTACTGCCAATTCAGGCGCATGTATGACCAATTGACCAGCTTGAGATGAAAAATGAATGCCAGAAAGTGCATTGAAATAATCTTCCTGGTGATAACCAACTTTGCGTAATGCAACGTGTGAAACTGTTTCTGTCATACCAAAACTGTGGTAAACAGTTAGTTTTTTTTCACAAAGTAATTCTTCAAGATCTTTAGCTATCGGACCACCTCCGACGAGTATGATTTTAATTTCTTGCAACTTTTCCAAATCGTATAGAAGCGATTCCTTTAATTGTATTGGAACAAGCGCAATGAAATCAAGTGGCATCTCAGTGAACTCTAAAGGTCTTTTTGAAGGTGTAGTTAGATGTATAGAATAATTTCCTTCATGTGCGCGTGTGAGCATCATTTTACCGGCAATGGTATCCAGATTTAGGCACAAAAGAGACTTTGTTTTTTTAGTGAAATTAAAAAATGTATTGGTTTTTCGAGCTGATTTTTTTAAAATAGAAGTCGAGTAGGAGAGAAGCTTAGGCTTTCCTGTTGAACCAGAAGTTTGCAGTTTAACAGAACCATTATTTTCTAGGGTAGAAATGAATTGCTCAACCTTGGCTTTATCAAGAAAGTTTTCAGAAAATGATAATAGGAACATCTTGGTATGAATATTGAATGACAGAAAATAAAGTTAATATTTTTCTTTGGAATTGGCTTCCATCGAGAAAAATGATATATTCGATTTAGAATTAGAAATTATGAAAAAGACAATAGTGGGATTTTTTTTAGTCGGCGTTACTTTAATAGGCTTTGCATTTACCAATAATCAAAACGCAAAGAAAGCGACAATTACTAGAGAAGAAGTGTCGGGTATCAATTTCCAGAATTTAAGTTTGGAAGATGCAAAGAAGCTGGCAAAAGAGACGAACAAATTAATTTTTATCGATGTATATACTTCTTGGTGCGGCCCTTGTAAAATGATGGCAAAAGGGCCATTTAAAGAGGAGAAAGTAGGGAAAATATTCAACGAGCAATTTATCAATTTGAAAATTGACGCAGAAAAAGATGCAGATGGACCTTTCGTAAGTCGTGCATATAGCGTTCGTGCCTATCCAACTATGATTTTCATTAATGGTGAGGGCAAATTGATTAAAACAGTTATCGGTTATCAAAACGCAGAAGCACTTTTAATGCATGCTGAGATGAGAAAATAAACCCGTTTATTTAGAGAAAATATTAAAAAAAAATGCCTCGATGAAAATCGAGGCATTTTTTTTAATCGTGGGGAGGGAAATTATTTTCCTTCTTCCATTTTCTTTTTCAACGCAGACAAGGCATCCAAATCTCCTAATGTAGATTTCTCATTGCTGCTGTTTAAAGAATTTACTGCATTTGAAGAGTTGCTAGCAGATGGTTTTTTAGAACCTGTAGGCTTTGCAGCTGGACGATCTTCGCCTTCTTCGAATGTACGTGTGTGCGAAACAACGATTTTCTTAGAGTCTTTGTTGAATTCAATTACTTTGAAATCTAAAGTATCTTCGATTTTAGCGTTAGTTCCATCTTCTTTACGTAAATGTTTCGCTGGGCAAATTCCCTCAACACCGTACGGTAAAGCGACGATACCAGATTTATCTTTGTTCTCAATAATTGTTCCTTGGTGCACTGAACCTTCACCGAAGATGGTTGCAAATACTTCCCATGGATTTTCTTCCAATTGTTTGTGTCCTAAAGAAATTCTTCTGTTCTCTCTATCGATTTCTAAAACTACAACTTCCATGTCGTCTCCTACTTTGCAGAATTCTGATGGATGTTTGATTTTTTTCTGCCATGAAAGGTCAGAAATATGAATCAATCCGTCAACTCCTTCTTCTAACTCAACGAATACGCCGAAGTTAGTAAAGTTGCGAACTTTTGCATGGTGACGAGAAGTTACAGCATATTTCGCCTCAATTCCTTCCCATGGATCTGGCATCAATTGCTTAATACCCAATGACATTTTTCTTTCTTCTCTATCCAAAGTCAAGATTACTGCTTCCACAGAATCGCCAACTCCGATAAAATCTTGCGCAGAACGCAAGTGCTGTGACCAGCTCATTTCTGAAACGTGGATCAAGCCTTCAACTCCTGGAGCGATCTCAACAAATGCTCCGTAATCAGCCATAACAACAACTTTTCCAGTTACTTTATCACCAACATTCATGTCCGTGTTCAAAGCATCCCAAGGATGAGGTTGTAATTGCTTTAATCCTAATGCGATACGTTTTTTATCATCGTCAAAGTCTAAGATTACAACATTCAATTTCTGATCCAATTCAACGATTTCTTCTGGATGGTTAACACGTCCCCAAGATAAATCTGTAATGTGAATCAATCCGTCTACACCGCCTAAGTCGATGAATACACCGTATGAAGTAACGTTTTTCACGATACCTTCTAAAACTTGACCTTTTTCTAGTCCAGCGATAATTGTTTTCTTTTGTTCTTCCAATTCTGCTTCGATCAAAGCTTTGTGAGAAACAACTACGTTTCTAAACTCTTGGTTGATCTTAACAACTTTGAACTCCATGTTTTTACCAACATAGATATCGTAGTCACGAATAGGTTTCACGTCAATTTGAGAACCTGGTAAGAATGCTTCTAAACCAAATACGTCAACGATTAAACCGCCTTTTGTACGACATTTAACAAATCCTGTAATGATTTCTCCTGTTTTCAAAACATTGTTTACATGAATCCACGCTTTGTGCATTCTCGCCGTTTTGTGAGAAATAATTAATTGTCCGTTTTTGTCCTCCTGACACTCTACATAAATGTCAACTGTGTCTCCAACTTTTAGGTCTGGGTTGTAACGGAATTCATTGGCAGCAATAATACCTTCAGATTTGTATCCGATGTTGATTACTGCTTCTTTTTTGTTCAACGCTACTACTGTCCCGTCTAAAACTTCTTTCTCAACGATAGAAGTTAATGTTTCTTCGTACTTGTCTGAGTACTCTGAACGTTCGATTTTTGTATAACCATCAAGGTCTAACGCGTCCCAATCGAAATCTGCAGTTCCCTGCGCTTGTGTGTTTTCTGCCATTTTGGCTTTCTTAATTTGTATCCCTATTGCCTTGTCAATCGGAAGTGTAAATAATAAGAGTTTACAAGGAACTCATTTTCAGGGTGCAAAGATAGTAAGATTGAGTTAGATTTCCAACGTTAATAGACACATTTAGACAAAAAAAAAGAGACTTCACTTTTGAAGTCTCTTCTTAAAAAAAAAATCTATTATTTTAGAGCGTCGTATCGCGCTTTAAATTCCATTGCTTTATCTTTGTTTCCCAAGCTTCTGTGCAACTGGAACAAGATATTTAATACATCTTTATCGTTTGGAAATTTAGCAATGTATTTTTCCAAAGGAGCTACGGCTCTTTTGTATGCATCACTACTTTGTGACATAAGTACATCGTATTTGTAATCTCCAAGCTTCAAGTTGTTTGCTTCTGTTTTCATGTCACCAGCCCAAGAAACCAGGTGTGCACCAATTTGATATTGTGCATCGACGTAATCTGGATCAATTTCCAAAGCTTTCAGTAAAGACTTTTCAGCTTTTTCATTCTCCTTCATTTCGATGTAAATAGTTCCAATCGTATAAAACAATTGTTTGTTGTTTGGATCTGAAGCGATGGCTTGGGACAAAGCGGCTTCAGCTCCTGCAGGATTATTTGCATCGATGTTGATATTTACCAATTCCAACAATAAATCTCTGTCGTTAGGGTAAAGTGCGCGTCCTTCTGCGATAACGCTTTTTGCTTTTTCAATATCGCCTGCTTTCCGAAATGCTCCAGAAGCCAAGTTGAACGAAACAGCTCCTTTGTAGGAAGCTTTGGCTAAAGACATATATCCAAGAGCTGCACTCGCATAATTCCCAGCTTTTTCATAACAAACAGCAGAGTAAAAAATCGCGTTACTGTCTAATATATTCGCGGCTTCACTGTATTTCGCTTGCCAATTATACAAAGCAGCAGCAGCTTTGAAATCACCCTCTGTGTAGGCTGTATTGGCCGCTTTATCGAACATTAAACGCGCCCTGTAAACAGCATCTTCTACATCAGATTGATATTTTTTGTCTGTTGCATATGACTTTTGAAATGCTTTAACACCTTCTTCTAGAAAGGCAGGTGTTACCATATCATTTAAATCTTTATCTCCAGAAGCAACAGCTAGACTCTTTATCCCGAGGTAAACTTCACCTTTGTAATAATTTGTTTTAGAAGTTTCCTTCGTATCTGGATGAGCCGCTGCAAGGTCAATAAATTCTTTGGCGCTCAAAATTGATTTTTTGGCTGTTTCGTAATCTTGCGATTGAAAAGCAGGAGCAAATTTATTTTTGAATTCCACAGCAGCAGAAGTCTCATTTTTCTTTTGACCGAAAGCAAGAGTACTTAATACCAGTGTTCCAACAAGTATTGATTTTTTCATTTTATAATTTTTCATTTATAATAGAGATGTAAAAAATTAATTATTCCACATCTGTATCATTTTCAATATTCGTGCCATTTATTTCTTCGTTATCCTGATTTTCCTCAGAACTTTCAGGTTTAGGAGTTTTTTCGATTAAGTTTCCTTCTTCATCGAATTCTTCTTCCTCATCCTCTGATCTGGGAACACGAGCTATTGCAGCAATTGATGCACTTCCTTTCAAGTTAATCAAACGAACACCTTGAGCCGAACGTCCCATGGTGCGAATTGAATCAATGTGCATACGTATGGCGATACCTGCTTTGGTGATAATCATCAAATCTTCATCGTCTTCCACGTTTTTTATTGAAAGTAAAGGACCCGTTTTAGGCGTAATATTTAATGTTTTCACACCCTTCCCTCCACGGTTTGTGATTCTGTAAACAGGTTCTTTGTCATCAGGATCATTCAAATAAGTACGTTTTCCGTATCCATTTTCAGAAACAACTAATACTGTGGAGAAAACATCCTCAACGCAAAGCATACCAATCACAGCATCTTGCTCATTTTGCAAGGTGACACCTCTCACGCCAGAAGCATTTCGACCCATAGGTCTTACCTTTTCTTCGTTGAAACGAATAGCTCTCCCAGAAGACGTGGCCAATACGATTTCATTTGAACCGTTGGTTAATTTCGCTTCTAGTAATTCGTCTCCTTCACGGACTGTAATGGCGTTGATACCATTAATTCTCGGTCGAGAATACGCCGCTAAACTTGTTTTCTTAATGACACCGTTTTTGGTTGCCATAATAATAAAGTTATTGTCGACATATTCTTTGTCAGTCAAATCTTGAACTTTAACGTAAGCCTTCACTTTATCGTCTTGTTCTATATTGATTAAGTTTTGAATTGCTCGACCTTTTGCAATTTTATTCCCTTCTGGAATTTCAAAAATTCGCATCCAGAAACATCTACCTTTTTCTGTAAAGATTAAGAGGTAGTTGTGGTTGGTTGCAACAAATAAATGCTCCAAAAAGTCTTTATCTCGTGTTGTTGAACCTTTCGATCCCATTCCACCGCGATTTTGAACTTTGTATTCGGATAAACTTGTTCGTTTAATATAGCCTGCGTGAGATATCGTTATTACCACTTCATCATTTGCAATCAAATCTTCGATGCGCATTTCGCTTGCAGAATATTCAATTCTTGAACGGCGTTCATCACCGTATTTTTCTTTTATCTCTGTTAGTTCGTCTTTGATGATTTGCATTCTTCTTTCTTCATTGGAAAGAATATCTTTTAAGTCTGCAATCAATATCGTCAATTCGTCGTATTCAGCACGCAATTTATCTTGCTCAAGACCTGTCAAATGGCGTAAACGCATCTCAACAATGGCTCTTGATTGAATATCTGACAAAGAGAATCTTTCCATTAATCGCTCGCGTGCTTCTTCTGGACTTTTTGAAGAACGGATAATAGCAATTACTTCATCAATATTATCGGAAGCAATAATTAAACCTTCTAATATATGCGCTCTTTCTTCCGCTTTTCGCAATTGGTATTGTGTCCGTCGAATTACAACTTCATGTCTAAATTTCACGAAGTAGTGAATCATTTGCTGAAGGTTCAACATTACTGGTCGACCATCAACAAGACAAATATTGTTTACAGAAAAGGAGGTTTGAAGTGCTGTGAATTTATACAGTTTGTTTAAAACTACATTAGGAATAGCATCACGTTTTAGTTCGTAAACGATGCGCATACCGTTTCTGTCAGACTCATCACGAATATCAGAAATACCCTCAATTTTCTTATCGTTAACTAAATCTGCCGTTTTTTTAATCAAATCAGATTTGTTCACTTGATAAGGAATCTCGGTAACAATAATTTGTTCTCTTCCTTTTTCCTCCTCGATTTCCGCTTTGGCACGCATCACTATTCTACCGCGACCGGTGAGTAGAGCTTCTTTTACGCCTTCATATCCATAGATAATTCCACCTGTTGGAAAATCTGGTGCTTTTACATATTTGATTAATTCCTCACCTTCAATTTCAGGGTTATCTATATATGCATGAATTCCATCAATAATTTCCGATAGGTTATGTGGCGCCATATTTGTCGCCATACCAACAGCAATTCCGCTGGCTCCATTCATCAAAAGATTTGGAATTTTTGAGGGAAGTACAGAGGGTTCTGTTAAACTTTCATCAAAGTTCGGACGAAAATCAACCGTCTCTTTGTCCAAATCGTCGAGCATTTCCTCAGCAATTTTTCGCAAACGCGCTTCGGTGTATCGCATAGCCGCTGGGCTATCGCCATCTACTGAACCAAAATTACCTTGTCCATCCACTAAAGGATAACGCAAAGACCACGACTGCGCCATACGCACCATAGTGTCATATACAGAACTATCACCGTGTGGGTGATACTTTCCTAATACCTCTCCTACGATTCTCGCGGACTTCTTGTGGGATTTATTTGAGGCCAAGCCCAAATCATGCATACCATACAATACACGCCTGTGGACTGGTTTGAAACCGTCTCTTACGTCTGGTAATGCTCTAGAAACGATAACCGACATCGAATAATCGATGTAGGCTGATTTCATTTCATCCTCTATATTAATTTGAATTATTCTTTCTCCGTCTGCCATGTTGTCACTTTATACTTTTTTGCATAGAATTTGTGTTGATTTTAGCAAGCATCGAAATTACTCATTTTATATGATGTAGGACTTGCTTGTGAAATGGTATTTACTAACAAAAATCTGTGGAAAATTGACTTTTCAATGCACTTATTAACATTTTAAACGTTATATATTTGTACATCGACCAAAAAGTCGTTAATTAGTCCCAATCAAAAAATAATATGGAAGCGAAATTTTCACCACGCGTTAAAGACGTAATTAGTTTTAGTCGAGAAGAGGCTTTGCGGCTTGGGAATGATTTTATAGGTGTCGAGCATCTTTTGCTCGGAATGATTCGAGAAGGAGATGGCAAGGCCATTAAGATTCTATTGGAATTTCAATTAGATTTAAAACAAATACGAAGTGAAATTGAAATGGGATTGACGCGGTCAGCCTCAATTAAAAATGCAAATTTAACAAATATTCCCCTGGTTAAGCAAGCGGAAAAAGTACTTAAAATTACCTATCTCGAAGCAAAACTATTTAAAAGCCAGATGATTGGAACGGAGCATTTGCTTCTGTCCATCCTAAAAGAAGAAGACAGTGCAGCTTGTCGAGTGTTAAACAAATATGGAGTGATTTACGAAAACGCAAAAGACGAGTTAGAAGCTATTATGGACGATACTAAATCTCCAAGATCGGAATTCCCGACAGGTGGACAAGAAGAGGAAGGTGACGCTTTTTCAGCGCAACGGAAACCTAGCGATCCAAAATCCAAGACGCCTGTATTGGATAATTTCGGTAGAGATTTAACAAAAATGGCTGAGGCGGGTAAGTTAGACCCTATTGTCGGCAGAGAAAAAGAGATCGAAAGGGTAAGTCAAATTCTTTCGAGAAGAAAGAAGAACAATCCAATTCTTATTGGCGAGCCTGGCGTTGGAAAAAGCGCCATTGCAGAAGGTTTGGCTTTGCGTATTGTCCAAAGAAAAGTTTCACGTGTACTTTTTGATAAAAGAATTGTTTCATTAGACTTAGCCTCTTTGGTGGCGGGCACAAAATACCGAGGTCAGTTTGAAGAAAGAATGAAAGCAGTAATGCAAGAGTTGGAGAAAAATTCTGATATCATTCTGTTCATTGACGAAATTCATACTATAATTGGCGCTGGTGGTGCTTCAGGATCATTGGATGCATCAAACATGTTAAAGCCCGCATTGGCAAGAGGGGAACTTCAGGCAATTGGAGCGACAACTTTGGATGAATACCGTCAGCATATTGAAAAGGACGGAGCATTGGAAAGAAGATTCCAAAAGGTTATTATTGAGCCAACAACTGAAGAGGAGACGATTCAAATATTAAATAATATCAAAGATCGTTACGAAGAACACCACAGTGTTACATATACGGATGAAGCTATTGCTGCTTGTGTTAAGTTGACTGAAAGATACATTACTGATCGTCACTTGCCAGACAAGGCCATAGACGCTTTAGATGAAGTAGGTTCTCGTGTCCATTTGATAAATATCAACGTTCCCAAAGAAATTATTGATATTGAAGGGAAACTTGAAGCATTGAAAGATCAAAAAAATGAGGTTATTAAATCGCAACAATATGAAAAAGCCGCTGAGTTGAGAGACAACGAGCGACAATTGCAAGATCAATTAGATGCTGCGAAAACGAAGTGGGAAGAAGATTCTAAGGAGCATAGAGTTCTCGTTACAGATCAAAATGTGGCTGAGGTCGTCTCTATGATGTGCGGAATTCCTGTTACTCGTATTTCCCAATCGGAAAGTGGTAAATTGGTTAACATGGCTGACGAATTAAATGGCAAAGTAATTGGCCAAGATGAAGCGGTTTCGAAAGTTGTGAAGGCAATACAGAGAAATCGAGCCGGACTAAAAGATCCAAACAAACCAATTGGTTCATTTTTCTTCCTCGGGCCAACAGGGGTTGGTAAAACTCAATTGGCGAAAGTGCTAGCAAAGTACTTATTCGATTCGGAAGATTCTTTGATTCGCATTGATATGTCAGAATACATGGAGAAATTCTCTATCTCTCGATTGGTAGGGGCGCCTCCCGGATATGTTGGATACGAAGAGGGAGGACAATTAACGGAAAAAGTTCGGCGTAAACCATATTCGATTATTCTCTTAGATGAAATTGAAAAGGCGCATCCTGATGTATTTAATTTATTGCTGCAAGTATTGGATGAAGGTCACATGACAGACGGCTTGGGTAGAAAAATTGATTTTAAAAATACGATTTTGATTATGACATCCAATATCGGGGCTCGTCAGCTAGCAGACTTTGGAACTGGCGTTGGTTTTGGAACGAAAAGTCAAACGGAACAAAAAGCAGAAAATACTTTATCTATTGTTCAAAATGCGCTACGCAAAGCATTCTCACCAGAATTCTTGAACCGTATGGATGATATGATCATGTTCAAATCGTTATCAAGAGAAGGCATTCATTTGATAATTGATTTGGAATTGGAGAAACTATACGGGAGAATCAATAATCTTGGTTACAAAATTGAGTTGACGGAAAAAGCGAAAGATTTCATTGTAGACAAAGGTTATGATGAGAAATTTGGTGCTCGTCCGCTGAAAAGAGCAATTCAGAAGTTTCTCGAAGATCCGCTGGCAGAGGAAATAATCAAATCTAATTTGAAGGAGGGTGATACGATTCGTATGGATGTAAAAGATAACGCAGAAGAATTGACTGTAATTATCGAGAAAAGTAAAGGAAAAGGTAAAGAAAAAGCGCCTTCCAAAGACTAAAATAGATTAACTAAAATAGAGGGGGAGCAATCTCCCTTTTTTGTGTATGAAAAACTTCTTTTTTCTTGTAATAAGTTTAACAACATTTTTGTCGCGAGCCGCAATTGTGGTAATGCCTAGAGTTGAAGCAAGTTTATTTATCAATGAACCCCAAACCGATTTTAATTCAATTTTCATCAACCAACCTAAAATTTTGGAAAAGTCAGTAGCTTGGTTGTTTGAGGCAGATAAATTATCGCACGATTTAACAAAATCACTTGATTTGTCTTTTAAATTCCTAAGATATTGGAGGATTTTTAAGGATAAATGGCATTTAGTGGATATGAATAACGATGGTCAGCCAGAACTTCTTTTTAGCGGGCAACCCTATGCCGGGGACGAAAAAGAAATGTTTTCTGTCTACGCGCAATATGGTTCAATATGGAAAGAAATATATTGGGATGATGGCCATTTGATCGCTTACAAAATTCATCCACGAACGAAAGAAGTTTTACTTTATCACCATCGCTATCCTTGCTGTTCGCAAAGTACTCATGCCCTTATTCGCTTGCGCTTTTTGAAAAATAAAATGTACCAAATGAAACGTTATTTCCTAGCGCGTGATTCAGGTATGAAAGGACAATTTTTTCCAGATAAAAGTAAATTTAAGCCGAATTACGAGCACTTAAAGAAAAATACCATGCTTTATTGGTCCAATAATAAAATAACAGATCAGGCTTCTTTATTTGTAAAGACAAACGAAATCATTCATTATCCGAAAGGTGCGATTTTCAAGATATTAGACGTCGAAGACAAATGGATGTATGTTATGATGATTTCGCCACCAGTGAATGAGACGAGTCCTGTGGTGAATGCCGCCAATTTGACGACTGCTAAATATTTTGGCTGGATAGAAAAGATCTAATCTTTTGTTTCAACAGCTTTTCGAACGGAACCGTGTTTTAAAAGCAATTCTTTCGCTTCATCAGATGAACAGTTTAAACTAGATTGAATCATACGGACACCACGGTCAATAAGTTTGTGATTACTCAATTGCATGTCGACCATTTTATTGCCTTTGACTTTTCCCAATTTAATCATCAAACTTGTGGAAATCATGTTTAAAACCAACTTTTGAGCTGTTCCCGATTTCATCCGTGTACTTCCTGTGATAAATTCAGGTCCAACTACCGGGATCATGGGGAAATCGGACTCCATCGCTAAAGGACTGCCGGGATTACATGTAATACCTCCTGTTAAAACTCCATTTTCTTTGCAAATGCGCAAAGCGCCCATGACGTATGGTGTTGTTCCTGATGCCGCAATGCCAACCACAGTATCAAGACTAGTAATATGATACTCTTGGAGGTCTTTCCAACCTTGGTTTAGGTCATCTTCAGCAAATTCAACTGCTTTTCGGATGGCTTTATCCCCTCCGGCAATTAAACCGATGACAACATTTTCTTCTACTCCAAAGGTTGGCGGGCACTCGCTGGCATCGACAACGCCTAGTCGACCACTTGTGCCGGCGCCTATATAAAACAAGCGTCCACCTTGTTGCATTTTCAGAAAACAGTTATCGATAAAGGTTTCTATATTTTGTAAAATTTCGTTTACGGCTAGCGCTACTTTTTGATCTTCGCGATTTATGTTTGCGAGCAAATCAGCTGTAGTCATTTGTTCTAGTCCATCGTAGTTTGAACTAGATTCTGTTATTCTTTCCATAATTAAGCTAGATATGCTTCGTATTTATCTTTTGTCACACGAATTTCTACTCTATCACTCAAGGTCGTAGAAAGGCATAAGCCAACGAAGTCTGCTTTGATAGGGTAGCGGCGGTGCTCACGATCGACCATTGCAACTGTTTTAATGGCTTTCGTCGGTTGTTGTAAAAATTTCACCAAGGCATATTGCATTGTTTTTCCAGAATTTAAAACATCATCGATGATTAATATGGTTCCATTTTTTAAATCTTTTTCAGGAATTGACAGTTTAACGTCTTCACTCCAAGGCTGTTCCTTGTTGACTGTAATTTCGAATAGTTCGATTTTTTGCTGTGAATTTTCGTTTATTATCGTTTTGAGTGCTTTGGCCATTATAAAACCGTTGCCCGTGATTCCACCAAGAAAACAAATGGGAATATCGTAAGTAAATTCGATTATTTGATGCGCCAAGCGCACAAGTTTGTGATTAATTTCTTCGCTAGTCAGTATACGTTGCATAAGGATATAAGCTTTGAGGTAAAGATAAAACTTTAAGAGAGAACGAATGGTTTTTCTAAGGTAATCCGTCCAAATTTTTCTTTGCCCAAGAATTGTGCTTGTCTAAATTTAGTATTTGGATGTAGAGTAGCAGGGCAGTGCGGTAATTTTCTTGGGCATGAGCATAATAAGCACGCTCCTGCAAACGATCTATTTCAATCAAAACTAGATTCTTTTTTGCAGCAAAATTTCGTGGATGCAATTCTAAGGCGCTTAAATAGTATTCTTCAGCTCGATCAATTTCACCTTTTTCAAATGCTCGAGAGCCCTGAACGGTATTCCATTCTGATGAATAGGGATTATAAAAAAGTGTTATTGAGCAAAAAACACACAAGCATACTTGGAAGGAATAGAAGAATATTTTCCGATTTTGGAAACAGCCAATTATTAAACCAAATAAAAAACCAGTTACAATAGTAGACGTTCCAAAATAATACCATTCGAAATGTATATTCAAAATGGAAAGTACCAAGGAGGATATCGTTCCTAACCAAATGATTAGTTTCGCTTTTTTGTATTTGGGAGCAGATTTTATTTGAACCAAAAGATAAGTGAGTAAAGCAAAGTTAACTCCATTTAGTCCAATTCCAGGATCGCCAGTCATAGCGAGCTGAATAGTGGAGGTTACGAAAGAACTAATTAGAATAAACAAAAGAAAAAACTGAGTTTTATTCCGTTTCTCAAACAAAACGCCCAGAAAAACAAAAAGCACAATACTTAAAAACAAGTGCCATAGGTGGTTGTGAATAAATGAATTGGTGAACATTCCCCAAATGGAACCATCGAAAATATCTTTTGCGTAGGGTGCCCCAAATCTGGCGAATATTTCGGGAGTGATTTCTTCCCAGTTGGCTGCGTTTTGTATTGCAATAAACAAAAAGATGGTCAGTAAGGCAATAAAATACGACCAGTAGTAATGGAATCGCCCATTATTCATTTGATCCAGTAAGTTCATTTGGGCTGTGCCTTTCTCCGTTTGGTTTCTTGCATGATTAAGGATAATTCACGACTTGTCTGTCCGGCCACAGATGTGTTTTCGTCAGCTCTTCTCAGTAAATAAGGAAGAACTTCATTCACAGGGCCGTAAGGAACGTATTTGGCTACATTGTATCGACTGTGAGCTAGATTGTAAGATATGTGATCTGACATGCCTAAGAGTTGAGCAAAATGAATGCGTTTGTCGTTGGTTTTAATCCCTTTCTGTTCCATTAATTGGGTCAACAATAAGTTGCTTTCCTCATTGTGTGATCCAGCGCAAAAAGAAACATTGTCGATATGTTCAATCAACCATGTCAGAGCCGAATTGAAATCTTGATCCGTTGAAGGTTTGTCTTTTTGAATAGGAGAAGGGTAATTTTTATCAATTGCTCTTTCACGCTCTTTTTCCATGTAGGCGCCTCGAACGAGTTTGATTCCCAATTTGTATTCCTTTTCTTTTGCAATCGCTGTTTCTTTTTTCAAGTGTTCCAAACGATCGTGACGGTAAATTTGGATTGTATTGTAGATGTAAGCTTCTTCCTTGTTGTATTTTTCCATCATTTCATAAGCTATACGGTCAATGCCAGCTTGAATCCACGACTCTTCGGCATCGATAAAAACAGGTGTTTTACGGTCATTTGCCCGGGAAGAGATCCTCTCAATGCGCGCATGCAAACGGTCATATTCGAACTGTTCTTTATCACTTAAATTTTCAGTGGAAACATTGATTCTTTCCAGCAAACCAAAACGACAGATTCCTGAAACTTTAAATACCGCAAATGGAATTTTAGGATTGTTGAAGCCTTTGTCGAGTGCTTCAATTATTTCTTCTGTAGTTGCGTCAAAGTCGACTTCCTTTATTTTTCCTTCAACCGAATAATCGAGTATAGTGCCAATTCCCGAATCTGCAAGTTCATTGATTTTTTCCTCACATTCCGGAATGGTTTCTCCACCACAAAACTGTTTGAAAATCGTTTTTTTTATAATACTTTGAATCGGCAACTTCGCGCTTATTGCGAAATTTGTTAAGGGTTTCCCTATTTTCACCAAAAATGGAACACCTACAATTTTAAAAAGACGAAATGCACGTTTCAAATCTTTATCACTTTTGCTTTTGAAAGCAATTTCAGTATTGTTAAAAGAAATCATGTGCCAAAATTAATCTGTTTTTCTTTATCTGAAACATGTAACCAAAGCTTTGTTACTTTTGTTGTCAAATCTTTTTCACATGCCCTCTTTTTTCAATCTTCAAACTGAAGTTAATATCTCTCAACTCACCGAATCAGGTTTGGGCCTTTGGTTAACGAATGAATATGCTGGACGCAAGAAAGTCATTTTTGTGGATAGCAATACCATGGAATATTGTTTGCCTGTTCTAATCAATTTTATAGATGGCTTGAGCGAAGCTGAAATAATTGAAATTCCTGCAGGAGAGGAGAATAAAACTTTGGATATTTGTTTTTCCGTGTGGGAAAGTTTGACCGATTACGAGTTCAGTCGTAACGATTTGTTTATTTGTCTGGGTGGCGGGATGATTTGCGATATGGGCGGATTTATTGCCTCACTTTACAAACGCGGAATGGATTGTATTTATATCCCAACTTCACTACTTGCAATAGTTGACGCTTCTATTGGTGGAAAGACAGGTGTCGACATGGGGCCGCATAAAAATCATCTCGGTATTTTTTCTTTTCCACGAAAAGTATATATCGATTTAGATTTTCTTAGCACTTTGCCGCAACGTGAAGTAATGAATGGTTGGGCAGAAATGTTGAAACACAGTTTAATTGCCGATGAAAGTCATTTTAGAGATATGGAAAACTGTATTGTAGAAATTTCAACTATTCCTCCTGAATGGATAGAAAAATCATTGAGAATTAAAAATGAAATTGTTGAATCTGACCCAAAAGAATCGGGGAGACGAAAGTTGTTGAATTTCGGTCATACAGCCGGTCATGCGATTGAAGGAGCGCTTTTGCAAACGAGTGAACCGATGGACCATGGATTGGCAGTGGCGCACGGCATGTTAGTGGAAGCAAAAATTTCAGCTTTGATGAACTATATTTCACCAGATGAATTCGAACAAGTAAGGCGATGTATTTCTAAAAACTTTGAACTAAGAAAGTTCGATGAAGCTGATTTTTCGACTTTTGTTCAACTCATGCGACAAGACAAGAAGCGTAAAGATGAGAAAGTCCGATTTACCTTATTAACAGGAATAGGCCAAGCGGAATGGGATGTTGTTGTGGAAGAAAGTGTTTTGAACGAGGCACTAAAAGTCCTCTCCGGAGTTAAAAACTAGAAATTTATCTCAGAGCAGCAAGCCTCGTTTTGATTTTCTCCAAACGTGCAATAGTATCTGTATGGTTCGCAGCTGTATTTACGATAGATTGGTCCTCTAATATTTCACCTGATTTCAAGGCTAATTTCGCACCTTCTAATGTGTAACCTTGCTCTTTCACCAAACGATAAATCTTGTTAAAGTTTAGGATATCTTTTGGTGTGAATAAGCGGTTGCCTTTCTTGTTTTTTTTTGGCTTGATAATGGTGAATTCTTTTTCCCAAAACCGTATTAGAGACGCGTTTACATCAAACATTGCGGCGACCTCTCCTATACTATAATAGAGCTTTGTTAATTGAAATTCAGCTATTTTACTCAATGGTGTTTTACTTTGAATATCGAAAATAGTTATAATTTTGCATTCTTTATGAAAGTTAAGGTCGGATTTCTCGTTTTTTTATCCATAATGTTTTGTTCATTTAGTCATGTTCATAGTCAAAACGATACGATACGTGCAGCGCGAAAGGTAGTTTTGCCTGCGAGCGCTGCTACCCTTAAAAAACAGCAACGACGAGTTATTGATTCCATTGCTTTTAACAAAAAAAACACCAAGGTTATTTCGAAGGATATACTTTTCTTGCCGCCAGATGTTGCAGATTCCATTAACAGTGTAGAGGACTCACTTGCAGCAAGGAAAAATAGCTCGGAGGTAGACAATCTCATAAAATTCGCGAAAACTTTTCTCGGCGTGCCTTACCGATGGGGCGGAACGACACCCTCGGGCTTCGATTGCTCCGGATTCATCTATTACATTATGGGGAATTTCGGTTTTAGTGCAACGCGAACGAGTTTTGGTTTAGCCGAAATGGGTAGAATAATAAAACTTTCTGAGGCAAAACCAGGTGATTTGATTTTTTTTAAAGGCAGAAACATCAATAGTGCTGAAGTCGGCCACGTCGGCATGATATCTGAAGTTACGGCACACTCTATTATGGTTCTTCACGCTTCTTCAAGTCGCGGAGTTGTCAATGAAAATTTCAAAACAAGCCGCTACCTCATTCCACGCTATCTGAAAGTAAAACGTTTAGATTTTGGTGACGAGTAGAGATTCTTTGATGCCTCGCTATTTTTTAGATATTTAGAGAATGTTTCAAGCTCTGTCTAATAAGGAAAAGTGCGTTTCAATTGAAAGAATAAACCAATAAAGTAAGCATCTAAATTCAAGGTAAACTAGATAATGTCCTTACAATAAACAGCTTAATTTCTGTAGAGTCTGCTTTGATTATAACTCCTATTTTCCAACTAGCTATATCGTTTGTGGGACTTCGGATAAGGTTTCTTTTATTGTTAATTTGAGTTATCTCCCATTTTAAATTTTGTGACAGATACTAATTTATATCCATTACATTAATTAGTCCGTAATCTTAAAAACCCAAATGTATAGTACTCCCCAAAATTAAGACAACTGATTAAAGTGTAAATTTAACAGTTGAAATATGAAAAAGACAAGACGAAAATTCAGTGCTGACTTCAAAACCAAAGTTGTTCTTGAAGCATTAAAAGAGCAAATGACCATGCAGGATTTATCCA
>Ga0209390_10001266_pt1 | contig 49834 bp, 50 predicted proteins | sample BON01_FD_187212 | JGI IMG/M metagenome (GOLD analysis project Ga0209390, IMG submission 187212) | Freshwater microbial communities from Lake Bonney liftoff mats and glacier meltwater in Antarctica - BON-01 (SPAdes) (version 2) | ecosystem: Environmental > Aquatic > Freshwater > Ice > Glacier...
GGGGTGACGATCATGACGCCATCCGCACCAACCTTTTCGCTGGCCTTGTAGAGCTCGATAGCGTGAGCCGTTTCATTGGAACCGCCACCAGTGATGATCTTGGCGCGTCCCGCGGAGACAGATTTGCCGGTTTTGACCAGCTGAAGTTTTTCCGCATCCGTCAGGGTGCTGGTTTCCCCCGTTGTGCCGGTCACGACGATGCCATCAGCTCCATGGGAGATAAGCATGTCCATCAGCGACTCGACGCCAGGCCAATCCACTTCACCTTCAAAGGTCATCGGGGTGACCATCGCCACCAGAACTTGGCCAAAGGGATTATTCGCTACCACGTCTCAAGGCTAGCGTCACTGGGCTCCGCACTGAACACTTTAGGGAGCAACGCGACCGTTGGCGCTGAAAGTCTCCGCCGTCATCGGCATCAGCGGTGCCCACAGTGCCTCCATTTTTTCCGCGACCATCTCAATCTCGCGCTGAGGGAAAGAAGGAAAAAGGGTGCCCTCTCTCTTTGTGCGCAGGCTCAAGAAGTTCATCAAGCTGCGAGAATTCATGGTCACATACATGCTGGAATACAGCGTGACCGGGAGAACCGCGCGAGCCACCTCGCGGGCAACTCCCGCGGCGAGCATGCGCTGATAACTGTCATAGGCGGTGCGACACACTTCTTTAATTTCTTCCTGCACGAGCGTGGTTTGCTCTGGTGTGCCGTCTTCGAAGTCATACGCCCCAGGCTTACCCACCTGAATCAGCTTGCGCTCAGGCCCTGGAACATAAAAGACGGGTCGCAATTCGCGGTACCGACCGCTCTCTTCGTTGTAGGAAGCGATTCGGTGGCGCATAAATTCACGGAACACAAAAATGGGAGCTCGCACGTAGTACGTGAGTGAGTTGTGTTCAAACGGTGATCCGTGACGGTCGCGCATCAGGTAGTTGATGAGCCCGCGATCCCGTTCGCCGGCCTGCTGGCCTGAGGTCGCTGAATCCAACGTCTGCTCGCCCTGGGTGCTTACTCTGGCGGCAAAAAGGACATCTGCGTCACTGGCGCTGTGACGAACAAGCTCCACCGTCACATCGGACCGGAATTCAATGTTTTCTGCGCCCACGCTCTGACTTCCTGTCTTCTCAAGATCCCTCAAGTTTATCGGTGGAGGTCCGTAACGGTTTGTCATCCAAGGGTGTGGTGGAAGCAAAACCACTTAGGGTGACAGTTGATGGACTCTCTCACGGTGTCACTGCTTCTCCTCGCTCTCGTTTTTGTGGCGAGCCTCGCAGGCTTGTGGTGGAAAGGAAACCAGGGCCGCGTGACTCGCTCGGCGCCACACACCTCCCCTCCCGACGTGCCTTTAGGTCTCATCGACACCACCGCAACACTGACCCTGTTGCAGTTCTCCGGCCCCTACTGTTCTTACTGCGCAGCGATGCGTATCATCTTGGGCCAGATTTCTCGCGACAATCCCGGAATTTCACACCGGGAAATCGACATCCTCGATTACCCCGAGCTCACGAAAAAATTGCACGTGAGCCAAATCCCGACCACGTTGCTCGTAACCAGCACGGGCCACATCCATTCCCGAATCCGAGGGGCGTCGAACGCCACCTCGGTGGGACACGAGGTGGCTCACGCTCTCGAATCACGAAAGGCACAATCCGATGAATACCTCATCTAGCCCGCAGGGCATAGATCCCCGTGGGCCCCGCTTTGGAGCGGGAATCACCTCTGTTGCACTCCTTGTCACCGTGGGCTTGGGGTTGAGCGACCCTAGCGCCGGAGGCACTCTTGCCCAGCGCGCAGGCGAGCCGGCCTTCGTGCTACTGGCTGCGCTGACCGCGCTGTTTGCTTGGGGAGCATTGGCGGGCATCCGCAAACACCCGTATGGGTTTCTGTTTTCCACGCTGGTTAAACCTCGACTCGCGCCCCCCGCTTTCCTTGAGCCGCCAGAGCCTCCGACCTTTGCGCAGCTTGTGGGGTTCCTGGTGAGTGTGACAGGGGTTGTTTTACACCTTGCGGGCGTCCCCTATGGCCTCGTGATAGCGGGTTCTGCAGCCTTCATTGCATCTTTTCTCAACGCCGTTTTTGGATTGTGCCTGGGATGCGAGCTGTACGCAATCTTAATTCGGGCCAGAATCATCCGCGCACGCGCTGCCTAAGTGGGAATGCGCTGTGAGGCTCTCGCGTTCTGAGCCAGAACGTGGTTCGATTAGGCATACCAACGGCGAAGGAGCACATGATGGCTGTTACCAGCGAAGCACGGACCACCTGGCAGGGATCCCTCATAGAGGGCAGCGGCAAAACCTCTCTCTTGTCCTCAGGCGCGGGGTCGTTTGACGTCACCTGGGCGGCTCGGAGCGAGGGCCAAACCGGTGTCACAAACCCTGAAGAACTTCTCGGTGCGGCACACTCCGCGTGCTACTCGATGGCACTGTCGAACGCTTTGGCGGGAGCCGGAATGCCCCCGACATCAGTGGAGGTCACCGCGGCCGTCACCTTTGTCCCCGGTGAGGGCGTCACCGGTTCGCACCTCCTCGTGATGGCCAGCGTGCCAGGCTTAGACGAAGCAGGATTTGCCGCTTTTGCTGAAGAAGCCAAAGTGTCATGTCCCATTTCTCAAGCCCTGGCGGGCATCCCCATCACGCTTGAAGCCACACTGCAGTGACACCCGAAGACATCCCCACCGCTTCGCGTCGGATTCTTCTCGCGGGAGCCAGTGGCATGATTGGTGAGCCCTTGAAGGCTCACCTCAGGGACAAAGGCCACACCCTCCATACACTGGTTCGTCGCGAGCCGACAAACCCTTCGGAGCACCGGTGGTATCCCGAGAAAGGCGTAATTGAATCGGGGATCATTGACCACGTTGACGCAGTGGTCAACCTGTCCGGAGCCTCGATTGGAAAGCTTCCGTGGACACGCAAACACAAAGATCTCATTCTGAGCTCGCGTGTCCAAGCCACACACACCATCGCTGCGGCCATTGCTGCTTCAGCAACACCGCCCGCCGTGCTCATCCAAGGCAGCGCCGTCGGTTTTTATGGCGACAGGGCGGAGGAAGATCTCACCGAGGACAGCGCAGCGGGCGAAGGGTTCTTAGCCGGTGTCGTCTCGGCCTGGGAAGAAGCGGCGGCGCCCGCGGCAGGCTCTCAGACCCGCATTGTCTATGCCAGGACAGGGCTTGTTGTGGGGCGCGGTGGCGCTATGGCGCCCCTGATGCTCCAAACCTCCCTCGGCGTTGCCGGACCTGTAGGTTCGGGAACCCAATGGTGGCCCTGGGTGAGCCTGCTCGATGAAGTGCGAGCGCTCGCATATCTCATCGAGAATCCCCAGGCCAAGGGTCCCTACAACCTGGTGGGGCCTACTCCGGCGCGCGCGAATGACCTTGCCCGGGCCCTGGCAAAACGAATGAAACGCCCGTTCTGGTTAGGGTTACCGGCTTTTGTCATTAGAGCGGTCATGGGTGAAGGAGGCGTTTCGCTTTTGCTGACTTCTCAAAACATTCGCTCTCAGAAGCTTCAGACGGAGGGGTTTAGCTTTGAGGACACCACCGTGGACGATGCTCTCGCACGCATGGTGAACTCCTAAGCCTGGTTTTTCCCCAAACTGATCGCACGACGTATCGCCCAGCGAGCTCGCCTGCGATCCCCGCACGCGTCATACGCCATACCCAGGCGCATCCACGCTTGCCACCGCACAGGATTGTCTTCCACATCTTTGGCAAACACGGGAAACACATCCTGTGCGCTCGGACGATCTGCTCGACCGCTCGGGGTAAAGGAAAACTCGGTCGGCATCTCCCCTAATGCTTCTAACTTTTTGCCCAGTGCCGAGGAAGCGAAACCAAAGCGAAGTTCCGCGACCAGGCCCCAGGTCCCCAGAAGGGGAAGGACAATCAAGGCATAGCCCATCGCGTTGGCCAAAGGCGAACGGTCGGTAACCAAAATCCACGCGTAGTTGAACGCAAAAGCGAGGTATATCACCAGCAGCACCGACATGAAACCCGCAGCAATCATGGGCCTATTCATTCCAGGCTCACTCCGAGGGCGTGTTCCAAACCGACCGTCAAACCATGGTGGGAAATCACATAGCCCAGCGCGAGCGCAATGCCCGCGCTGTAGGCGTCTTTAGACACGGTGTGGTGCGACACCGTCAGAGTTTCGCCGACTCCACCGAACACGACATCCTGGGACGCAACCACACCATGAAGCCGGAGCGAATGGATGGGGATGCCTTGCACCTGCTCCCCTCTCGCGGTTTGTTCTGTATGGGGGGACTCGACACCGCCGAGGGTTTTGCGGACGTCGGCAATTGTTTCCGCCACGCGGACCGCCGTCCCGGAGGGGGAATCGACTTTCGCCGCGTGATGCGTTTCCACAATTTCAACCGAGTCAAAGAACTCTGCTGCTTTCGCAGCGAGCAGGGTTTGCACGGTGGCACCGAGAGAAAAGTTTGGCACGACAAAAACGCTGGACCCATCGTGCTTGTCCACCAGTGTGGCCAGTGACCGAAGGCGATCGGTGGACCACCCACTCGTTCCCACCAACACAGCAAGACCCTGTTCGACGGCGAACTCCACGACTGAAGCGGAGACACCCGGGTGGGTGACATCGACCACGACGTCAGCCCCGAGCATGTCTTCTAGATCACTGCCGGAGTCGAGTCGAGCGATAACGTCAAAATCAGGGAGCGATTCAATAACGTGACAGACCTGGGTTCCCATGCGCCCTGTGGCGCCCACCACCGCTACTTGTGTCGACATAACCCGAGCCTACAAGCCGAGTCTGGCGAAACTAGGACAGGCTCAAAAACAGCTTTTCAAGGTCTTCGACACTCAGGTCGCCCTCCTTTGCCACGCTGCCATCCTCCGCGACGCACTCTTTCATCGCGGAGGCAATAATCCAAAATCCCGCTTTATCGAGGGCGCCTGCAACCGCGGAGAGCTGGGTGACCACCGAACGACAGTCTTTACCCTGTTCCACCATCGAAATAACAGCACCCAGTTGCCCTTGCGCACGCCGAAGACGGTTAAGCACAGGTTTCATGTCGGTACTGGCTTTTTCTGTCATGGTTTCTTCCTGATTGTTGTTAGCGAACATGGGCTGCCTGCGGCTGATCGGTGGCAGCCGTTCCCCTCTGCCATGTCAAATAGCCACCATCCAGGTTGGCCACTTCTATTCCCTCGTGAGCAAGAATGCTTGCCGCGGTGTGGCCTCTTTGTCCTACCCGGCACGTGACAATCACCCTCTGGCCTCGAAGCTCCTCGACATAGTCTCGTAACTCATCCAGGGGAATCAATCGGGAGCGGGGAATGGAACCCTGGGAGTGTTCCCCCGTCGTTCTCACATCCACCAACGTCCAGCCCTCGTCGAGAAGATGGTGAACCTCGTGCCATTGAACTGATTGTGCCCCCAACGCGCGATTGTCATTCACATAACCGAGCATGTTCACAGGGTCCTTGGCAGAAGCAAACTGCGGGGCGTAGGAAAGTTCAAGGTCCATGAGATCCGTTGCAGTCAGTCCTGCAGACATGGCGGTCGCGATAACGTCCACCCGCTTATCGACACCCTCTTCCCCCACTACCTGCGCCCCCAGAATGAGGTCGCTGGCCGGGTCAACAATCAGCTTCATGGCGAGTTGGCGTGAGCCAGGGTAATACCCCGCGTGGTGGAAAGGGTGGATGTGGATGATGCGCATTGCTCGGCCTTTGGCGGCCAACACTCGCTCGGTATATCCGGTGGACGCCGCTGCCATACCGAAGAAGCCGACAATGGATGTTCCATAGGCCGGGACCGCCTGGCCCTTGCGGCCCATGATCGAATCCGCAGCGAGTCGGCCATGGCGATTTGCAAGACCAGCCAGGGGAACAAGGCTGTAACCATCGGGGCGCTCTTTTTCGGCAACATCTCCGACCGCCCAAATGAAGGGGTCTGAGGTGCGCTGCTGGTCATCAACTCGAATCCCCCCAGCGTCCCCCATGTCAAGGCCCGACTCCAGAGCAAGCTCCGTGTTGGGCCGTGCTCCGACAGCCATCACCACAAGATCGGCTGAGAGTCTCGTGCCATCAGAAAGAGTGACGCCTTCAGCAGAGATTTCTGTGACGCTTGTGGAAAGCCTCAGATCGAGCTCGCGCAGCAGTGCTCGCTCGACGAGCGGCCAGGTCATCTCCACATCAAGGCTCGCCATGACCTGGGGTAGTGCTTCAAGCAGTGTGGTGGACAGGCCTCGGTGCACGAGATTTTCTGCCAGTTCTAGGCCGAGAAAACCCGCACCGACAACGATGGCGCTCGAGGAGGTTTCCGCTGCAGCAATAAGTCGATCCATGTCGTCAAGATTCCACAGCACATGTGCGTCTTCGGCGCCAGGAATCGCGGGCCGAACGGGTGTCGAGCCCGGGCTCAGCACTAAGGCGTCATAGGAGAAATCGTGTGTTTCCTGGGTGAGGAGATCGATTGCGCGGACCGTTTTAGCCACCCGGTCAATAGCCGTGGCCTCCGTGCGCAGATGGACATCAATGTTAAAGCGACGCTTGAGTTGCTCCGGGGTTTGCAACACCAGCGACTCACGCTCGGGGATCACCTCTCCCAGGTGATATGGCAAACCACAGTTGGCAAAGGACACCTCCCCGCCACGTTCCAGCACGATGATGCTCGCGGTTTCGTTGATGCGGCGCAATCGAGTGGCGGCAGACATTCCGCCGGCGACACCGCCGATGATGACAATTGTCTGAGGGGAGGAATCAGGCGTGGACATGACTGCATTCTATACCCCCTAGGGTATTAGCCAGACTACCAGGGCCACTCTGGCACGGTAGAGACTGTGTTTGTGACCCGCCCCTTCTCTCGCCTCAGGCATCGCTATCGAGCGAGCATGCTCACCATGCTCTCCGGAGACCCCGAAGGGGAACCCGAATGGATTACCCGCATGAGTAAAGGTGATGACGCCGGGTTTTTTGGCCCAGGGTCAGCGGTGTGGCATGTCAACGGGGGAATCCCCGTTATCGCGGCGGGTGTCGCGGCGCTCCTGATGCAAACATTGCATCCCGGAGCGATGGCAGGCGTCCACGATCACTCCCGCTACGCGTCCGATCCGCTGGGGCGCCTCTCGGGCACGGTGCGCTGGGTGGTGACGACCACGTTCGGAGCGAAAGCCACGGTGGAAGAAGAAGCCTCCCGCGTTTTCAGGCTTCACGATCGCGTGAATGGCGAGTATCAGCCCGGCGCGACGGCCCAGGCGCCTCGGGCGTATTCCGCGCACGATGACGACCTCGCAGGCTGGGTCCACACAATTTTCACCGACGCTTTTTTGCGCGCTCACCGCACCTGGGGCGACACGATTCCCGAGGGAGCCGATGGGGAATCAGGCGAAGACCGTTACGTTCGCGAGTGGGCCGTTGCGGGAAGGCTCATGGGCATGAGCAACCCGCCCACTTCGGTCTCCGAACTCGAGCAGACACTCAAGGATTTTCGGCCATTCCTTCGCCGCGACGCCCGGGTTACCCAAGCGCTGCGCTTCCTGAGAAAACCCCCTTTGCCCTGGAGCACCAGGATTCCTTACCAAATTCTCGCCGCAGGGGCGATTGCTACGTTTGATGATGATTTCCGGAAGCTCCTGGGGCTTCGCAAACCGTGGTGGCCTGCGATCACCATAACCCGCTGGCTTCTCGCACTCGTCGGAGTCATTTTGGGTGGTGAATCCACGAGCAGAAAACGCACGATGGAGCGACTAGCCCGCCTTGAGGCTGCGCGCTAGCGCACCAGCGGGGATTTCTCCCTACTGCACACCGAGGATGTCCACCACAAACACAATGGTGTCCTCGGCTCCAATGGAACCATCTCCGGTTCCCCCGGCGGGGCCATAGCCCAACTCAGGCGGAATGATGATGATGACCCGCGAGCCAACGTTTTGGCCCACAAGTCCATCCCGGAATCCAGGAATGACACCACCGGTGGGGAACGTTGCGGGCTCGCCACGTTCCCAACTCGAATCAAACACGTCACCGGTGTTCCAATTCACACCGTGATAGTGAACCACTACAACATCGCCTGCACCCACCAGGGGTCCCTCGCCCTCGAGCACGGTGGCCAAGGCGAACTCAGAAGGAATATCACCGTCGGGGAGCGTGACTGTGGGTGCGCCATTGGGGGCATAGTCCACGAGAGGGAAGCCGTCAGGCCCCGGGATGGCGTCTCCATTGAGCTCTTCCAGTGGGGGCGTGGGTGGAGGCTTGACTTCAATAATGTCCACGACAAAAAGCAATGCTTCGCCAGGCCCTAAACCAAATTCAGGGGCGCCCTCCAGGCCAAAAGCATCCAGTGAGGGGATGAGACCCGCTACACGCGATCCCACTGTCGAACATGCGGCCGTGAGAGAGACGCCAACGAAAGAGGCCACATTCGTGTCAAGAGTGAGGAGGGTGGGACTGAGCTCGTCATACCCGGACTCTTCAATGAGCTCACCCGTGGCGGCGTTGTAGAGCGCGTAGTCGATAAGCAGATCATCGCCATCGGCGACAAGGTCCCCGTCTCCTTCAAGAATCACACTGCGTTGTGTGGTGTCCACCTCGAGTGGTGCCTCAAAGAGCACTTCTGGTGCCGATCCAAACTCTCCAGAAAAGCTAATCGACTCAATCTGGTCGCCACTGGGGGTGCATTCCTCCTCGAGCGCGGACCCGGCGTCACCCTCGTCAAGCACCTCGGGGTCTGCGGCACAGCCGAGCAAACCTCCCACAAGAGCGAGCGTAGAGACAATGGTGAAAAGCTTTTTCACGCGAGACCTTTCCTTAGGCGAAGACGTCACCTAAGGCAACCGGACTATCCTCTCAGGAAACGCCGCGGCAATCAATGTGAGGGCCTCACCACGGTGTGAGCCTCGTGGTGCACGGGGAAGCGCACGGAGTTAGCAATAAAGCACAACTCACTTGCTCGGTCATGAAGACTGGGCATCAGGCTTTCATCCCCGGAAGAAATCTCGATCGTCGGCCTCAACGTAACTTCAGACATCTGGCCTCCACCATCGCCCGAAAGAACAAGTGTCCCGGTGGCATCGTCGGAGTACTTCTCGACGACAACTCCCGCGGCAGAAGCCACATGCAGAAAACTCAGCATGTGGCACTGAGACAGTGCGGCAATGAGCATTTCTTCGGGGTTCCATCGCGAGCGATCGCCATGAAAAGCTTTATCCGCAGACCCAGCGATAGATTCTTTGCCCGCAGAGCTCACGAGGTGATTGCGGTCGTAGTCTTTGTAGCCGCTGGTGCCACTGCCTTTATTGCCCGTCCACCTCACTGACACCGCGAAAACATGCCCGGCCATAACCCGTCCTCCCTGGGTATTTTTCCCATGGTTTGTGAGAGTACAGGGCTACACTCAGTGTTTATGACCGACACACTTTCGACACTCGCCCACACCCCGGGAATTCTGGGGCGAAAGATTGTGACCGAGATCCCTGGCCCACAATCTGCAAAGCTCCACGAGCGTCGCCTGGCGGTCGTTTCTGCGGGAGTGTCCGCCACCTTCCCCATCTATGCTTCCCACGCCCACGATGCGATTGTCGTGGATGTCGACGGGAACCAGTTCCTTGATCTCACGGGCGGTATCGGGGTGATGACCGTGGGTCACACCAATAACGCGGTCGTGGATGCCGTTTCAGAACAAGCCGCAAAAATCACCCACACTCTTTTCGCTGTTGCCGGTTATGAGCCCTACATCAGAGCGTGTGAACTGTTGGCGCAACATACCCCGGGGGATTTCGCCAAGAAATCCGTTCTCGTTAACTCGGGCGCGGAAGCGTTAGAAAATGCCGTCAAAATCGCGCGCAAACACACGGGGCGCACCGAAATAGCGGTATTGCACCATGGCTACCACGGGCGAACGAACCTCACCGCTGCCATGAACTACAACATGCACCCCTACGGCACAGGATTTGGTCCTCTTGCCGGTTCGGTGCACCACGCCCCCAATTCTTCTCCCTTCCATGACGGTTTAAGCGGCGCAGAAGCCGCGGAGCGCACCATCACCCATCTGGAAAAGCGCGTGGGAGTAAGCCAGATTGCGTGCCTGGTGGTGGAGCCAATTCAAGGCGAAGGCGGATTCATCGTCCCCGCGGAGGGCTACCTCCCTGCCCTCGTCCAGTGGTGTCACGACAACGGCATCGTGTATGTCTCCGACGAAGTGCAAAGCGGCATGGCCCGCACCGGGGCCTACTTTGCCAGCGAACACTTCGGTATCGTGCCCGATCTCGTCACCAGTGCCAAAGGTATCGGCGGCGGCATGCCCATCGCCGCGGTCACCGGTCGCGCCGAGATTATGGACGCCTCTCATCCCGGGGGGCTTGGCGGCACTTTTGGCGGAAACCCTGTGTCCTCTGCTGCCGTCGTCGCTGTTTTTGCTGAAGTGGAGCGCTTAGGGCTTCTCGGTGAAGCAAAGCGAGTCGAGGCCACTTTAAAGCCCGCACTCGAAGCGCTCAAGGCCACCTACCCTCAGATTGCAGACGTTCGTGGCATCGGGGCGATGATTGCTGTCGAGTTCGTCAACCCGTTAACGAAGAAGCCCGCTCCGGAGGTCGCCAAGGCGGTGCAGACATATGCCCTGCACCAGGGCGTGCTTATCCTCACCGCAGGAACTTTTGGGAATGTCATCCGATTCTTGCCCCCGCTCGTGATTACCAATGAACAGTTGGAAGAAGCCGTTGCGATTATGGGTGAAGCGTTGGCGGCGCTCTAGCGCTTGGCTGCACACCCGCTAGTCGCCAGCGATGGCGTCGTCGTCGCCGAACTTGTCCGGGATTCCGTGGTCGAATCACTTCATCACGGTGTGGTCGCCGTGGTGGATTCCACTGGAACCTTGCTTCTTGAGCGCGGCGACTCCACGGCGGTCGTTTATCCGCGGTCTACGCTGAAACCTCTCCAGGCGCTCGCGGTTCTCGCCACAGGGGTGGAACTCACCGACCTGGAGCTGGCTCTCACGACCGCAAGCCACTGTGGCTCTGTGGAACACAGACGTGCCGTCGACACCTTTCTTGTCCGCCACGGTCTGACTCCCTCACATCTGCAATGCCCGATTGACTGGCCTTTAGGCGCCACGGAACGTGCGCATATGGCCGGTGATGAGGGGGAGCCAAATCGTCTCGCTATGAACTGCTCCGGTAAACACGCAGGCTTTCTTGCCGCCTGCCAGCATCGTGGATGGGATCTCGAAACCTATCTCCATCCCTCTCATCCTCTGCAGCGTTCCATTCTGGAGACCATCACGAACTACGCGCAGGAAGCTCCCGCTTTTAGCTCCACTGACGGTTGCGGATCTCCCCTTCACGCACTGAGCGTTCGCGGTATCGCCTCCGCATTAGCCACCGTTGCCAAAGCGGAACAGCCAGCAGAAAAGCAGCTTCTTTCGGCTGTGAGGTCTCACGCCTGGGCACTCGACGGTCACGGCCGTGATAACACCGTCACCATCGACACTCTCGGGGGCATCGCCAAGATAGGCGCCGAGGGCCTCGTCGTGATTGCCACTCCAGAAGGCGTGTCGGTGGCAGTGAAAATACTTGATGGGTCCATGCGCGCCACAACCCCCGTTGCCCTCGCCGCCCTCGCCGAAGTGGGCGCTATATCCCCGAGCAACCGTGACCAACTTTCCCAGCGCTTCGCCCTTGAGGTTAAAGGTGGCGAGCACACCATTGGTGCTCTTCGAACCTCGTTATAGACTGAATTCCGCATATGTGACAAGCGCCCCATCGGGGACGCAAGCCAACAAGCAACCATCCTTCGAACCCACACAGTGAGGTGTCTGCCGTGAAAATTTCTATTCCCCGGGAAATCAAAAACAATGAGTTTCGCGTGGCCATAACCCCTGCGGGCGTAAGAGACCTCGTCCTTGCCGGACACGAAATAATGGTGGAAACCGGCGCGGGGGAAGGCTCCGGTTTTCTCGACGGTGACTACGCCGCGGAAGGCGCCGCTATTGGCGCAGATGCTTCTTCAACGTGGACATCGGCAGACATGGTGGTGAAGGTCAAAGAGCCCATTGCGAGTGAATACGGCTACTTTCGTCCCGACCTCGTGCTCTTCACCTACCTCCACCTTGCGGCGGAACCTGAGTTGACACAGGCCCTTCTTGATGCGGGAACCACAGCTATTGCTTACGAAACAGTCGAAGGCCGCACCGGCGGCCTTCCTTTGCTCGCGCCTATGAGTGAAGTAGCCGGAAGGCTTTCCGCCATCGTGGGGGCAAACACATTGCTCAAACCGGCAGGCGGCATGGGCCAGCTTGTTCCTGGTGTACCCGGAACAAGGCCCGCCAACGTGGTGGTGCTCGGTGGAGGAGTGGCAGGAACGAACGCCATTTCTGTCTCGGTAGGTCTGGGGGCAGACGTAACGGTCCTGGACACGAACCTGCAGCGACTGAAAGAGCTGGACGCGTTGTACGCCGGGCGCATTAAAACAGCAGCATCCAACTCTTTGGAAATCGAACGCGCCTGCTTGGCTGCGGACCTTGTCATCGGCTCTGTTCTGATCCCCGGCGCGAAAGCCCCCAAACTCGTATCCTTGGACCTCGTTTCACGCATGAAGCCCGGCAGTGTTTTAGTGGATATCGCGGTGGACCAGGGTGGATGTTTCGAAGGCTCCAGGCCCACCACTCACGCTGAACCCACCTTTAAGGTTCACAACAGTATTTACTACTGCGTGGCCAACATGCCAGGGGCCGTCCCGCACACCTCCACGATGGCGCTCACCAACGCCACCATGCCCTACGTCAAAGCTCTGGCGTCCAAGGGTTGGAAAGAGGCCCTTTCGGCGGATGCCGGTTTGGCCCAGGGACTCAATACCCACCAAGGCCAGCTCACCAACGCACCCGTGGGTATCGCCACAGGACATCCAGTTCTCAGTGTTGCCAGTGTGCTGGGCTAACAAGAAGAATTTTCCCGCCCTCCCACACCTGCACCATGCCCTCGGGAACCGGCAACGCGGGCAGGATGATGCGTCCGGCACTGACATGGCGCATCTCCATCGGACCCGGCCCGTCGATAACCACAGGGTGTGTTTCGAGACGGTGGACCCAAGACGACCACTGAACCATAGCCGCATCGGGGGATCCTAGAAACGCCGTTTCTGTCCCGACCCAACGACTCGGATGATGAGTGATGACAAGGGGAGGTGACCCCGTGTGAAGTTCATCGGGGCTCTTCTGAGGCGGGGGGAGGATGCCCCCGGTAGCCACCTGGAGCAAAGTGTGGGACCACCGCGCTCGCCCGGGAATTACCTCGCCTGGGCCGTCCCACACCAGAGCGCTGTCTTCGTGTGCCAGCGACAGCACCAGCTTTTTTTTCACCAGGCGAGCAAGGCTTCTCGCCAGCAGCGAAGAGCCCTCACAGCTCATCAACACGGATCCTTTGTGCGCCTCGAGCGCGTCCACCACCAGCGCTCCACCGTCATTGCCCGCCCGTCGAAGCGTGTCATCAACGTTGTCGATGACAAGCACGCGGCCTTCTAAGGTTTTCCCTCTCAGCAGAAGCCAGAGCGCGTAGGGTTCATCGGGGGCGACACTCACGGCGTCGCACTGCGCAGCGAGTGCCGCAAGCGCCGTGGTTCGCCCGCTGCGGGGATCCCCCACGACGAGCACAGACCCCTCTTGCTCGGGGCAATACGTCGCTGGTGTGAGACGCCTTGTGTGCGTGTTATCCGCCAACGCCCAGCGTCCTGGTTCTAAGAAAAACCTGTCCGGCAGCTCTGGAGACCACACCTCCCACCGTGATGGTGTGTAGCTGAGGGCCCGGGTGAGGTGACCGTGTGGCCTTACCGTGACCTCCGTTGGCGAAGTGTGAGCTCCTGCAATAAGGGCCGTCCCCGGAGCGCCATGTCGCAAGCTGTGCACTCTCGCCGGTGCGATGCCAGGCAGCCACGATGTCAGTTCTGCGTCGTCACTAATTCGGCCACACAGGCGCAAAGAAATATTCGCCATCATCGCGGGGGTCAACACTCCCTGAATGCGCTGGGTTGCGATAATCACGTGGATACCCAAGGACCGCCCTCTGGCAAGGACATCGGCGAGCAATTCCGCCCAGATAGGAAACGACCCCAGCAACCAGGCCGCCTCATCGATGATGATGAGTAACCTTGGGCACTCCACCTCAGCGGGAAGCTGGCCACAATCACTTACCCGATGGTGAAGAAGGAGGCCTTCCCTCGCCACCATTTCCCGACCAATGCCGTGACGTGCCCGCTGGGCCTTGTTTCCCTCAAGATCGGTGACACTGCCCACGGTATGGGGAAGCGGAATCAGCGGCGCCAATCCCGCTCCACCCTTGAAATCAACGATGACGCACACCACATCGCGGGGCGAGTAGTGCTGAGCGACCGACGCCACCATAGAACACACGGTGACGCTCTTGCCCGACCCTGTCGAACCCCACACGACGACGTGGGGGCCCTCTTGAACGAGATCCCAGGGCGCAGAGGCACCCACGTCCACAAACACCTGATCTCGCCGAGTGTAATCAGGTGCACGAGCTGTATCGCGCGATTCTGCGAGAAAACCCAGGCGGTCACAGACCCAGGCGAACTGTGCCGAGGTGAGACGGTCAGGCCTCAACGCTCTGGTGGATCCGTCAGGATCGTGGATGGTGACGAGGTGCTCACCAAGGAGGGTGATAAGAGTGTGGCACTCGTCAGGAACATCCTCAAGAGTGTCCACCCACACCGCTCGAGAGGGGCCGCGAATATCCCGGGGAGTGCCGCCTGTTGCCCACGAAGGGCTCTGCGAGAGCGAGGGCCAATTTTCCCGCGGCGTATGAGAAATCCACCCCGTCACAAGCATGCGCCATATTCCTTCGCATTCCTGGGGACCCACCAGGGCTACACCGTCAGCAGTGTCGATGACCCCTGGCATACCTGCTAATGGCCCTTGGCCCTCCAGTGGGTGGCCTTTAGGTGGCTCCCACCGCCCTGTCCCCACGCGATAGAGGCCATCGGACACGGAGGTTCTGCGCCAAAAAGGGTTACTAACCTGTGCGAGGATTCCTGGTTGCGCGTGGAGCGCTCGGTCCTTTTCTTCCACCCGGTCTCGTTCTTGGTTGTGGCCGTAATCGAGGGAATCCCGCTCGTACTCAACCAGAGCTTGGCGAGCGCTCTTGAGGTGGGACCGTCTTGTTTCCCACCACGACCCTGCCACCATCGCCGGGCCCAAGACGCCCATCATCAGCGCCAGAGATGACCGAAAAACTAACGCCATCAGCAGCGAAAGAATGACCGGCGTGAGGGCCGGAACCCATGGAAAGCGCGATGGGGAAGGAAGGGAAGGTTTCTGCGGTTCACTTCGCTGCACCGGCGCAGTGAAGCACGGTTTAGGACCCGCGCGCCACCGGGGGATCCTTGATGTGGAGGAAGCCGCAGACGCCCTGGGTGTGGACGGCCCTGGCTAGTGCAGAGTGAAAGCGAGCTCCCCCATCAAGACACGCGACCCCCGCACCAGTGGGTACGTGTCGTGGGGAATGCATTGCAGGGCCGCTGAGCCTGGCTCTTCCACAACGGTTCCGGTAATGGTCCTGAGGTCTTTCACCCAAAAGACGCCCTTCTGAACCCCAAACTCGACGTGCTCCCACGCAACGCTATCGGTGGGATCTACCAAGCAAATACGTTGAGTTCCCTCTTCCTGCTCCTCAGGGAGAGGCTTCACCCCCATAAACCCCGGCATCTCCCCCACCGTGATGGAGAGGCCTGATTCAAATTTCAGGACAAATCGCAGGGCCGCCTGAGGACGTCGAGCTTTCACCGTGCCGAGTTGCTCTGCCTCTTCGATGTCGAACAATGACATCGCTTGGGTAGGTTCATCCCTATTCGGCGCGCGGTCGCCTGGCCGCCCTTCACCTGTGTCGGGGTTGATTCTCTTGCCCAGGTTCAGGCTGCGTCGAATCCAGCCAGTGGCGCGCGCCAGCGCGTCAGCACTGATGGCAGCCTCCCCCCCGACGGAGGGCTCCACAACAGTTTCTTCCTCATCGGGCCTGACCCGAACGGCCGCGGGGAGTGGTCGAACAGAGGACTGCCCGCAGTCGGGACAAAATAAGCTCGTGGCCACTACCAGCTCCCCGCACCGTGAGCACGGTGCGGGTGGGGTCACCGAGGTCGCATCAAAAAGACTCATCTAGGTGAGAATACCCGCAGCGCCGGGCGAAACCTCTTTCCCCACTCTGGGTTAGCAACACCCGCGACGAACACAGCGATTCTCGGGGTCTTGTGAGCGACAATAGGAGGGGTACCAAGTCATGGGACGCAAGGAGAACAGTGTGTCACTGGGTCAGCGCATCGGCCGTAGCCTGCTCGCACTTTTAGCGCTCGGCGCGATTGCCCTGCAGGGCGGGGCTGCATGGGGCGCGACGTGGGTCCTAGACAATGAGCGCCTCCTCAAAGACCGGTTGGTCGCGTACCAGTTCGACGCCTCCGCCGAAATCATGGGTTACGTCTCCGAAGCGGGGCTGTCCGACACCGGCGAGCTCTATCTCATGACGTCGCTGCCACGGGTGGTTTCCTCGGTCGAATTTGATCGTTATTGCTCCCGATCTGAGCCCGGAATCGGAGTTCTCGGGTGTTACACCCTGCGGGATGGCCGCATCTATCTCTACGACGTGACCGATGCGCGCCTGACCAGCATCGAACCCGTAGTGGCAGCCCACGAAATGTTGCACTCCGCCTGGGCTCGGCTGTCTGTCAGCGAGCAGAATGACCTTGCAGTCCTTCTTGAAGAGGCGTACGCGTCTCTGCCCACAGACCATCCTCTTCGCGAACGGATAGTCAGCTACGAGGACAGGGACTCGACCTCACGGATTCCCGAGCTGTACGCCATTATCGGAACGGAAATCGCCACCATCCCTGGCGCACTAGAAAACCATTACGCAACCTACTTTTCTGATCGCACCAAAGTGGTCGCCCACGCCGACGAAGTGTACGTGGTCTTTGACACACTCCAACAAGAGCTCCTCGCTCTCAGTAACGATCTGAGCTCACGCAACGCCGAAATTGAAGGTCTTCGGTACGCCTACGAAGAAGCAAACAGTGCACTGCGTCGAGACGTTCTTGCCCTCAACGAGAAGGCCGCAATACCGGGGGGGTTCCCCTCAAAGTCGGAATTTGAGAGTGTGAGGGCCGCCCTCGTTGAGCGCCAAAATCGCCTCGCAACGATGCGCACGACGTTGCAGACCAAAATTAATGACTACAACGTGCTTCTCGACGAACTCACCACGCTCAACGATGAGGTTTCAGAGCTCAATCAGGGCATCAACGTCACCCTGGAGTCTGAAGAGCAGTTGGAAGCAAGTGATGGGATGCTCACCGAATAGTTATCCCCAGAGAGTGCGCTCTCCGTCATTGCGCCTGAACCTCTGTCGTTTATGCTGGGCGCATGCATCACCTGACAATGGAAAGCCCTCTGGGGCCGCTCACGATTTCTGCCACCGAGAACGCCATTGTGGGGCTCGTCATTGGGCAACGCCACCGTGACTCTGCTCCTACAGATCTCCTGAACCACGCCAAAAACCAGCTTGATGAATATTTTGCTGGACACCGACGAGACTTTGACCTTCCCCTTCACTTCCAGGGAACACCGTTTCAGGAAGCTATCTGGACGACACTGCGCGCTATTGGTCACGGTGAAACCGTGAGTTATCGGGAGCTGGGCGAACAAGCGGGCGTGGGCACAGCGCCCCGCGCGGTGGGCGGTGCAGTGGGGAAAAACCCCATCCCCGTCATCATTCCGTGTCACCGTGTGTTGGCCACCACTGGCCGCATCACTGGTTACAGCGGTGGGGAGGGCATCCCCACCAAAGAAAAGCTGCTGGACCTTGAAGGAATCAGCTACCGCTAGTCACCAAATCAATTCGGCCCGAGGCATAACTAGCCGCATCAAAAACGTACCCACGGTCGTGCCCCCACTCCACGAGCTCAGCGACCGACGAAATCGCGGCTCTGCTGTGCGCGAGCTCGTGAACCAAACGCCCCTTGGTTTTCTTGTTGGCATGCCCGAGGGCCTTCCTTTCCCCCACCGGTCCTGGTTGCACAAGGGTGACAAAAACCCCTCTATCCATCGGGACAGGGGCGAGGGACCGATACCCCTGGCTGCGAAGATCAAGCACGAAATCGTCCACCTCGGCCCAGAGGGCTGCACCCACTGGTTCCCACACTCGAGAGGGCTTTCCCCGCGCCAAAGTCGAATCCCAGGACAAACGATAGGCGGGAATCAGGTCATCTGCCTGGAGGAGCCCGAAGGCAGCGGAAAAGATGGCGATGTGGTCCTTGGCCCACGTGAGACCGGCGGAGTCCAGCCCGGGGATATCAAGCGCGTCATACAGCACTCCTGTATACCGCGACAGCGCAGGCATCACGGGTGAGGAGAACACCTGTGCGTTTCTCTCCACGTCGGCGAGGCCGTGGGGACCCAGTTTCAAAGCCTTGAGGGCAGCGAGCGGATCAGCTGCCAAAGCCACCATCTGCTCAAGCACAGCCTGACGGACCGGGGTGAGAGTGGGGAAACTCAGTTTCGCCAAATCCAGTGTGGTGGTTTCGTCGCCCCCGGAAACTTTCGTTTCCGACGGCGGAAGAATCACCAGCATGGAAGGCTAAATGATCTCCGCAAGCCCGGCAACAATGGTGACCTGGTTATTGTCGACGGACAGAAACCCATCTTCCGCCTTCGCGATAATTTTCTGGCCGTCCGCGGCTGAGATGCGAACTTCACCCGCGGCCAAGACGCCCAGGGTGGGTTCGTGACCGGCAAGAATACCAATTTCGCCCTCTGTTGTTCTCGCAACGACCATGGACGCTTCCCCCGACCACACTTCGGCGGTTGCAGAGACCACAGTGACCTGAAGATAAGCCACCGCTAGCCATTCTCTTTCTGGATGCCAGCCCACTTCTCTTGCACGTCGTCGATAGACCCGACGTTGAAAAACGCTTGCTCAGCCACGTGATCAAACTCACCCTTAGAGATAGCGTCGAACGATTCGATGGTGTCTTTGAGCGGCACCGTGGAACCTTCCACACCGGTGAACTTTTTCGCCATGTAGGTGTTTTGGGACAAGAACTGTTGGATACGGCGGGCTCGAGAAACTGTCACCCGGTCTTCCTCACTCAACTCATCAACACCGAGGATGGCGATGATTTCCTGAAGTTCTTTGTTCTTTTGAAGAATCTGCTTCACCGTCGTCGCCACGCGGTAATGGTCATCACCGATGTAGAGGGGATCAAGAATACGGCTGGTCGAGGTAAGGGGATCCACCGCGGGGTAGAGACCCTTGGCCGCAATTTCACGACTGAGCTCCGTCGTAGCATCCAAGTGCGCGAACGTTGTCGCAGGTGCGGGGTCGGTGTAGTCATCGGCAGGAACATAAATGGCCTGCAAAGACGTGATGGAATTACCGCGGGTAGAGGTAATGCGCTCCTGCAAGACACCCATTTCATCCGCCAGGTTTGGCTGGTAGCCCACGGCCGAAGGCATCCGACCCAACAGCGTCGACACCTCAGAGCCCGCCTGAGTAAAGCGGAAAATGTTGTCGATAAACAGGAGCACATCCTGGTTTTGAACATCGCGGAAATACTCCGCCATTGTCAACGCCGAGAGCGCAACACGAAGACGGGTCCCGGGGGGCTCATCCATTTGTCCGAAAACAAGCGCCGTCTTGTCAAAGACTCCGGCTTCTTCCATCTCAGCAATCAAGTCGTTGCCCTCACGGGTGCGCTCACCGACACCGGCGAAAACAGACACCCCGCCGTGGTCCTGGGCGACGCGCTGAATCATTTCCTGAATCAACACTGTCTTTCCCACTCCTGCGCCACCGAAGAGCCCGATTTTTCCTCCCAAAACGTAGGGGGTCAGAAGGTCGATGACCTTAATTCCGGTCTCAAAGAGCTGAGTTTTCGCCTCCAACTGGTCAAAAGGTGGCGGAGTGCGGTGGATTCCCCACCGCTCAACCCCTTCAAGCTTGTCGTCAGAGTTCAGCACTTCGCCGAGAACGTTGAACACTTTGCCCTTGGTGGCGTCCCCCACGGGGACCGTGATGGGCCCGCCAGTATCGCGAACTTCTTGACCCCTCACCATGCCGTCGGTGGGTTTCAACGCGATTGCGCGTACCAAGTCATCCCCGAGGTGCTGGGCGACCTCGAGAGTCACGAGGGTGCTTTCACCGCTCACAGTGATTGTGGTCTGCAAAGCGTTGTAGATCTCCGGAAGCGAATCATGGGGGAATTCGACGTCAACAACGGGACCGGTGACGCGGGCAACTCGGCCCGTGGCCGTTGCTTTTTTGGTGGCGCTCTCGCTCATATCGTCTTTCTCTTTCTTTACTTCGCCGAAACGAGGGCGTCGGCGCCGCCCACGATTTCGGAAATTTGCTGGGTAATTTCTGCCTGACGGGCGTTGTTCGCAAGCCTGGTGTACTGATCAATAAGTTTCTCGGCGTTGTCGCTGGCAGATTTCATGGCTTTTTGCCGCGCCGCGTGCTCGGCAGCCGCTGACTGAAGCATGGCGGAAAAAATACGGTTTTCGATGTAGACCGGAAGCAGAGCATCGAGGACGTCATCGGGCTCTGGTTCAAATTCATAGAGCGGGAATACCTCTGTGCTATCTGGCTCTTCGACACCTTCGACAACTTCCAAAGGCAATACCCGGACGACTTCTGGTGTCTGAGTGACGAGAGAGACGAAACGGTTATAGACAATGTGGATTTCATCCACACCGCCCTCGTCCGAAGCCTTCGTGAACTGCTCGATTAATACAGCGGCAATTTCTTTGGCTGTTCCAAACTCGGGCTGATCAGTATTGCCTGTCCAAGCTTTTTCCACAGGCCGCTGGCGGAAAGTGAAGTTTCCCACCGCTTTACGACCAACGACGTAGTTGATGACGTCCTTGCCTTCGCCTTCCAGGCGCGTTCGCAGGTCTCCCGCTTCGCGCAAGACCTGGGAGCTGAAAGCCCCCGCCAGACCTCGATCCGACGTGAAAATCACCATTGCCGCGCGAGTGGGGTTCTCTGATTCGGTCAGCAGAGGGTGATCAATATTGGAGTAGGTGGCCACAGCCGACACCGCACGGGTAACCGCGCGGGAATAGGGAACGGCAGCCGTCATCCGAGCTTGGGCTTTCTGAATTCGGGACGCAGAAATAAGTTCCATTGCTCGTGTGATCTTCTTGGTGGTCGTGGCAGAACGAATCTTCTGCCGATACACCCGAAGTTGCGCGCCCATGGTTTCCTTATCCTTTATCTGGCGTTTAGCGCTTGCGCTTAACGATCTTCTCTTGGTTGATGTCCTGGTTTTCTAGCGCATCGAACTCTTCACTGCCGGGGGTGCCGAGGCCGCCAGCCCCGCTGCCCTGGAACGCGATGACAAACTTGTCGACCTCTTTTTCCAGTTCAGCCTTGGTCGCATCATCCAACACGTTAGTGTCGCGAAGAGTAGTCAGAATTTTGGTGTTGCGCTTGAGGTGATCCATCAGCTCTGCCTCAAACTTCAACACGTCGGATACCTCAATGGTGTCAAGCTTTCCATTGGTTCCTGCCCACACGGACACGACCTGTTCTTCCACCGGATAGGGGGAATACTGGGGCTGTTTGAGCAACTCCGTCAAGCGCGCACCACGGGCCAACTGGCGGCGGCTCGTAGCATCCAAGTCGGAGGCGAACATGGCAAAGGCTTCCAACGACCGATACTGGGCTAACTCAAGCTTGAGCGTTCCCGAGACGGACTTGATGGATTTCACCTGAGCGTCTCCCCCCACACGAGACACCGAGATTCCCACGTCAACGGCGGGCCGCTGGTTCGCGAGGAACAGGTCGGACTGGAGGAAAATCTGACCATCCGTAATCGAAATGACGTTGGTCGGAATGAATGCGGCGACGTCATTGGCTTTCGTTTCAATGATCGGCAGGCCCGTCATGGAGCCGCCGCCCATTTCGTCGGAGAGCTTTGCGCAGCGCTCCAAGAGGCGAGAGTGTAAGTAGAAGACATCCCCGGGGTATGCTTCACGGCCAGGCGGACGACGAAGAAGCAGCGACACTGCGCGATACGCCTCCGCTTGCTTCGAGAGGTCATCGAACACAATCAGAACGTGCTTAGAGTCGTACATCCAGTGCTGGCCAATAGCCGAGCCCGTGTAAGGGGCGAGGTATTTGAAGCCTGCAGGATCCGAGGCAGGAGCCGCCACAATCGTGGTGTATTCCATCGCCCCGGCCGCTTCCAGCGCGCCCTTCACACCGGCGATGGTGGATCCTTTTTGTCCAATCGCAACATAGATGCAGCGAACCTGCTTCGAGGTGTCACCCGAGTCCCAGTTCGCTTTCTGATTGATGATGGTGTCCACGGCGATTGCCGTTTTACCCGTCTGGCGATCTCCAATGATGAGCTGGCGCTGACCACGACCCACGGGAATCATCGCGTCAATAGCTTTGATACCGGTCTGAAGCGGCTCGTGGACACTGCGCCTGGCCATCACGCCCGGTGCTTGAAGTTCGAGCGCGCGACGCTCTGTGGTCTTGATGGGGCCCAAACCATCGATTGGTTTACCCAGCGGGTCAACGACGCGTCCGAGGTACCCTTCGCCAACGGGAACGGAGAGCACTTCACCGGTTCGGGTGACTTCTTGTCCTGCTTGAATACCGCTGAACTCGCCCAACACAATGACGCCAATTTCGTTCTCATCCAGGTTCTGGGCCAGCCCTAGCGTGCCATCGGCAAACTTCACCAGCTCGTTGGCCATGCATCCCGGAAGGCCCTCGACGTGAGCAATGCCGTCCGCGGCATCGAGGACATGACCGACCTCTGTGGTCGACGCGGAACCAGGGTCATAGGATTTGGCGAAGTCCTTGAGGGCGTCGCGAATGTCATCCGGGTTGATCGTGATTTCTGCCATGGTTCTTCCTTTTGTTGGGGGTGCTCAACGACTATGTCTTGTGGCGTTAGCCAGCAAGTTGTGTTCTCAAATCTTTCAAGCGGCTGGCGATACTGCCATCGATGACGGTGTCCCCCACTCGAATGCGGGCACCTCCAACAACGGAAATGTCGATTCTTTCCGCCACGTAATGGGGCCGATGGAACGTGGCCTCGAGTACCGCCTCAATGTGAGCGTTTTGCGCATCATTCAAGGGCGTAGCCACGCGAACGATAGCGAGCCCTTTACCGTGCTGATCGGCGACCACTTCGGCGGCTGTATAGAGCATGGCTCCGATGCGGCGTCCCCGCGGGTCCGTCACGAGGTGTTGGGCTATCGCAGAGGCCTGGGGGGAAACCTGGGAACTCGTGAGCGCTTTCATGAGCGTTGCCCGCGCCTGCGGCGATGCCCTCTTGGATCCCAGCCCTAATTCCACATCTGCATTGCTGTGAACGAAGTCGGAAATGGCGAGAAGCTCACCCACCAGGTCTGTGGATTCCGAATCAGAGAGCGCACACAACCTAATAGCCATATCTTCCAGAGCCGCTTGCAAATCTTCTGCGCGAGACCAACGAAGGGCTACTGCTCGAGATATTAAATCTTTCACCTCGTCGGACAGCGTGGCAAAGGCGGTCGTTGCTAGCTTCTGACGAAGAACAACATCGGTAGAGGAATCTGACAATTGCGACTGTAAAGCTTGAGAACCAGACAACCCCACAGCAGCGGCAAAGAGACCCTGAGCCATCGCCATCGCGTCACCGCGGGCGCTCGCCACAAAGTCTCGCGTTGCCGCGAGGGATTGACTCGTCTGTGCTCCCATACCTACTTCTTTGCCTTCGATGCTGAGGTCTCTGTGTCAAGCTCAGCCAACAGCTTGTCGATAACAGCTGCCGCTTGAGCGTCCTCGCTGAGGCGATCCTGTACTACCGCAGACGCGAGGTCCAAAGCAAGCGTTCCCACTTCTTTGCGCAACGACAGCACAGCCTGCTGGCGCTCTGCCTCAATTTGAGCCTTCGCGGTGAGAGCGATGCGGGCAGCTTCGCTCTGGGCGCCCTGCTTGATTTCGGCAAGAATTTGAGCCCCCTCCGCTCTGGCGCCATCACGAATGTCCGATGCTTCCGCCCGAGCGTCAGCGAGGAGCTTCGTGTACTTATCAAGGGCCTCTTTTGCCTCCACCTGAGCCGCTTGCGCGTCAGCGATGCCGCCCTCGATGGCGCCGGAGCGCTCGTCGAGCGTCTTCTGGAGTCTGGGCAAAACCAGTTTCCAGAAAAGTAGCAACACCAAAGCAAACGGAATGATCGACCAGACAATGTCGTAGATCGCGGGGATGAGCGGGTTAGGCACGTCCCCTTCCGCTGCAAGAAGGAGTGCTTCTAAGGTCACAGTGAGGCCTAACCGGTGAAGATGAAGTATGTGGCAATACCGATGAACGCCAGTGCTTCAGTGAAGGCGATACCGATATACATCAGAACCGTGAGGCGGCCCTGAAGTTCAGGTTGACGAGCGACCGATTCAATGGTCTTGCCCACAACAATTCCCACGCCAATGGCGGGTCCAATTGCTGCCAGGCCGTAACCAACCGTCGCAATGTTTCCGGATAGTTCAGCGATAACCGATGTTGCGTCCACAGGTGTTTCCTTCCATATTGTCAACCCGATGTCATATCGGGTTGAGATTTAGTGTTCTTCCGCCAGCGCTAACTGGAGGTATACGGCGGTCAAAAGAGTAAAAACATAGGCCTGCAAAACAGAAATGAGTAGCTCAAAGAACGTGAACACAATGCTAAAGGCAATCGTGCCGATTCCGAACAGCCCCATGAGTGAATCCGAGTACAACACGAAATAGTGCGTTGAGGAGAAGAACAGAACAAGCAGGAAGTGACCCACAATCATGTTCATCAGCAACCGCAGGGTCAGGGTGATGGGGCGCAAAATGAAGGTCGAGAGAACCTCAATGGGTGTCACAAGGATGTAGAGCGGCCAGGGCACACCCGGCGGGAAAAGAGAGTTTTTCAGGAACTTACCGGGGTGCTTGCGCAACCCAGCATACAAAAATGCCAGGTATGAAGCCACAGCCAACACCAGCGGCATCCCAATAACACTGGTACCGGCGATATTGAGGCCCGGGATAATGCCGGTCAGGTTCATAAACAACACCAAGAAGAAAATGGTGGTGAGCAAGGGAAGAAAACGCTTGCCGTCTTTCTGTCCCAACAAATCCTCTGCGATATTGACGCGGACCAAACTCAACGCCATCTCAACGACACCCTGGAAACGCCCCGGAATCACTCGCATCTTGCGAGTGCCGAGCCAAAACACCAGCACCAGGGCAACAACGGCAAACAAGCGAACCAGCACAATGCGGTTCATTTCGAAGATGGTTCCCTCAAAAAGAACAGCAGGCGGGAAAAAATCTTCAATCGTGGGTGGAGAAAATTCTCCAGGATCGCTGGCCGCAAACTGGAACAATGTCTCGGTGGCTTCTGCTAGCAGCGGTGTCTCCAGTTTCGGGGCGCATCGTAGCGCGGCGAACGACGTATTTCCCTCACTGTATCAAGCCCCGGGTAGTTGGCACCAATCGCCCCTGGAGTAAAGGTTTAGGCCCAGGACTCCGGTGGGACGATTTGGTGCATCTCCTCCAGTGAAAGAGCGCCTTCCCGCGCCAATATGAGCTTCCCGCCGGGGTTCCCCAAGGAGGTCGCATCAACCACCGTTGACAGGGTTTTCCCAGGTTTCACCTCGGCCCCTGAGAGGTACACGGATACGTCTGATTCGAACCTTTTCGCAATGGCCGGGAGTGACATGAGGGGCTTTTCGCCCACTCGAAAAGCCCCCGAGTGTGCCAGTGGGCCGGTTTCGCTCAAAAGTTCCGCCGCAACCCGGTCAGCGGGCATGCGCAAAGCAACCGACCCCCCGGTTGCACCAAGATCCCACGCTATGGATTCCCCCGCGTGGACAATGAGGGTCAGCGCTCCAGGCCAAAACTCTTTTGCCAACGAGAGAACCTCGGGGTGAACCTCCCCAGCCAGCGCGGAGAGGGTAGGAATTCCCGGGATTAACACCGAGAGAGGTGCCCCGCCACGCATGTTCCTCACGGTACGGAGCTTCTCGAGAGCGGAAACCTTGAACGCATTCACCACGAGTGCGTATCGGGTGTCTGTCGGAATACACACGACTTCTCCCCTCCCCACAGCCATCCGCGCTTTGAGCATCCCTTCCACGCGTCGGGCGGGAGTGTTCGAAGCGAAAATGGTGTCGTTCACCCGACCAAGCTTTCCACTGCTTCCCAAAAATGAGCAGTATGCGCCGTGACATCCGCGGTGGTGGTCACCGGGGACATCAGAGCCATGTTGTGAAAGGGGGTGAGGAGTACGCCTCTATTAAGCGCATGAAGATGAAGGTATTGTCCCAGCTCAAAATCGTCCGCTCGGGCCGCTTCGGCCCCATCTCTCGGCGCCCGGGACAAGAAGCTGTACTCCGCTCTGCCGCCCAACTGCGTCACCTGCCAGGGAAGCGAAAACTTCTCGATAGCTTCTTGAACCCCAGAGGTCCACTCTGACGCTCGGGCGATCATGGAGGGATAGGCCTCAGGGGTGAGCACGTGCCCCAAAGTGGCACGAATACCCGCAGTGGAGAGTGCGTTGCCCGCAAGCGTTCCGCCCACACCACCGACATCAATGTCTTCTAACTCGATGCTCGCGCGAACTCTCTGCTGCAGCTCCGCGGTCATTCCATAAGCGCCCGCGGGGACACCGCCGCCAATTGTCTTTCCCACCACGACAGCATCGGGGTTGAGCGAATCGCGGGCAATCATCCCGCCCGGTCCAGCACAAATGGTGTGGGTCTCGTCAATAATCAACACGGCACCGTGCAGTGTGCACAGCGCTCGCACCTCATCGTGCCAACCAGCGTCGGGCAGCACTATGCCGATGTTGGTCATAGCGGGCTCTATCAAAACACAGGCGATATCGCCGACGGAAAAAGCCTCCTCGAGAGCGCTGACATCGTTGAAGGGAACAACCACTGTTGTTTCTGAGGGCGCCACCGGAGCACCAATATTCCCTCGGCGCTCCACCACGTCCCCTGAATCATCAAGCGTCGCGAAAGCCTCATCGACACTGCCGTGGTAGCAGTAGTCCACGACCAGCACCTTTTTCTTGCCGGTCACCTGGCGAGAGTAGCGAATCATCGCCCGATTGGCATCCGTGGCGGAGAGAGTGAACTGCCACATCGGAACTCCGAAACGATCAGCCAGCATCCCCGCCGCAATTTCGGCGTCCTCGGTGGGAAGCATCGTTGTTGCTCCCCTGACTAACTGAGCCTGAAGAGCCTCCACTGTCGCCCTGGGGGCATGGCCCACCATCGCGCCAGTGTCCCCCAAACACAGGTCAACATGGTCGATACCATCGACACAGGTGAAGTGAGCTCCCTGCGCGTGATCGACAAAAACTGGCCAGGGGCCGGGCCATTTTGCCATCCAAAGCATGGGAACTCCGTCGGGCATCCGATCAGATGCTTTTTCCCACAGCGCCCGAGAGCGGGGACGTGCGTGGGAAAACCGAGCGACCTCGTCTTCCCAGAGGCGCGACAGACGTTCACGGTCAATCTCTACAGCCACGTTCTTCTCCCTAGGTACGGGCGAGCTTGCGCCGTCTCAGGGCTCCGCCCACCTGTGACATCAATACAAGAGCAATAGCAAAGAAAAAAACCGCCGACGCAATGACGTTAGCTTGCGCGGGAATTCCGCGAGCTGCCGCAGTGTAGATATAGCGAGGGAAGGTCATCGCCGCGCCGGCATTGAAGTTGGTGATGATGAAGTCATCAAAACTGAGGGCGAAAGAAAGCAATGCTGCCGCGACGATGCCAGGAATCAGCAACGGAAAAGTAATGCGCCAGAACACCTGGGCCGGTGATGCATAAAGATCCCGGCCCGCCTCTTCGAGAGCGGGGTCCAAGGTGGCCACTCTTGCTCGTACGGTAACCACCACAAAACTCACACAGAACATGGTGTGCGCAAGAATGACGGTGACTAGACCCTTCTCTACACCTGCCGTGAGGAACTGAGCGGCGAGGCCTGCTCCCAGCACCACCTCGGGGGTTGCCATGGGTAAAAACAGAAGCAAGGTTGTGGCAGAGCGAAAGCGGAAGCGATATCGCACGAGGGCAATCGCAATCATGGTTCCCAGCGTTGTTGCCAGGGCAGTTGCGACAACAGCGACAAGAATGCTGTTCCCCAAGGCTTCGCACACATTTGGCGCATCGCAGACGGTAACCCAATTCTCAAAAGTAAAGCCTCGCCAAATGATGTTGGTGCGCCTGGCGTCGTTGAACGAAAAACCCACGGTGTAGGCGATGGGAATCAGCAAAAACGAGAAGGTAATAACCGCGTACACATACAGCGCGTATTTCCCGAAGCCTCTCACAGCAGCTCATCCGTTCCACTGCGCTTCACATACGCCGTCACGAGGACCAGGATGGCTGCCATTAGCAGCAACGACAACGCGGCGGCGGCCGGAAAGTTCTGAAGAATCAGAAAATTGGCCTCGATAACGTTTCCTATCATCTGAGTGTCGGTCGAGCCCAAGAAATCCCTACTGGCATTTATATAATCGCCCGCTGCGGGGATAAACGTCAGAAGTGTCCCCGACAGAATCCCGGGGAGAGATAGAGGAATCGTAATCTTCCAAAACACGGTGGCTGGGTGCGCGTAAAGATCTCCTCCCGCCTCTAGGTAACGAAGATCGAGCTTTTCCAGAGAGGTATAGATCGGAAGTGTCATAAAGGGAATGAAGTTATAGGTAAGCCCGAATATCACCGCAGCTGGTGTTCCGGTGAAGTACGCGTCTGGAGGAATAACCTGCAGTCCTTTGAGGGCAGACATCAGGATTCCCTCATCGGCAAAAATCTGTTTCCACGCAATCGTCCGAAGCAAGAAACTAATGAAAAACGGCGCAATCACCAGAACGAGTGCCAACGCCTGCCACAACGGATACTCACGAAGCTTCACACCAATGACGTAGGCGATGGGGTAGCCAATCATGAGGGCAAAAACGGTGGCCAGTAGCGCGTACACAAAGGAGCGAGAAATATGCGGCCAGTAGGTTTCCAGAACCACGGTGTAGTTCTGCCATTGAAAAGCAGTCTCGTAATCCCCCGCAAATCCGCCAGGAACCGGGGCTTGAAAACTCGTTAAGACGAGCGAAAGTAGTGGGGTGAGGAAGAACAGAATCAGGTAAAGGACACCGGGTAGCAACAAGAGAAGAGCGATGGGGCTTTTTCTTTGAGTGACGAGCGCGCCGGAGGGTTGAGCCGCGGTGGACGCGTTGGACTGAAATGCGCCAAATGCCATGGGTTAGGACTCCTCGAGTTCAGCTTCGAGCCGCTCCCGCTCTGCCACCGCCAACGAGCCAGTGTCAGTATCGGCAGCAAATTTGCCGGAATCTCCCACAGGATGGTCGGAGAGGCCAAAAGCGTGGTCGGGTGACCAGGACACGTAGACCTCGTCCCCGTTTCGCGCAGAATCACTTTCCGAGGTGTTTTGAGAGAAAACCGTGACGTCTGCGTAACCGGGTACAGCGACCAAGTATTGGGTACTCACGCCACTAAAGGACGCGTCCAGGACGCGACCCGGGCCCAACACCGTGCGATTCCCGTCGGCGGGCTTGTGTCGGTGAAGGGCAACTTTCTCGGGCCTGATCCCCACGGTTACCGTCCCACGATGGACGTGTGCTCGGCTGAGAGGGACCGTGATTCCCACCCCCGCCGCCGAGATGGTCATGGTGTCTGACGTGGAGTTCCCCACCTTCCCCGTGAAGAGGTTTGACTGCCCCAAAAACGTGGCCACAAAGGCCGTCTTGGGCAATTCATACAGCTCCACCGGGGCTCCCATTTGTTCGATCCGTCCCTGGTTCATGACGGCAACAGTGTCGGCCATGGTCATGGCTTCTTCTTGATCATGGGTGACATGGAGGAAAGTGAGGCCCACTTCACTTTGGATTTCTTTGAGCTCGAGCTGCATCTGGCGACGCAATTTGAGATCCAGCGCACCCAAGGGCTCATCGAGGAGGAGTAACGCGGGGCGATTGACAACAGCTCGGGCGAGTGCCACGCGCTGTTGTTGGCCACCCGAGAGTTGAGAAGGCTTCCGATGAGCAAGATGCGCGAGTTCTACGAGATCAAGAGCCTCACGCGCCAAAGTGTCCGCGTTGTCGATTCTGCGCCTGCGCAATCCGAAGGCCACGTTTTCCATAATCGACATGTGGGGAAAGAGCGCGTAGCTCTGGAAAACAGTGTTAACCGGTCTCTGGTGAGACTTGGCTAGCGTCACATCTTTTCCCCCGATGAGAATGCTCCCTGCCGTGGGTTCCTCAAGCCCCGCGACAAGCCGCAAGGTGGTCGTCTTGCCACAGCCGCTGGGGCCCAGAAGGGCGAAGAAAGATCCTGCCGGGATTTCGAGTGACAAATCGTCAACCGCGGTGAAACCCGGGAATCTTTTGGACACATTGACGAGCGAGAGATCGGCGCCAGCATCCGCGAAACCGCGGACTGGCGCCGATGCCTCTAACACGGGCGCGTTCTCCTCTGGCCTCGTCTTACGCGCCGAGAACGACGGATTGGAAGGCAGCCTGGAATTCGTTATCCTCCGCAGAGTCCAAAGTCCTAAATGCCTTCGTCTTGGACAGCGTCTCGTCGTTCGGGAAGATCAACTGCTCCTCGGCGAGCTCAGGATCAATGTCCAGTGCTGCTTCGTAGGCTCCCTTGACGGGCGTCACGTAGTTGACCCATGCGGCGACCTCTGCTGCGATTTCAGGCTGATAGTAATAGTTCATCAGTGCCTCGGCGTTGGCCTTACGCGGTGAACCGATGGGAACAACAAAAGTGTCGTTCCAGATGGTTGCGCCTGCCTCAGGGAAGACAAACTTCCACTTTTCGTAGCCCTCTTCGGCGTTGAGCAACGTAACATCTCCGGACCACGCAATGGCAGCAAGCGCGTCTTCGTTCACGAGGTCCTCGGTGTAGGAGTTTCCTCGCACATTGCGAACTTGACCCTTGTTGACCTGAGTGCGAAGAACCTCGATAGCGGCGGTGAACTCGTCAGCACCGAAGTCTTCCGAGATATCAACACCGTTAGCCATCATGAGAAGGCCCATCGTGTCGCGCATCTCGGAGAGAACAACAACGCGACCGTTCAGGTCATCGCGCCACAAGTCTTCGACGCTCTTTACTTCCCCGGTCTTTTCGGTGTTGTAGGCGATTCCCGCAAAACCAGCTTGCCAAGGGAGAGACTTCTTGCGTCCAGGATCGAAGTCCGGGTTGGCCAGGCTGTCTACGACATTGGCCTTGTTGGGCATATTTGCTTCATTGAACTCCTGGACGTATCCGAGGCTGACCCAACGGCTCACCATCCATTCGGTGGGGCACACCAGGTCTGCCCCCATGTCTTGGCCCAGTGCGAGCTGGTCGCGAACCTTTGCAAAATAGGTGTTGTTGTCGTCGTAGTCGACCATGTAATTGACGTCGATTCCGAGCTCTTCTTGGAAGCGCACCAGAGTGGGGTAGTTTCCATCGTCGTCTTCGTCAATGTAGAAAGGCCAGTTAGACCAGTTCAGTGTCTTGTCTGTTGCAGACATGTCTTCTGGCGCTGCAAGATTGCTATCTGCGGCGCACGCTGCGAGTCCTAGCGCTACCGCGCCACCTCCGGCACCGGCAAGAAAGGTCCTTCTCGATAGCTGCGACTTACGCGCCATCTTGATGAGGTTACGAACCATCGGATCTTCAGGCAATGAGCGATTCAACATTGAAACTCCTCGTGTGTAGGTTTTAGCATTTCACCATGGCAATAAATTGATAGTAGACCTATAGACCGACCCGTGGCGTACGAACCGTGTTGCCATCGTGTTAATCTCTTCCTCCCCGGTGTTTACTCCCCGATGTAGGACATGACGTGTTTAATGCGTGTGTAGTCCTCAAACCCGTACTGGGAGAGATCTTTTCCGTAGCCTGAGTGCTTGAAACCGCCGTGAGGCATTTCGGCAACGAGAGGAATATGGCAGTTAATCCACACCGCACCAAAATCGAGGCCCTTCGCAAACCGCATGGCGCGCCCGTGGTCCTTCGTCCACACACTCGACGCCAAACCGTAGAGCACATCGTTGGCCATCTCGAGGGCCTCCTTTTCCTCGGTGAAAGACTGCACCGTGATGACGGGGCCAAAAATTTCTGTCTGGATAGCGTCATCTGTCTGCTGCAAACCCGTCACGACCGTGGGTTCAATAAAGTAACCAGAATTCCCTTGACGTGCGCCACCGATCTCGATCGATGCGTGACCGGGCAGAGTGTCGAGCATCCCCAAAACCCGCACCATCTGGCTGTCGCTATTGACCGGACCATAGAAAATGTTCGGGTCTGACGGCATTCCGGTGGAGACGTTCGAGCCCACCCACTTTTTCAACTCGGCCACAAATTCGTCGTGGATATTTTTATGGACAAGCACCCGCGAAGACGCTGTGCAATCTTGGCCGGCATTGAAATAGCCGGCCGTCGCAATTCCTTCGACCGCGCTGTGAATGTCTGCGTCGTCAAACACGATGACGGGTGCTTTGCCCCCCAGCTCGAGGTGAACTCGTTTGAGATCACTCGATGCGGCTTTAGCGACTTCCATTCCTGCCCGCACCGATCCTGTGATGGACACCATCTGGGGAATCTTGTTCTCAATCATGGCCGCACCGGTCGTTCGATCTCCCGTCACAACATTGACAACCCCGGCGGGGAGGTACTGTGCACAAATCTCAGCAAGGAGGAGAGTGCTCTGTGGTGTCGTGTCTGAGGGCTTCAAAACCGTGGTGTTCCCCGCGGCGACGGCAGGAGCAAATTTCCACACCGCCATGTTCAATGGGTAGTTCCACGGGGTGACTTGACCGACTACCCCGATGGGCTCTCGCCTGACCATCGAGGTGTGGTCTTTCATATATTCACCGGCACTTCGACCTTCCAGGTTCCGTGCCGCCCCCGCAAAGAAACGAATCTGGTCCACACTGAGCATGATTTCGTCATCGACCAAGCTCGCCCGGGGCTTGCCCGTATCTTGGGACTCCAGGTCGGCAAATTCCTCGGCACGCTTTTCCATCTCATCTGCAATCCGGAAAAGAGCAAGCTGACGCTCACCAGGTGTGGCGTCCTTCCAGGTATCAAAAGCGGAGGAGGCTGCTCGGTATGCAGTATCGATGTCAGCCGCATTCGAGATGGGTGAGTGAGCGTAAACCTTCTCTGTCGCTGGGTCGACAAGGGGGAGAGCTTCGCTCCCCTTGGACTCTACATATGCGCCACCAACAAAGTTTTTGAGCGTAGGAGTTGTCATTGAGTCACCATAGCCCAGAGCGAACCCGCGGGTCTAGTGCCCCACTTCCTGAGTTTTTCGAAGCAATATCCTGGTTCTCTCGCGTTTTCAGTTGCATAATGGCAAAAAGTTAGCGATAATCGTAGGATGCCTCCAGCAGTGTCGACGAAGAGCGTGAGTTTGGACGCCCCGGCAAAGCAAATTATCAGCCTTCTCCAACGAGATGGTCGCACTCCCTACGCGGAAATTGCGAAGAAAATTGGCCTTAGCGAGGCGGCAGTGAGGCAGCGCGTTTCGAAGCTTACGGATGCCGGAATTATGCAAATAGTTGCCGTGACAGATCCTTCCCAACTCGGCTTTCACCGTCAGGCCATGATCGGCATTCGAGTGTCCGGTGATGCTCGAGCAGTGGCCGCGGAGTTGAAAAAAATCGAACAGGTTGACTATCTGGTGCTCACAACCGGACGATTCGACATTCTTGCTGAAATTGTCTGCGCGGATGACTCCGAATTAAGCTCTATTTTGCACGGCTCGATTCGCGCCACGACCGGAGTGGTCGATACCGAAACTTTCACCTATCTCTCACTGGAAAAAGAACACTACGACTGGGGAACACGATGACAATTATCGATAAGTTGCAACAAAGCTTGAAACATCAGGTGGAGAAAATAACACCCACAAAGAAGCGCACAAAGGAGCAGCAAAGTCTGCAAGACAAAGCGCGGGATCATCTGTGGATGCACTTCACCCGGCAAGGCCCCCTTGCCCAAGGCGGCGAAGTGCCCGTCATCGTCAAAGGCAATGGGCACCACATTTGGGATGATGCAGGAAAGCGCTACATAGACGGTCTTTCAGGATTGTTTGTGGTGAATGTGGGACACGGTCGTGAGCGTCTCGCCAGGGCGGCTGCCGAGCAGGCCCAGGAACTGGCCTTCTTCCCCCTCTGGTCCTACGCGCACCCTGCAGCAATCGAGTTAGCGGACAAGCTCGCGGATTACGCTCCCGGCGATTTGAACAAGGTGTTCTTCACCACCGGGGGTGGGGAAGCTGTTGAAAGTGCTTTCAAGCTGGCGAAACAGTATTGGAAACTCATGGGTCAGCCCATGAAACACAAAGTGATTTCCCGGAACGTCGCGTATCACGGCACCCCCCAGGGCGCACTCGCTATCACGGGAATACCCGACATGAAGAAAATGTTTGAGCCCCTGACCCCCGGTGGTTTCCGTGTGCCCAATACGAACTACTACCGGGCGGAGGAAATGGGCTTCCGCGGCGAAACGGAAGAAGAGTTTGGATTGTGGGCTGCGAACCGCATCGAGGAAATGATCGAGTTTGAAGGTGCCGAGACAATTGCCGCTGTATTCCTGGAACCTGTTCAAAACTCCGGTGGCTGCTTCCCTCCTCCTCCCGGTTATTTTAAGAGGGTGCGAGAAATCTGCGACAAACATGATGTCCTCTTAGTCAGCGATGAAGTTATTTGTGCTTTTGGACGTATTGGGGAAATGTTTGCGTGCACCGCTTTCGATTATGTCCCCGACATCATCACCTGCGCCAAAGGAATGACCAGTGGTTATTCCCCTATTGGCGCGATGATTACCAGTGAGAAACTCTTTGAGCCCTTTGCTTCAGGAGACACAACGTTCTACCACGGCTACACGTTTGGTGGGCATCCGGTATCCGCGGCGGTCGCTCTTGAGAACATCAAGATTTTTGAAGAAGAGGGCATTCTCGATCACGTCCGGAGGAACTCGCCCAAGTTTAGGGCTGTGTTGGAACGCCTTCTCGACATTCCCATCGTCGGGGACGTTCGCGGCGCCGGCTACTTCTTTGGAATTGAGCTCGTGAAGAACAAAGCGACAAAAGAAACCTTCAATAGCGAAGAATCCGAGAGGCTTCTCCGGGGATTCCTCTCCAAAGCACTGTTTGACGCTGGGCTGTACTGCCGCGCGGATGATCGAGGGGACCCCGTGATTCAGCTGGCTCCCCCGCTCACCATCGGCCCTGCAGAATTCGACGAAATTGAGGCAATTCTTCGACGTGTGCTGACGCAAGCGTCCAAGCTCATCTAAAAGTGTGAAAGATTACGCCTCCCTCTCCCTCTGGCACAACACGGTAGGAGAGTCGCTGAAGCCGAGAGCCCCTCTCACTTCAGCGGAGGCGTCTTCGCGGTGGGATGTGGTCATCATGGGTGCCGGCTACACCGGATTGTGGACGGCCTTGGCACTGGTTAGGACAGATCCCCAGCTCACAGTGTTGGTGCTGGACAAAGACATTGCTGGTTTTGGAGCATCGGGGCGCAACGGCGGCTGGGTCTCGGCCCTCTTTCCCACCGGCACCCAGGCGCTCATCACCCGCCATGGGGAAGAGGGAGCTCGCGCGTTGCGCGAAGCCATGGTCGATGCTGTCGATTCTGTGGGTGTTTATGCGCGCGACCTCGACATCGATTGTGATTTTATGAGGGGCGGAACCACCACCCTTGCCAGAAACGCGATCCAACTCACACGGGCCCGCCAGGCGATTGACCAAGCCCACCTACTGGGTGTTGATCGACTCTCCTGGCAAGAACCCGATGAGACCCTTCAGGCCACCTCCGTGAGGGGTGCGGTCCATGACCCTGCGTGCGCGAGGGTACACCCGGCCAAACTGGTTCGGGGCCTGGCTCGTGCTCTGGATGGTTTGGGGGTCAGAATTGCCGAACTGACTGAGGTTCTCGAGTACGAACCGCATAAGGTCATCACCACGCGGGGAACAATCACTTGCGACATTGTGGTTGACGCCATGGAAGGGTACCGATCAGCCCTGGCCTCCACGGCGCGACATTCTCTTCCGTTGTATTCGCTGATGATTGCCACCGAACCGCTCAGTGACGCAGTTTTTGATGACATTGGGCTTGAACATGGCATGACCTTTGCTGATTTTCGCTCCCTCGTGATTTATGGCCAACGCACTGCGGATAATCGCATAGCTTTTGGCGGTCGCGGCGCCCCCTATCACTTTGGAAGTGCAATCTCTCCACAGTTCGACCGGGTCCCACGGGTCTTTCGCGCCCTGGAGACGACGCTAAAAGACATGTTCCCCCAGGTTTCTCGAGCAGCCATCACTCACAGCTGGGGCGGGGTACTGGGTGTGCCGCGAGACTGGCACAGCTCCGTCACCTTTGACTCCTCATCAGGAATTGCGCGGGCTGGGGGCTACGTGGGCGATGGGGTGGGGTTATCCCACCTCGCTGGTTTCACGATGGCCGACCTGATTACCGCGACAGATACGCCGCGGACACACTTACCTTTTGTCCACCACGTTTCACCCCTCTGGGAACCTGAACCGCTGCGCTACCTCGGCGCTACCGCGGCCATCGTCGGGGTCGCTCTAGCGGACCGGATTGAGTCTCGAACCGGTCGGCCATCTTTGGTCTCACGCCTTATTGCGCCCCTCACGGGACACTAAGTAGTTTCTTCTTCGCCGGGCAGAGACACATCAGAGACATACGGCATTCTCGAGCGAGCGACGACGACCAGGTCTGTGACGAGTCCCACCAACAACGCGGCAACAATGGTGAGGAACAGGGTGGTTCTCTCCAACCACTGCTGATCGCCTAACCAGAAAACTGCGGCCAAGAACACCACGAACTTCACCAGCCACGTGCCCAGCACGGAGGCAAAAAATCCGGGAGACAACACGTCGCCCTTGCCCAGGCGAAAACCCCACATGATGCTCAACGGAGTAAGGCCCAACAGCGCAAAAGCGATGGCTGCGCCCACCAGCGCAGCCAACATTCCGGCAAGATCTGCGACCAGCGCCCCCACAATTGCCGCCACAATGGCCACAATTGAGGTCATTACCAGGCCGGTTAAAAGGGCCTTCTTCACTACCTGTGTCACGGTCATTGTGTCTCCTCGTCAATCAGTAAAGGGTCATTGTGGGAACGATTCTCAGGGGAAAGCGTCACCAAGGTCGAGCCGATGAGGCCCAGCACAATGATGGCGAGCGCCCAATACCAGGCAACAAAGAGGAACATGAGCGTGCCAATCGCTAACACCGCTGTCCAGGAGTAAAGAATGAGAACGGCCTGGCGATGGGTGTGGCCCATATCGAGAAGCCGATGGTGCAAGTGAGCCCTATCGGCATCAAAAGGGGACATTCCCCGACGAAGCCGGCGAATAACGGCCAGCGAGAAGTCCAACAGCGGCACAATCAGCACGGCCAGGGGCAAAATGACCGGCAAAAATGCGGGCAACAACTGAGTGGGGTTGACCACCGCGGGGTCAATCTGCCCGGTGATAGATATGGCGCTCACCGACATGACTAAGCCCACCAACAGTGCTCCCGAATCCCCCAGGAACAGTTTTGCCGGATTCCAATTCAACGGCAAGAAACCCAGTAAAGACGCCGCCAACAAGACGGTGAGAATCGTGGCAAGACCAAAGAATGGGGCGCCCTGCTCGCCCAGGGAGAGAACAAAAGCGTAAAGGAAAAAAACGCCGTTTGAAATCAGGGCAACACCCACGACCAACCCGTCCAGGCCATCAATGAAATTCACCGCATTCATCACGACCACGATCGCCAGGACGGTCAGCATCAAAGACAATGTGGGTGAGAACAGCGTCAAACCGCCGATAGGCAACGAAACAATCTGCACGCCCTGCCATGCAACCACCCCGGCTGCCAAAAACTGTCCTGACAGTTTCGTCAGCCAGTCGAGATCAAAAATGTCGTCAATGACACCCAGAGCAAGAACAATAAACGCTGCGACAAAGACAGCGATAATTGCCCGAGGGTTATCGAACACGCCGCTAAAAAAATCAAGCTGACTGGCAACAAGGACTCCCGCGCTCATTCCCAAGAAAACTGCAATGCCTCCGAGCCTCGGCGTGGGGGTCTGATGAACATCGCGAGGTCTAATCTCGGGGTGCCACCGGTAATGACGCGCGAGCCGCCACAAACCGTAGGAAAGAACCCACGCAGTAACGGCAGTGACGAAAGCGACGAGCAGGTAGTCCATTAGCCGGCCCACTCTCCCGGGGCAACGGCGTGAATGGCCTCGAGGGAAACGACCCCGCGTCGCACCACACGCCAGGGACCACCCTCAGACATGTCAGTCGCATCAATGATGGTTGAGCCAGAGTTCCCCGGATTGTCCCGATACGTATGCCCTACAGGTCCGGCGTCAACATACACCGGCACTCGGTCGCCGAACTGCTTCATCGCTTCATCAACGTTGAGCGCAGAGAGTTCTCCGGTCAGATTTGCACTAGACACGGCAAGAGGACCGGTCTTTCGCAGAAGCTCCAAGGCAACCTCGTGCGCGGGCATCCGAAGTGCCACGGTCCCGCCTGTGTCGCCTAAGTCCCACACAACCGCCGGTGATGCTTGAACAATGACGGTTACTCCGCCGGGCCAAAACCGCGCCAAAACCGGTTCAAGCGCATCCGGGATGTCTGCAGCCAGCAAGCGTGCGTCCTCTCTGGATCCCACCAGCACAGGAGGAGGCATGTGTTTTGTTCGCCCTTTCAGCAACAATAGGCCTTCGACTGCGGCAGCCTGGAAAGGGTCGCATCCGATTCCGTACACCGTGTCAGTGGGAAGGACAATGCTCTCGCCCGCCGCAATCGCCTGGGTAGCGATCGTCAGGCCTCGGCGCAAAGCCTCCGGGTCGGTCCCATCCACACGAAGAGCCGGCATAGCCCCAGTGTACTTTGCTCCGTCGTCAAGCCCCGGGGGCATATCCTGAAGACATCATGCTTTTTATCTTCGACATGGATAACGTCCTGTATGACTACCACTCGCGCCAGCGGATGGAATCCCTTACCGACATCACGGGAATCGACTTTCACGAACTTCGTCGTCGCTGGTGGCATGACGAAGGAGAGTGGAATGCAGAGGCGGGGATTCCGGACACGGGGGCGGAATACCTGCGTTTAGTGAACGAAGCTTTCGGTTCTAACATTGCGCGGGAAGATTGGGTTTCCCTGCGAAAAGAAGCCATGGTCTTCCGCCCAGATGTCATCGGAGCCGTTGAATTTGCCAAGCAACACGGCCAGGTCACACTTCTCACCAATAACGGAATGCTGATTGGCGAACATCTCGCTGATATTGCCCCCCACCTGGTGCCCGTCTTTGGTGAGCACATGTTTGCTACTGCTCACTACGGAGCACGAAAACCCGACACTCTCGTCTATGAAAGAGTGTTGGAACGATATCGAGCTAAAGGGTCGGAAACATTTTTTGTCGATGACACCCCAGAAAATCTCCGCGGGGCCAACGAATTAGGAATCACCACACAGTGGTTTTCCCCCCACGACACAGGAAAAACGATCATTGGGGCGATAACCGAGTTCCTTGGCACCCGTTCTTAGCTCTGGAACCCCTGGGTGAAACGCTCCCGCCCCACGAGATCGAGCTCAGTGGAGACCATTCTGAGACCCGCTTCCTTCAAAGTGAAGCGCACAGCGTCGCCCTGAAGGTTTGAGTGCTCAATCGCTAGGTACCCACCTGGTCGAAGAGCCCTGGTCGCCAGCGTCACAATCTCGTGCACGGTGTCCAGGCCGTCCTCCCCGCCGTACAGCGCCATCACGGGGTCATACCGGGAGACTTCGGGGTCATTCGGGACCTCGGCGAGGGGAACATACGGGGGATTTGCGACAATCATGTCGATGCTGGCGTCTTTCACACTCTGGCCAAAACTGACCACGTCGGATTCCACAACCGTGATGTTGGGGGCCAGAGTGTCCACATTCTGGCGCAAATACTCCACTGCGGAGGCAGATGCTTCGACGGCGACAACACTGGCGTGAAGGACCGCTCTGGCCAGAGAGATGGCGACAACTCCAGAGCCGGAGCACAAGTCCACAATGTGCAAGCCCACTTCGCGCACCGCCATCACTTGCGCCTGAGCGATTGCGTGCTCAACCAGCGATTGGGTTTCGGGTCTCGGAACGAACACGCCGGGACCAACTTTCACTTCAAAGGACATGAACGCGGCAGTACCGGTGAGGTGCTGCAAAGGTTCACGGTTCTCCCGGCGAACAATGAGCTTGTCCCATTGCGCTAAATCGGCATCCTCAACAGTTTTCCCCGAGTGCACCCGCGCAAGGAGTTCCCCGCGGGACACTCCGGCCGCGTGGGCGAGCAACATCTCGGCGTCGACCTGGGGGGAAGGGACACCCGCTTGTGCCAGTCGCTGGGTCGCTTCTCTAAGGGAAGAGGCAAGGTCCATTAACCACCGGCGAGCGCCGCGAGACGCTCGGCTTCGTCCGCCTCAATACACGAGCGGATAACGGGCTCCAAAGAACCGTTTAGTACCTGGTCAAGGTTGTAAGACTTGTAGCCCGTGCGGTGGTCCGCGATGCGGTTTTCCGGGAAATTATAGGTGCGAATACGTTCGGAACGATCCATCCCACGAATCTGGCTCTTCCTCGCATCGGATTGCACAGCCGCGAGCTCCTCCTGTTGCCTCGCAAGAATGCGCGCCCGCAAAACCCTCATCCCTGCTTCACGATTCTGAATCTGGCTTTTCTCGTTCTGCATCGACACAACAATGCCGGTGGGCAAGTGGGTAATACGAACCGCGGAGTCAGTGGTGTTCACGGACTGTCCACCAGGGCCACTGGATCGGAACACGTCGATTTTCAAGTCATTGGGGCTAATGCCCACCTCTTCGGGTTCATCAACTTCAGGAAACACCAACACTCCGGTCGTGGAAGTGTGAATCCGACCTTGTGACTCCGTGACGGGAACCCGCTGCACGCGGTGCACGCCCCCCTCATACTTCATGCTGGCCCACACGCCTTCGGCCGGATCTGTGGCCGAAGACTTGAGAGCGACCTGGACGTTTTTGAAACCCCCCATGTCGCTTTCGGTTTTGTCCAAGACTTCTGCTTTCCACCCGCGTGATTCCGCATAGTAGAGATACATGCGCAGAAGATCGGCTGCAAATAATGCACTTTCTTCACCGCCTTCGCCACCCTTGATTTCCATGATCACATCACGGCCATCATCCGGGTCACGAGGAATAAGCAACGCACGCAGTGCTTCCGTTGCCTCCACCAGGCCTGCTTCGAGCCCCGGAATTTCAGCGGCCAGGGACTCATCTTCGCTCGCCATTTCAGTTGCGGCAGCGAGGTCATCAGCCACCGCGGTCATGCGATCATGGGCCGCCAAGATTTTGGAAACCTCGGCAAAACGTCGATTCAACTTTTTAGAAAGACCTGCGTCAGCGTGGACCGCGGGATCGCTGAGCTTCACTTGAAGCTCAGCGTGCTCCGCGACCAACGCGTCAACAGATTCAAACATGGTGTCTTAGCCGCCTAGGTTTTTCTGCAAGGCCATCAACGCTTCCGCGTTGGACGCGCTTGACTTTACAGTCGACAGTACAGAGGTAAGCCCCTCCAGCGAAGAATGCGCGCTGAGCCTGTGGCGGATAGTGGCGATAGCGCTCACTTCGTCCTTACCCAGAATGGCTTCTTCTTTCCTGGTTCCCGACCGAGCGATGTCAAAGGCGGGGAGCACGCGAGCTTGCGCGGCAACGCCGTCCAAAGTGAGCTCCATCGTGGCAGCTCCCGAAATTTCGCTGGCTACGACATCATCCATAGCGAGACCGGTTTGGGTGACGAGTGTGGCGAGCATGGTGAGCGATCCACCGCCTTCAACGTTCCTGGCAGCGCCAAATAGTTTTTTGGTCGGGTGAACCCAGGCCGTGTCGGTTGCACCAGCTCTGGAAGCTCCCCCCAGACTCAGCTGGTACGCACGAGCCAACCGGGTGAGCGAATCTACGATGACAACGACGTCGTGTCCGAGCTCCACCAGACGCTTTGCTCGCTCAATGGCGAGTTCGGCAATCGTGGTGTGGTCATCTACTGAGCGATCGAAGCTAGACGCGATGACCTCGCCTTTTGCTTCGCGCTGGACGTCTGAAATAGTTTCTGGTTGCTCATCAATCAGCACCACCATGAGGTGAGCATCCGGGGTGTTCTGGGCGACCGAGTGCGCCATTGACTGAACAATCTGTGACTTGCCGGTCTTGGACGGCCCCACAATGACGGCGCGCTGTCCCTTAGCGATGGGAGCAAAAATATCGACCATTCGACCGCTCACATTGTCAGCGGTCGTTTCCATCCGAAGCTGATCCGTAGGGTACACAGCACGCAGGGTCGAGAATTCAGGCCGTGTCGCGGCCTCGTCAACGGTTTGCCCGTTGACGGTGTCGACACTGACCAAAGCATTGTATTTCTGGCGGCCCTGGTGTTCGCCCTCGCGAGGCTGACGGATAGAGCCAATAACCGCGTCGCCTTTGCGCAGGTTGTATTTCTTTACCTGGCCGAGCGAGACATACACATCGGTGAGCCCGGGAAGGTAACCCTGGGTGCGAACGAAGGCATAGTTGTCCAGCACATCGAGAATTCCCCCGATGGGGATTAACACATCGTCGTCGGCAATTTCTGGTTCACCATCTTCGCTTTGTCCGCCACGACCGCGCCGACGATCGCGTCCGCGACCACGAGAGTTCCCGTTATTGCGTGTGCGGCTGTAACCGCCATCTCCGGAGTCATCGCCCGCATCACTGGTGTCGCCAGCATCGCCGGTTGCCTCAGATTCTCCATTGTCAGCTTGGGGTTTAGCGCTAGAGCGACGACGCTTGGGGCGTTCTGTTTCTTCACTCGACGACTGATCGGGCTTCTGGTCTTTGGGCTCTGACTCCTGGGCGGCCGAATCCTTGGCCTCCGAGGGAGCTTTTGCCTCTGTGTTTGCTGAGGACACTCTTCTAGGGGCTCTCTTGCGCACCGGGGCGGCCTCGGGTGAGTCGCTCGCACTGGGCGTTGAGGGGCTATCTTGATCCACGTCTTCTCCTTTGTTAAGCCACGAGTGTGGCGTCGTAAATGCTGTTTACCTCGCCAAGCCACAGTGTGGGCCGAGGGAGCCTGCGGCTCCCCTGTCACGAATGACCCTCTCGCCTTCGCAGATGCGAGGCGGTGTGGTGATGAGGAATTCCGGAGCGCTAACTGGGGTCAGTCCGCGAGCGCCGGAAGCGTCTCCACTGTAGCACCTCGCTCATCGACGGTCAGCATATGGCTGGACCAGACACCCCCTTGGTGTGCTTTAACGAGCTGAGAGACTTTAACCCGCTGACTGGGATCGGAACACAACACCAGGACGGAGGGGCCCGCACCGGAGATAACCGCCGCAAAACCGTGGGCGCGCAACTCTTGCAAAAGCGCGTCTGTGTCTTTCATCGCACTGGCGCGATAATTCTGGTGAAGACGATCTTCTGTGGCCTCAAACAAAAGCTCGGGGCTTTGAATTAGAGCAGCAATAAGAAGCGCTGACCGGGACAGGTTAAAAATCGCATCCTGGTGGGGAACGGTATCGGGCTGCAAGCTTCTGGCTAACTGCGTCGACATACTGGCGTCTTCGGGAACCGCGACCACGAGGGAGACCCCGCGGTGAACGCTGAGCTTTTTGTGCTTGGGTCCGTGCTCTGTCATCCACGCGATGGTGAGCCCGCCAAACAAGGAGGGCGCGATGTTGTCGGGGTGCCCTTCCATTTCGGTGGCAAGCGCGAGGAGCTCTTCTGAGCTGAATTCCGCGCTGCCTTCAAGTAGTCCTTTGGCCGCCATCACACCGGAGACAATCGCAGCTCCCGAGGATCCCAAGCCTCGGCCGTGAGGAATGACGTTGGTGGCCACCAAATCAATGCCGGGCATGTCGAAGCCTTTGGAAGAAAAAGCGTGCGCCATCGAGCGAGCAATCAGATTGGTTTCGTCCGTGGGGACTTCGCCTTCGCCCACACCGTGGACAGTGACATGCACCCCGGAGCCTTCACGAATGGTGGCGGTGAGGTGATCCTCAATAGTTAACGCCATTCCCAGCGTGTCAAAACCAGGACCCAGATTCGCGGTCGTCGCGGGGACTCTCACCGCAACACTGCGCCCTAACAGCAGTGATGCCTTCATGGCGTTGCCTTCAAACCAAGAACCTGCGCGATGTGGGAGGTGTCAATGGGGACCTTGGTGGTTTCAATGTCAGACCCGTCGGGCTTTCGAAGCGCCCAAACAGGATCCTTTAAACCGTGACCGGTGACGGTCAGTACCACAGTTGCCCCTCGCGGAATAACGCCGGCTTCGACCCTGTCCATCAATCCCGCAACACTAATCGCCGAAGAAGGCTCTACGAAAATTCCCTCTTCCTGGGACAGTAGGCGATGCGCTGCCAAGATGCCAGCATCGTCAATAGCGCCAAAGTAACCGTTACTGTCTTCCCTCGCGACAAGCGCCAAGTCCCAGGAGGCAGGATTTCCGATGCGGATTGCGGTGGCAATCGTGTCAGGGTTCTTGACTCGCTCACCCGTCACAAACGGGGCGGAACCGGTGGCTTGGAACCCAAAAATGCGGGGCATGGTGTTGATGACCCCGCGCTGCGCTTCTTCCTTATAGCCCCGGTGATAGGCCGTGTAATTTCCCGCGTTACCCACCGGGAGAAGGTGGAAATCGGGGGCCCTGCCTAACACCTCGATGACCTCAAAAGCCGCCGTCTTTTGGCCCTCAATACGGTCGTTGTTGACCGAATTAACGAGGTGAATCGGGTAGTTGTCGGCTAAATCTCTCGCAATATCGAGACAATCGTCGAAATTGCCAGCGACCTGCAATACGTGAGCATTATGGGCAATCGCTTGGCTGAGTTTCCCCATCGAGATTTTGCCATCAGGGACCAGGACCGCGCTGGTGAGACCCGCCTGTGCGGCGTAGGCAGCGGCCGAAGCAGACGTATTACCCGTCGAGGCGCACACCACAGCCTTGGCGCCTCGTTCTTTTGCCTTCGTCACGGCCATGGTCATCCCGCGGTCTTTGAATGACCCTGTCGGGTTCATTCCTTCAAATTTTACGAATACCCGAACTCCCGTCATCGCAGAAAGGTGGTGGGCTTCGATGAGCGGAGTTCCGCCCTCCCCCAGCGTGACGACGGGGGTGGCTTTACTCACATCTAGGCGATCGGCGTATTCGTGAATGACGCCCCGCCACTGCCTCGAGCCACGACGGTGCTTCGGACCTACTGGCCTGGAGCGATTAAAAATATTTCTACCCTGAGCCACGGACTAACCTTCCACTCGCAACACACTCGTCACGCTGACAACTACCGGATTTGCCGCAAGCGCTTCGACGGTTTCCCGTCCGCGAGCTTCGAGGGCGCTGTGTGTCTGAATAACTAGCGTAGCGGTCTCACCTTCGCCACGCGTGTCTTGGCTGGCGCTTTGATGCAGTGTTTCTACCGACACCTCATGGTCACTAAATACCTGGGCGATGGCGGCCAAAACTCCCGACTGATCTTTGACGACCAAACTAATATTCAAGCGGCTTTCCACGTGTTCCAAGGGGATGCTCGCCAAATCCGCGTGGGTACTTTCGCCCACGCCTGGGCCGCCCGCCACATGGCGCCTGGCGGCAGAGACAACGTCACCCAGCACAGCAGACGCTGTTTCTGGGCCTCCGGCACCCGCCCCATAAAACATGAGGGGCCCGGCCGCCTCCGCTTCCACATAGACGGCATTATTCGCCCCGTGTGCAGCCGCCAAAGGGTGAGATCGAGGTATCAGTGTGGGGTGAACCCGGGTGCTCACGCCCTCCCGTCCCGTGGCCGGGTCGATGCGTCGTTCACAGATAGCCAGCAACTTGATAACGTGACCCGATCGCTTGGCGGCATCTATCTGCTGAGCACTCACCGAGGTGATGCCCTCACGGTAGACATCATCAAGCGGGACCGCGGTGTGAAAAGCAAGGGAGGAAAGAATGCACGCCTTCTGGGCAGCATCGAATCCGTCGATATCCGCGCTGGGATCCGCCTCGGCATACCCCAGCTCGGTGGCTTCGGCCAACGCTGACTCAAAACTTAATCCCTTCGAGTCCATTTCATCCAGGATGAAATTGGTCGTGCCATTAACGATGCCCATGATTTTTGTGACGCGATCCCCTGCCAACGAGTCACGCAGCGGCCGAATAATCGGAATAGCTGCCGCAACTGCCGCTTCGTAATAAAGCTGGGCGCCAACACGAGCGGCTGCGTCAAAAAGTTCAGGCCCGTGCTCGGCCAGTAACGCCTTGTTCGCGGTGACAACATCAGCACCCGATCGCAGTGCTTCCAAAATGAGGGTTCTCGCTGGCTCAATACCGCCCATGAGCTCGACGACAATGTCCGCTTGGAGAATAAGCGAGTGGGCATCGGTCGTCAACAACTCGGCAGGGATGGGCGCGCTGCGGGGCGCTTTGATATCCCGAACCGCCACCCCCACCAGGGCCAGTCCCGCACCAGACCGGGAACCTAATTCGTCGGCACCCTCGAGAAGACGGTGAGCGACTTGAGCTCCAACCGTTCCCCCGCCGAGCACCGCAACACGTAAATCGCGATAGTTCTCTCTCATGGTCTAACCCCCACCGTTTCCGTGAATCCTCGGTCCCTGGCGAGGACATCCTTAATGCTCTCGCCCGCCACCATCAAAAAATGATGTCCTTCGTGCACACCCACCATGGGTGGCCTGCCCAGGGCGTTGTAATTGCTGGACAGGGAGTAACAGTAGGCACCCGTCGCCGCCACAGCAAGCAGATCGCCGGGTTCCACATCGCCGGGAAGATAATCTGCGTCGACGACGATGTCGCCGCTCTCGCAGTGTTTACCCACCACCCGAACGAGGAGCGGCGGTGCCGAGGACACACGGCTGGCAATCCGGGTGCTGTAGTTCGCGTGATAGAGCGCAGGGCGAGCGTTATCGCTCATCCCTCCATCGACACTGACATACAGTCGAGAGGCTTCTCCCCCCTCATCGTCATGCACAGTGACGGGTTTGGTGACGCCCACGGAATACAACGTCACCCCCGCTGGACCGGAAATAATGCGACCTGGCTCAAAAGCGAGGTGGGGCATCGGCACATCATGGTGCTGAGCTCGGGCTGCCGTGTGGTCCACAATTTCTACAATCATCGCCTCAATATCCTCGGGCTGATCCGCTTCGGTGTAGGCGATACCGAAACCGCCGCCCAGGTTAAGCGTTGCCACGGGTCCCAGGGGAAGGAGAGTGGCATAGAGATCCATGAGTCGCGTTGCCGCCTCGAGGAAGCCTTCGACCTGAAAAATTTGAGAACCAATGTGGGAATGCAATCCCTCAAAGTGCAGGTTCTCCATCGCGCGGATGTCTGCGACAAGATTAATTGTTTCACCAGGGGAGAGGCCAAATTTTTGATCCTCACGTGCCGTCGCTAAATACTCGTGGGTATCGGCATGGACACCGGTGTTCACCCGGACCATGACCGAAGCGGTGATTCCCAGCTCACCGGCGACCTCGTTGATGCGAAGCGCTTCAATGGGCGCATCAATCACCAGGCATCCAACGCCTGCGACAAGCGCCTGCCTTACTTCGAGAAGGGACTTGTTGTTTCCTTGGAATTCGAAGCTGGGCGCTAAAGCACCACCGGCGAGCGCAATAGCCATCTCTCCACCGCTGGCCACATCAAAACCCAAGCCTTGCTGCGACACCCAGGCCACCACGTGCCCGGAAATAAGGGCTTTCGAGGCATAGTAGACGCTTCCCGTCACATTGTGGAGAGCGCATGCGCGCTCCACAATGTTGAGAAAACGAGCGGCCCTTTCTTCGAGCTCACTCTGATCCATCACGTAGAGAGGGGAGCCATAAGACTCCACGAGGGCCTTGGCAGACACCCCACCAATGACGAGTTCGCCGGCATCATTGCGCTCGGCGCTTCCTGGCCACACACCTGGGTGAAAGGCGTTGGAGTCAGCGGGGACACTGAGCCACGAGGGAGATAGGGGATTAATCATGAACGTCGCACAAACCTCACGGGTGGGGAGTTGGGGGTGTGAGGCGAGCGAACCTGGATTGGTTCCTTAAGCCTCCTCCAGGATAGCGAAGGTGCATGGCAAAGGGCTCACATTCGCTCAGGTGCGCCCACTCCGACAAGGTCAAGACCATTGCGCAACACCTGACCGGTGGCGTTATTCAGTAACAGCCGAGTACCGTGAACCGCTTCGACGGGGTTGTCCCCCTGAGGGGTCACTCGGCATGCGTCATACCAGCGGTGGTACCCCGCTGCGACCTCTTCGAGGTAGCGCGCCACCCGGTGGGGTTCACGAAGCGTCGCAGCCTGGGTCACCACTCGTGGGAAGTCTGCGAGGGAAGAAATCAGCGCCGCCTCTGTCGGATGCACCAGCAACGCAGGGTCAAAGACATCCGTTGTCACCTTGGCAAGGGTGGCATTTTGTGCCACCTGATGAGTCCTTGCGTGAGCATATTGGACGTAAAAGACGGGGTTGTCGTTGCTGCGCTTGGTGAGGATTTCGGGGTCCAAACTCAAGGGCGAATCCGCGGGGTACCGCGCGAGGGAATATCTCAGCGCGTCCACGCCCAGCCACTCTTTCAAATCATCTAACTCGATGATGTTGCCGGTGCGTTTGGAGAGCTTGGCCCCGTTAATGCTGACGAGTTGTCCAATCAGGATTTCTACATTCGTTTCGGGGTCTTCCCCCGCCGCCCCTGCTAACGCCTTGAGGCGGTGAATATAACCATGGTGGTCAGCACCCAGAAGATAAATTTTCTTCGTGAAACCTCGATCGGTTTTGGAAAGGTAATAGGCGGCATCCGCGGCAAAATAGGTGTAGACGCCGTTTGCCCGCGAAATCACGCGGTCTTTATCATCACCAAAGTCCGTCGTCCGAACCCAAATAGCGCCCTCGTCATCAAAGACGTGGCCGCCGCCGCGCAATCGTGCCACGGAAGCATCGATGGGACTCACTCCATCGGGCCCGGGTTCATGAAGCGAGCGCTCCGAGAACCACACCCCAAATTCCACGCCAAAAGACTCCAGAGAGTTCTTAATGTCCGCGAGCTGTAATTCATACCCGACATCTCGTGCGCGGGTGATTTGTTCCGCTCTGGGTTGGGAGGCTAAATCCGGCGCCCTCTCGAGTACCCGGGCGGCAAGGTCAGCTATGTAGCCGCCCTGATAGCCACCCTCTGGTGGTGGCTCCTGGTGAATACTCGCCACAATCGATTCGCCAAACGTGTCCATTTGGGCGCCCGCATCATTGACGTAAAACTCGCTGGTGACATCCGCTCCAGCGCTTCGAAGAATCCGAACGAGGCTGTCGCCAAGTGCCGCCCACCTGGTGTGACCGATGTGGAGGGGCCCTGTGGGATTAGCCGACACAAATTCCACGTTGATGGTTTCCCCCGCAAGTTCGCTACCACGCCCAAAGGTTTCCCCCGCGGTCACGATGGTGGCGACGAGTTGGCCTGCGGCCGCCGCTTCGAGGGTGATATTGATAAACCCCGGTCCCGCAACCTCTGCCTTTGCCACTCCTGCCAGAGCTTCAACATCCCCCGCGAGCGCCGCGGCAAAGTCCCTAGGGTTTTGCCCCGCAAGTTTTGCCACCTTCAACGCGATTGATGTTGCCCAATCGCCATGCTCTTTGTGTCGCGGCCGTTCGAGACCCACATCGATGGCATCGGGGACATCGTGGGCTCCCTGGGCGCGAAGCCGGGAGATCGCGCATTCCGCTATGAGAGCTGACAGCGTCTGGGGATCCACAAGTGAGCATCTTACCCCTGGGTCTCTTCCCC
>Ga0209390_10001267_pt1 | contig 49829 bp, 42 predicted proteins | sample BON01_FD_187212 | JGI IMG/M metagenome (GOLD analysis project Ga0209390, IMG submission 187212) | Freshwater microbial communities from Lake Bonney liftoff mats and glacier meltwater in Antarctica - BON-01 (SPAdes) (version 2) | ecosystem: Environmental > Aquatic > Freshwater > Ice > Glacier...
AATTGTTAATGGAAATGCTTCTTTTAGTGGTACGCCGAAGATTTATGGACTGCTTTTTGTGAGAGGAGGTGTATCCATGTCGGGGAGTACAACCATTTATGGTGGCATGGTAATTGGTGGTAATACGTCCAGCAGTGCTGGCGGCAGTCTGGATATCTGGTACTCATCAGCAGTTCTCTCGGGGACACGTTTAGCGGGTCCTTCTACCGGTTCGGCAGGAACATGGAGAGATTTTTAATAAAATCAAGGAGTTCTTATGTGCTTTTTTAAACTAAAAAACAAGGGATTCGGACTAATTGAGATTCTTATAACCCTTGGCGTTCTTGCCATCGGTGTTTTAGGCGTAGCAGCTCTACATTCTACAGTGACTAAGCAAAGCCAGGAAAATAAGGCGCGCTCAGAAGCGTTTGCCATCGCTCAATCCCGTATTGAAGAGATGCGAAATTACACCGATTCAGCTAGCACCCCCGACCAGTTTCATGCGCTTTACGCTGATACCACAGGATATGAAAACAGCACATCTATTGCTGGAGTTAGTACCGTATTTACCCGTACTGAAAGAATCCTCACTTCAGGTGAGCAGAAAAATATAGCAGTTGCTGTAAATTGGACGTCATCAGACAGCCAGACACGGAATATAAATTTATCAACTGAACTTGGTTTTGTGTCACCACGTGCAGTAGGAGATACAGTAAGAGAGAGGAGTGAGCCGCTGGTCAGCGCGCCAACTGGCAGAGCAAGACTCGGCGAAGGAGTGCTTCCTGAAGGTGCCGTGACAATCTCCAATAATGATGGAACAGCACTGTACCAGGATGGAGGCAATGACTTGATGCTGGTATCTGGCGAGCAAATTGTGCTGACATTGACAAATGCCTGCCAGGCTGATGCTGGTACGTGTCTGGACTTCGTAAAGATCCGTGGCAGGGTCTATATAGACAAGGTATCTCAGCCTCAATTGACACCCGGACAAGTATATCTCGTGGCATCAGATGCCGCATTTTGCGCCAGATACTATACTGCAGGTGATGCAATAAATACTGTGACAGCTGCCACCGCCAGCACGATAAGCACGGCTGCAGGGGATTATGAGTACTTCGATTACACCTGTTATATCGGTGGTGGCTGGCACGGGAACGTTGGCGTTTTGCTGGCTGGCGGGTTACGACAATCTGATAAGATATGCGTAGGTGATCCCGTTTCGGCTAACCCCTGGGAAGCACCTATTATTGCTACCCGCCGTTCTTACCGCGGGATGTTGTACAAGCACAACGCGGGAAATGCCAGCGGCAGAGAAGAAATGAGCGATGGTGACGGAGGAACGTTGATCAGGTATTACAGTTATGGGGTAGCTGACAGCACCGAATTACCGGTACCCAATACCGATGAACAGGGACACAATTTTGTTCTGGGTTCAATGCCTACAGCGGCTACTGAGGGCTCTAACTGTATAACTCAGGGTGTCATGGTACGTGCTGATGCTACTATTGATGGGGCGCCTGGCGGTTTATTTGAAGGGATACCTCGCGATTTTTACTGTCTTAATCCTGCTTTTCTCGATTCTTATGATGAAGCTGTCTTTGGGAACGACAGCCACTGCCCTTTCGATCCGACCAATCCTCCTTCAACCCGGCATATCGTTAGCGGGCTGATATCAGTTCTGGCTGCTCAAAGTTCAGCAAATACCGCTCTGGTGTCAAATGTGAATGCTTTGACATCGGATGGCGTTGGCAATTGCCTGGTTGGTATATTTGCCTATGATGGCAGCAAATATAATGCAAATTATGCCTGTGATGTTTTTGATTGGGGTAACGGCTGGAACGGTTTCGTTCGTGTTACTTACGATGCCAGTGGCATGAGTTGCAGTCCCAATCAGCTCAGTTTTTCCGGGATAAATGCAGACATTTCAACGAATAATTTTAGCAATTGTTCACCGGGATCATTTGTGGTCATTTCTGGTACAGTGACAACGCCTAACCCGAACAATCGCTATCTAACCAGTGCAACTCTAAGCGATGGAGGGGCTTGTACTTTGGAAAATGGCGGTCTTGCTTACAGTTGTGTTACTTCCGGCATTACAGGTACTTGGAATGGAACTATTAGCTTCGGTTTAAGTGGTGGGATATTATGTAACTCAAACAGCAGAGTGATAACGTTTTCGAATGTCGCGCCAGGATTTCTTACTCGGAATCTCGTAATGACCAATAATGCGTCTCAGTGTCCATAACAAAATGAAACGGACTTATGAAAAACGAACGTGGCGTAACCCTGATTGAACTTCTGATAGTAGTTGCCATTGTTGGTATTCTGGCTATGGTCGCATATCCAACTTATCAGGATAGTGTAAGAAAAACCCGGCGCGCAGATGCACTGACAGCGTTGATGTCGATACAGTTAGCTCAGGAAAATTTCAGGGGCAATTGCCCTTTTTACGCACAAAATATCGGATCGACCAATACCTGCGGAGTAAGTGCAGCCCTGAGTACCGTCAGTGCGAGTTCAACCAGCAGAGACGGCTATTACCAGTTGTCCGTTCTGGCCAACAGCGCGAGTGGCAATGCTTACACCATCGTGGCTACACCTCAGGGGGCTCAAGTCTCAGATTCTGCCTGCAGCCCGATGACACTTGCAATCAGTTCAAGTAATTCCACCGGTCTTAGGTCACCTGTGGATTGCTGGTAGCGGGTCAGGTTCCCACCTGTTTTCTGCTCCATGAACCTGTTATTTCACAGGTGCATTCCCATGATGACAGTCTCAATCCTGAACTATATTCAATGTGAGCAGTCTCCTTCATATGTTATTACTTCGATATCTGCTTTCCCGTTAGATTCCAGGTCGGTATTTTAGTATTATCCGATTTTCTTCACTGAACCAGAGAATGCTACTGATGACCGAACTGCTCTTACAGGGTTTAAATTTGACATTGTTCGGGATGGGTACGGTCATTGTATTTTTGATCTTATTAATTTTCGTCACTCAATGCATGTCTACAATAATTCTTCGATATGACGCTTCCTCAGTGGACGAAAAGGTACTCAATAAAGACTCAATCGGTCGAGAGTCAAATCGAAGTGTAGATGAGCAACAACTACGTGCCGTTATTGCCGCAGCAATTAAACAATATCGGTCAAAACAAGGCTGAACTGTTGGATTATAGAATACCCGACCCCCGAACTTAAACCGAAGGCGCTGTGCAGATGAGCGATAACAAAAAACCACTTGCCATTACCGAAGTAGTCCTGCGCGATGCGCATCAATCGCTGCTGGCTACGAGAATGCGTCTGGACGATATGCTTCCGATAGCCGAGAAGCTCGATCAAGTAGGATTCTGGGCCCTTGAATCCTGGGGTGGCGCTACATTTGATGCGTGTATCCGTTATCTTGGAGAAGACCCGTGGGAGCGTATCCGTAAACTAAAAGAAGCGATGCCGAATACTCCACAGCAAATGTTACTTCGTGGTCAAAATATACTTGGTTACCGGCATTACGCCGATGATGTTGTCGAAAAATTTGTTGAACGCGCAGTTATTAACGGCGTTGACGTATTTCGTGTATTCGATGCAATGAATGATACTCGAAACCTGCAGACAGCTCTCAAAGCGGTAAAAAAACAAGGTAAACATGCCCAAGGCACACTTTCGTATACAGTCAGCCCGGTCCACACAATTGAATGCTGGCTGGACATGGCAAAACGAATCGAGGATATGGGAGCCGATTCACTTTGTATCAAGGATATGGCGGGCCTGCTGACGCCTTATATAGCTTTTGACTTGATAACGCGTCTTAAACAGACAGTAGGATTGCCAATACACATGCAATGCCACGCAACTACGGGGATGTCTACTGCAACTTATCTGAAAGCCACTGAAGCCGGTATCGACAATCTGGACACTGCTATTTCTTCCATGAGCCTGACATATGGTCACACTCCTACGGAATCAATGGTTGCAATGCTCGACTCGACTGAACGAGCAACAGGGCTTGATATTATTCTACTGGAAGATATAGCTAGTTATTTTCGTGAAGTGCGAAAAAAATATGCACGTTTTGAAGGTTCGCTCAAAGGTATCGATTCTCGTATTTTGGTTGCTCAAGTGCCAGGCGGAATGCTTACTAATCTTGAAAACCAACTGCGCGAGCAAAATGCGACAGATCGTATTGACGAAGTGCTTGATGAAATACCGAAGGTTCGAGAAGATCTTGGATTCATTCCTTTGGTTACTCCAACCTCACAGATAGTTGGAACTCAGGCAGTTCTAAATGTCCTGGTAGGAGAACGTTATAAGACAATTACCAAAGAGACAGAGGGTGTTTTAAAAGGCGAGTATGGCGCTACGCCGGCACCAATGAATCAGGAATTGCAGCTGCGTGTTCTTGATGGACGTAAAGCTATTACCTGTCGACCCGCTGATTTGTTGGAACCTGAGTTCGAAAGACTGCAGCAGAAATTAAAAGAGATAGCAAAAGACAAGGGCTTTACGCTTGAGAATGAATTTGATGATGTGCTTACTTATGTACTTTTCCCACAGCCAGCATTGAAATTTTTCAAGAACAGATATAACCCTGATGCATTCGAGCCTGTCCCGACTGCCGCGGCACCCGGCAACGCTGAAACTGCTAATGATACCTTCACTGTTGAAGTAGATGGCAAATCCTATGTTGTCAAAGTGACTCCTGGTGGTGATATCAGCATGCTTACTGAATCAGGAAAAGAATCAGGAAAGGTATCCGACGCAAAACCATTATCGGTCGCAAATCACTCAGTAGCGGCGCCTCTGTCGGGAACTGTCTTCAAGGTAGTGGTTAAAAAAGGCCAACATTTAGCAGCAGGTGATGTGGTGATAGTCCTTGAGGCAATGAAAATGGAGACGGAAATACGCACCAGTCGGGCAGGACTCGTTGTGGACATAATAGTCTCTGAAGGTGATACCGTAACTGTCGGTAATACCCTGATCACCCTTGAGTAAGAACGTATGGATCAATTGATTGAGTTATGGCAGTCCACTGGTATTTACCAGATTCAAGCTAAACAGGCGCTGATGATACTGGTAGGGATGTTGTTGCTCTACCTGGCGATAAGCAAGAAATTCGAACCCTTGCTGTTGGTTCCAATAGGATTTGGCGGCATCCTCGCCAATATCCCAGGCGTCGACATTGCAACTGGAAATGGCATTCTGGTGCAGTTTTACACGATGGGACTCCAGACCGGCATCTTCCCGCTGCTGATTTTTTTAGGAGTGGGAGCAATGACAGATTTTGGTCCTTTGCTGGCAAATCCAAAAACATTATTACTCGGCGCTGCTGCCCAGTTTGGCATATTCGCTACTGTAATTGGGGCGCTGCTCTTAACAGATCTGGGCTGGTTTGATTTTAGTATCAGGCAGGCTGCTGCAATTGGCATTATAGGTGGTGCTGATGGTCCGACAGCGATCTACGTGGCTGGTGTGCTGGCGCCCGAATTGCTCGGCGCAATAGCGGTAGCAGCCTATTCCTATATGGCACTGGTTCCCTTAATACAACCGCCGATCATGCGTCTGTTGACAACAGAAAGTGAACGCAGGATTGAAATGGTCCAACTGCGGGTCGTATCTCAACGGGAAAAAATAGTATTCCCTCTGGCGCTGCTGGTTCTTGTGGCAATGATAGTTCCAAGCGCAGCTCCTCTGCTCGGGATGTTTTGTTTTGGAAATTTAATGAAGGAGTGTGGTGTAGTAGATCGACTAACCAAAACGGCACAAAATGCATTGATTAATATCGTCACTATACTGCTCGGGCTTGCAGTGGGCTCCAAATTGGTTGCAGATGAATTCTTAGTCAGCAGCACACTGGGCATTCTAGCACTGGGGATTGTCGCTTTTGCTATCGGAACTGCATCTGGGGTGTTAATGGCCAAATTTATGAACCTGTTCTCAAGCAGCAAGATCAACCCGCTGATCGGTGCAGCGGGTGTATCTGCCGTACCTATGGCAGCAAGAGTAGCGAACAAGCTTGGCATGGAAGCAAATCCTCACAATTTTCTGCTGATGCATGCCATGGGGCCAAACGTAGCCGGCGTTATTGGGTCAGCGATAGCTGCGGGGGTGCTTATTCAAATTGTTGGATAGTTACCCAGTAATTCTCTGAATGCTTGCAGAAAAGCTGGTTTTGCCCGCTCTTCATGCATGTATTCTCCGGGCAGAACCGAGTGGATGCGGTTTATCTGCCCACCCCAGACCTGCCGACCTGATGAGGTTTCAAACATATCAACCATAATGGTTGCTACGTATCGTAGCGTGACATCCTGGTCGATGCGGCGCTCAAAGGGATCAATGAGCTCCTGCTCAGGATTCAAATTTATGTGTTTATAAGTCAGACGAACTGTCATATCGGGCATGTTGTCATTGCGTGATAAGCCTTTTTCCTGCATGGCCTCATCAAATTCAGCTGCTACATAATCCTGCAGGAAACCAGGCATCTCCTTAAGCTCCAGTCGATAATTACCGTATTTGTCATAATCCCCAGGGCAGCATAGATTAACTGAGTAACCAATCTGCATTGTGTTTTGGGCGCAGCCGACCAAAAAAAATATGATGCTCAGAGAAAGGAACTTGAGATTGGTGATCGATATTTTCATTCTTTTTAGCCCATTTAAGGATTTAAATTAAGAGGACAGGATTGTCAGTTCCGGATGGTTGTCTGTCCGATTATTGGTTGACACACTACACGATAACACTGATTTCTTTCTTGACTTTGATCTAATCGAAGTTCAGGAAAATGGTATCTGCGATGGGTGAATCGGACTGGCAAATTGGCCTGAATGTTTCTCAGTGGTAGTTAAACCTGTCTATTACACTCGATAAACTCCTGGCAAGCCCCGAATCTGTGTGGCAGCCTCAATGTTCTCGAAGCGTGCTCCGTTTTCGTTGAGCAGAATCTTTGACAGTTGAAATTGATCGGACGGCTGTTAGTAATTCACTGTGTATCACTACGTATATTCTGATCCATTGTTTTCGAAGGCAGGTCTTTGCAGGGTTTGCCCACAGGATGAGCTGGCACGCCAACCACAGTGGTATAGGGAGCTACATCATTTAAAACAACACTGCCTGCTCCTATTTTAGCCCCGATACCGATTTCAATATTTCCAAGCACTTTTGCCCCTGAAGACACCAGTACGCCAGAGCGTATTTTGGGATGCCTGTCCCCTTGCTCGTTGCCTGTGCCGCCAAGCGTAACAGACTGCATTATTGAGACATCATCATCGATTACCGTAGTCTCTCCTATAACAATGCCGGTAGCATGGTCAAACATGATGCCTTTGCCCATTACGCACGCAGGATGAATATCAACACTGAATACCTCAGAATTCCTGCTTTGAATAAAGAGGGCCAGGTCCTTTCTATTATGTTGCCACAGATAATGAGCGAGCCGATGAACCTGAATAGACTGATAGCCCTTCAGGAAAAGGATTACTGGAAGATAGGAATTGGTTGCAGCATCACGATCAAAGACGGCCTGAATATCGTAGCTGGCTTTTTCAACTATATCCGGTTCTGCCCGGAACGCCGCATCAAAAAGTTCTCTTATGGCAATTGCGGACATAACATCATTGGAGAGTTTATTAGCAAGCAGAAAGCTAAGCGCCGAACTGAGGGTGCCGTGATTCAGGACGCAGGCATACACGTAGCTCGCTAGCAAAGGTTCTCTTTGTATCAGCATCCTCGCTTCAGCCTGTAACTGCGTCCATATCAGATCTCGCATTTCTATACCTGTGCCCGTTAGTTTGTGAATTCAGCAATTATGTCAAATAACCGCACCGTCTTGCAAAGACGGCTCTATTTTAACTCATTGTTGTATACGGAAGGGCTAACTGACAGCAGGAATCTGGTTTTGCAAAGTTTGCGCCTTGATCAACACACCATCGCTGTATTCTGTGCAAGTTTTTTTTCCAGAAGGCTTTCGCTTTTATATGTGTAGCTGTACCTGTTTATCGATTTGATACATACTTCTGCTCTATAACTACTGTGATTGATTTAGTTTCGGCAAGTACAATGGAAAAAAAATATAACTGGCTTTTGGCTGTATTAACCTTAACAATTTCGACGGTTTCTGTCGGTGCAAACGACAGAATGGCTGTCTGGCAGAGTCTTCAGGATGTCGATAGCAGCTTTGCGGCTGATGCACGACGCTTCGGCTCTGCTGAGGCATTTCTAAAATATCTGGCCAGTGATGCTGTGGTTTTCAGGCGTGGGCCGGTAAATGCTCGGCAGATATATGAAGGTCTTGATCCTCAGCTGGATTTAGACAGACTGGTCGAATCACGTGCTCATTATTTTGATTTCTCCCGAGCGGGAGATCTTGGATTAATTGCAGGGCCTTTCAGGAGCAGCCGAGGAGCTGGAAAAGAGCTAATTAAAAGTAACGGATATTTCATCTCAATCTGGCGTCAATTAAATGGCAGTTGGATGATGGAGGCTGACATTGCAATCAGTATTCCAGGGGTTTTAAGCATCGAAGTTGAACCTGCCATTCAGGAAAGCAATAGAGCATTCCTTGAGTCCCCGGATGTGGTCAATGTCTACGGCAACTCCTTTAATGATGTTATAGCTGCTGAAAGTGATTTTGTCTCTGCAATCAATTATCGAGGTGGGCGTCGTGCGATGCTGCAGCACGGCTTGGAGAATCAGCGCGTGTATGTACCGGGTATGGCTCCGGCGATCGGCAGCGACTCTGCGGCACTGGCTTATGGCATGTTTCTGGATGATGCGCTATCCATGGCTTTGCTCGGGCATGAGAGTCTTGGCGGAGGTATATCAGCCTCTGGAGAGCTTGCTTATACCTTTGGAACCATGGGTTCTGAGAGTTCCCAATTTAACACCAATTACCTCAGGCTCTGGCGTTACACAATCAACGGTGACTGGAAAATAGCCGTTGAAGTTCTGAACCCTTACTGATCTGTGGACTGAACAGCATAGTTTTTTACGCGTACCACCGTCTCTCTGAATTGTTGAGTCTCTCCAGAGTTTGCCGTTACCTCCAAAGCAAGCTTCACCCGCCCATTTGGTAGCAGAGATGTGTCGAGGTCGGCAGTGAAACCGACATAAGGCTGGCCCGGATCACGCTCAACCTTAAATATTTCAATTACGTCAGTCCGTGGAACTGTGCGATGCAGTTCAGTTATCACTGCCTGATTCGCCAGCAGTTGGATATTTTTTATCCCTCCTCCGTCGTTGAATGCCCAGCCAACCACCTTCACAATGCCTGTTAGCTCAACTTCGGCAACCGGTTGATCAAGCCAGGCCTGAGAGGGCAGTGGACACAGATTCTGATGGTTATCCTCTGTTTCCTTCGTCAAAGCATCATTAACATGGGTCCCTTGATAGAAGCTGAATGACTTATCACCGCCGAACAAAGTCAGTTGATTTACAAACACAAGCCGCTGAAATATTGAGCAGGCGCGAGTGATTACTGCCAGTTTTTCATCAATCGTCAGGGTGCTATCCTCGGTAATGAATAAGGCATCTTTGCCAGCCTGACTCAGAAGTCCATATTCATTATTCTGCCATAACTCATATTGTATAATTCGCCCATCACGCACAGCCTTGTCATCATCGATATTGTAAACATCAAATCCCCCTCCGGCTCCAAATTCAATTTGAGCTGCCGTGTAATAATTATCGGTAACGATTACTAGATCGGGACTATCCGTTGCAGCTGACAGATAGTCAGCAAGATGCTTATTGAAATCTTTCCACCCTGCCATTTTATTTGAAAGAATTCCGGTTCCAAGGAAAGGCTGTAACTGCGAGCTGAATGCCTGAGAACCTACGCCAACAAAAACCAGCAATGTACCCGCAAAGCCAATCAGGGGAATGAAAATCATTAATCTTCTGGCGGTCCGGTAAGACATTATGTTCAGCATGCGGCTATGGACGTGTCTTAATGTCTGCGGCAGGTAAACCAGCAGGGGCAGATAACCGGACAGCGGCCAATGGATAGACGTTCTTGTGCTGTCTGTCCACGGCGCAAGTACCATGTACACTGCGAGATGAACGAGCGCAAAGACAGCGAACAGGCCGCTCCGGTCATTACCATGCCGACCTCGTTTAATAACCAGAAATAAAGTCACTAGCAAGGCCGCATATAGAGGCGGAGTAACCAGCAGAGCTTGCTTCAGAGGGTGCAATAGACCTTCAAACTGAAATTGCCAGGGATGCCGGTCCCGCAGGTGATAATCCAGACCGCTAAGCTCAGTACTCAGATTAAATTTAATGGCAGGCAGCAGACCAATGCTCATGATTGCAACAGCGATCCAGAGTTTAACATCCCGCAAATAATGTCTTTGACTGCGAGTCAGGAGCAGGTAGATCAGCCCGGATAACAGATACAGTGAAAAACGATAGTGCGTGCTCATACCCAGCGCCGCGACAATACCGACACCGACCCACAGAACAAGGGTATCCAACCGCGTGGCGCGCTCGAATAAACCGATAAAAAGCAGGCCCAAAAAGATCATCGGAACATCAGGTACAGCCAGCAGACCCAGGAATGCAATGAGCGGCAGGCACAGACTGAACAAGGCTGCCTCCAATGCCTCAGTTCGTGGCATCAGTGGCCGCGCCAGCCAAAAGATAAGAAATGGAATTGATGTCCCGGCCATCAGGAAAAAAGATCGTACTGCTATAGCCCGATTGCCAAATAGCTCCGCACCCGCTCCAGCCATCAGCGCAGACATAAATGGCAGATCGCTGTAGGCAAAGGCAGGTCGTGTGGATGCCTGCCAGTAGAAGATTTCGTCACTGTAAAGATCAAGCAGAGCCGCAAGGGTTATCTTCACCGCCAGCACCAACAAAAATGCTGCAGTGAGCCAGGGAGTCAGTTTTGTCAGAGCAGGGTATCTTGGTGCCAGACGAGGGTTAATATCACTGCTCCAAAGTACTTTTTAAGGCCGAGTATTATAGGGGTAAATGCCGATGTGAGAAAACAGCATTTACAGGATGCTCACGCAAACGTATTAGTGTTGACAATCATTCTCATTTGCATTTAAGCTTGGCTGTAATGAGGATGCAACCATGTATGTATGTATTTGCCGACAAATAACCGATAACCAGATTCGCGATCTTTGCAGAAACGGCTGTAGCGACCTTGCTGAGGTCCGGGCTCGTCTGGGAGTTGCCAGCGAGTGCGGTAAATGCACCAGATTGGCCAGATCAATCGTCAGTGAATTTACAAACCAGGTCATTTTTTCTAACGCTGCCGCCAGCTGACAAAGTATATCCTCAGGTATTTTCTAGTCAGACGCGAATGCGTTTGCTTCTTTTTAATATTATCTATATCAATGCGTTATATTCTCCCCGGCTTGACATGGCAGGCAGAAACCCTCACTCTTGGGCCCTATTCAATGAGATCGCGGAGCAAGGAATGAAGGCCGATGCAATAGTAGTACGACATCTTAACAAAGCGCTGGGAAATGAACTCATTGCGATTAATCAATACTTCCTGCATTCGCGTATGTATAAGGATTGGGGCCTCAGCAAACTTGCCGCCAAAGAGTATGAAGAATCGATTGATGAGATGAAACATGCGGATAAATTGATAGAGCGCATCCTGTTTCTTGAGGGTCTGCCTAATCTACAGAATCTTGGCAAGATACTAATCGGCGAAAATACCTGCGAAATGCTGGAATGCGATCTGGCGCTGGAAATGCTGGCAATTCCAGTACTCAGGGAAGGTATTGCTTACGCCGAATCTGTTCAGGATTATGGCAGCCGTGATTTACTTGCCTACATCCTGAATAGTGAGGAAGAGCATGTTGACTGGCTTGAGACTCAGCTCGAATTGATTAAGAAAATCGGTATTGAAAATTATCAGCAGTCCATGATGTAGCCGCGCAGTAGATTCTGATGTACGCATGTCTAGATTTAGGATCCAACAGTTTTCACCTGCTGATTGCCCGCAGTTGCGAGGGTAAAGCTGAAATTGTTGAACGCTTCAGTGAGAAGGTACAGCTCGGCGAAAGCGTTACTTCGACAGGGATGATTTCGCCTCAGGCGTTTCAGCGCGGGGTCGATTGTCTTACCCGGTTTCAGAATGTAATTGACAATTATCCAATTGAAAATTGCTGGACGGTCGGAACCAACGCTCTTCGTATTGCCCACAATGCCGCTGATTTTGTCGATGCTGCAAGAAATGTGGGTTTCGATGTGAGTATTATCAGCGGTATACAAGAGGCTACTCTGGTTTATGCGGGTGTGACGTCGGCAATTCTTGAATCTGATGTTCTACAAATGGTAATTGATATCGGTGGGGGAAGCACTGAATTGATTGTCGGTCGCGGACGGGAACCTTTATGGATGCAGAGTCTGCCAGTGGGGTGTGTCAGCTGGCGCGATGACTGGTTCTGTACCTTACCCGCAGATTCATCGGAATTGGAACGCCTGCTCGACGAAGCTGTAGCTGCTGCAACTGCAGTTTTTCACACAGTTCTGTCTGAACTCAGCAATTATCATTGGGTGAATTCTTACGCTTCGTCAGGAACCGCTAAAATGTTTTCTGCGGTTTGTGAGCAAAGTGCTCCGGGTATTCAAGGTATAAGTCTTGAAGCGCTGATTGCTATGCGTCCTTTGATTATACGCGGTGTTTTGACCGGTAATTTGTTGCCCGGGATGCCTGAAACAAGACGTGAATTAATTCTTCCGGGTTGGGCTATTCTTACAGCATTAATGCAGAGCTTTGCTTTATCATCAATAAATTTCAGCGCTACCGCATTGAGGGAAGGAATGCTGGACTTTATGGTAAAAAATAAAGAGCCCGCAATCGCATTGGCTGAATTCAGTTCTCCTTCGTCATGAGCGCGACGCTGTGGCGTGAGTGGAAAGCGCATTAAGCAAACGGGTTTGAACAGGTTCCCTCGGCGCACCTTCGAACGCAGTATTTTTGGCATACTCCCCGCTGGCCTGCAGATCCCAGCTCTGAAGTCGATCAGCCAGATACATCTCCAATTCCTCAAGAATCCGATTGCTCCACTTCTTCCTGAGAATTGGGAAGGCTATTTCAATCCTGCGCAGCAGATTACGCTCCATCCAGTCAGCGCTTGAGCAGTATAATTGTTGAGCGCTGTTCTCAAAATAGTAGACCCGGGAATGTTCGAGGAAACGTCCGACAATGGATACTACACGGATATTTTCCGATACTCCTTTCATCCCAGGTTTAAGGCAGCAGGTACCTCGCACTATCAGATCAATCTTTACGCCAGCGCGGGCTGCCGAATACAACTCCTTGATAATTCCAGGTTCGGTTAATGCATTCAGTTTGGCGATAATCCGTGCAGGTTTCCCTTCAATTGCAGCCTGTTTCTCCTGCCTGATATGCTGAATCAGACTTTTTCGTAACTTAAACGGAGCATGAATGATCAAATCAGGAATAATTCGTTTGCCCATGCCAGTAATCTGTTGGAATAACTTATGAACATCAGCACAGAGGACTGATTCACAGGTAAGCAGGCTGTAGTCAGTGTAAACCAGGGAATTTTTCCGATGATAGTTTCCAGTGCCCAGATGAGCGTAACGCTTAAGTTTTCCACCCTCACGTCGCACGATTAAGAGCATTTTCGCATGGGTCTTAAAGCCCATCACACCATAAACAACAACAGCACCTGCTTCTTGCAGGATGCTGGCAAATTGTATATTTTCCTTTTCATCGAAACGTGCCCGCAACTCAATCACTACCGTGACTTCTTTGCCATTGCGAGCAGCCTCAGATAAAGCTTCGACCAATTCAGAGGATTCATTGGTTCGATAAAGGGTTTGCTTGATTGACACCACGCCCGGATCTTTGGCTGCCTGCCTGACCCAGTCGATCACGGGTAAGAACGACTGGAACGGGTGCAGTAGTAAATGGTCCTCTTTCGTAACCGCAGTGAAAATGCAACTACCTTCCTCCAATGCAGCAGGTACTCCTGGGGAAAATGGCGGAAAGCTTAAATCAGGCCGGTTGATCATGTCAGTAAGCGCAGTCAGTCGCTGCAGGTTGACCGGACCATTGAGCCGGAAAAGTGCATCTTCAGCCAGATTAAACCTTTGCAGCAGGAACTTAGTCAGTTCCTGCGGACAGGCCGCGCCGACTTCCAGTTTTGTTGCAGCACCGAAGCGTCGCAGGTGGAGTTCTCCCTGCAAAGCGCTGGCCACGTCTTCTACTTCAACTTCAGACATTTCCAAATCAGAGTTCCGGGTAACCCGAAACTGATGACATTCATTCACAGTCATTCCAGGGAAAAATTCATGTACGTGGGCGTGAATGATCGAGGAAAGAAACACAAAATTATCACCCTCGCTAATTATATGCGATGGTATTTTAATCAGACGCGGTAAAGAGCGAGGTGCTGGAACGATTGCCAGTCCACTGTCGCGCCCAAACGCATCTTTTCCTTCCAGGGAAAGAATGAAATTCAAGCTTTTATTGACCAGTCTCGGAAACGGATGCGCTGGATCAAGCCCAAGAGGACTGACTACCGGCACGATTTCATCACGGAAATAGTCCTGAGCCCACTTGACCAGATCTTCATTCCATTCATGGCGGTGAAGAAAATGGATATTTTCCTTAGCCATGGAGGGTAACAATTCCTCATTCAAGATGCGGTACTGCTCTTCCAGTGCTGCTCTGACCTGATGATTAACTTCAGACAATATTTGTTCCGGGTACTTGCCGTCGGGCCCCGGGCGCTGTCGTCCATCTAATTGTTTTTTCAGCCCGGACACCCGTATTTCATAAAATTCATCCAGGTTTGAACTGAAAATGAGCAGAAACCATAACCGTTCCAGCAGAGGGTGTTGAGAGTTTTTTGCCTGCTCCAGTACCCGTAGATTGAACTGCAGATAACTCAGTTCTCTGTTCAGATACAGATCGTTATTGTCGAGATCAATGTCATCCATGCTGCCCAAATCGGGAGCGTTAGTGTCAGGTGCCAGGTCCGCCGCGGATAAATCAGCCGCCGGGTAAAGCTTAAGCAGCCCTGTGCCTGCATTTTGTGGTTTTGCTATACTGCTCATAGGAATACAACTAATGTAGTATTGTGTGGTTTACTTAAATCAGTAAAACTAACCGAAAGTGCCTTATTATATGCTATCTTCTGCAGTCAACAAGTCACCGAATGCATCTTAAGTATTGAGCTGATAGCACGCGTGGACTCGGTCTACGTCACAATCCTGTCACAATCAAGGATTAGTATCTGCTGTCGAAATACGCTTTATGTGGTACCTCTCCGCTACGTTTAAGGAAACCTGTCTGAATGAAAACTGAAGCTGGCATTCATGCGCATCACATATCACAGCAGTTCAATATTGAGCTGGAAGAGATCAAGGGCAGTATGCTTGAAATGGGTGGTATGGTCGAGAAGCAGATTGGTGATGCTATTGATGCATTGATAAGTGCTGACAGCAATCTCGCGCAACAAGTTCGCGACAATGATGCGATTATTAATGATATGGAGATTAATATAGATGAAAGCTGTAACCGCATACTTGCCCGCCGACATCCGGCAGCCAGTGATCTAAGATTGGTTCTGGGTATCATTAAAGCAGTTAATGACTTGGAGCGTATGGGTGATGAATCGGCTAAAATTGCCCGGCTGGCGATTGAGTTGACCGAACAGGGCAGTTCTTCGAAAGGCTATATTGAGATACGTCATATTGGTGAGCGAGTTCGGAAAATGGTGCATATGGCTCTTGACGCATTTGCCCGCTACGACGCAGAGGCTGCTCTGGAAGTTGCTAAAGAAGATGTTAATGTTGATATGGAATATGGTACTGCGATGCGCGAAATGATCACCTATATGATTGAGGATCCTCGCAGCATTACTCGTGTTCTTAACATTATCTGGGCGCTTAGAGCGCTTGAGCGGGTTGGGGATCATGCTAAAAATATCGCGGAGCATGTGGTTTACATTGTATTGGGTACAGATGTTCGCCATATTGGTTTGTCGAATATGGAGCAGCAGGTTAAGGCGGAGTAGTGGTTTCAGAGTCTGTTGCCCGAGCAAGAATTGCTTGTGGTGCTGGTGCTTGAACAATCCGCTTTGCAGGAAACTGACATATGAATCGACTGCCTTTGCCGAGTTCACTGAAAATGCTCAATGTTCCATTATGACGAGCAAGGCTGTGCTTCACAATTGCCAGCCCCAGACCGGTTCCTCCCGTTTCGGTCGACCGACTTTCATCAACACGGTAGAATCGTTCGGTTAATCTCGGTATATGTTGCGCAGCGATGCCCATACCATTGTCCTGAACCTCAACAATGAGACCTTCTGAACCCGCGTAGCATTTAATAATAATGGCGCCTTTATCTGGAGTATATCTGGCCGCATTCAGTACCAGATTTGAAAATGCGCTATACATCTCCTGGGTATTGCCGATGATGTGGTAATCGGAGTCACACTGGACTTCAAAGTTGTGCATTTTGTGTGAGAATGCCCGCTCAGCATCAATGACAATTTCATGAAGCAGCGCGTTGACGTGCACAGCGGCCTGCTTCTTCGAAGGAGAGTTTGTTTCGAGACGAGAGAGTGTCAGCAGATCATGGATTATATTTTCCATTTTGCATGATTGTTGATACATCTGCTCCAGCGGTTTTACCCACCGTGGTGCGACACTGTCACGTTGATCCAGCAGTGTTTCGAGATATCCAGAGATCACAGTAATTGGTGTCCGCAGTTCATGTGAGACATTAGCAATAAAATCCGCGCGCATTATCTCAAGCTTGGATATCTGAGTGACGTCTCTGACCATTATCAGTTTTTCTCCAGCACCGAACATCGTAATCTGGAATTCCAAAATTGTTCTGGAATTTACAGGAGACGCCAATTGCAGGGGTGTGTTGTAATTCTGGTTTTGGAAGTATTCAATAAATGCAGGTTCGCGAATAAGATTTGTTATGGCTTGACGCTGGTCCTGTGGAGATTTGAATCCAAGTAATTTCTCCGCAGCATTGTTCCACCACTCCAGATTATCCTTGCTGCTTATCATGACCACGGCCACCTTCAGCGCGGCAGTGGACTCCTGGGCCTTGTCTATAATTCCTTTAAAATGGTTAACAGCCTGCGCTTCGCGGCGTTGCAGTCTGTATATGGCATCGAATATATCACCCCAGATACCGTGTGCTTCAGGTGGTGGATTGTTCGGGATGCTGCGTAGCCAGGCACTCAGACGGCGTAATTGTAAAAGAGTATGCAGCAGGTAGGCCGCGAGCCCAACTGCCAGCACCAATGCAACTTCGCCTGTAAATATTCCAACGATGGATAGAAGGGCGGTAATAATAAGGAGTTGCTTTATAACGATTCGCCATTCATGCAACAAAAGAGTTCCCTCGGCAAGTCAGGTCATGTCGTGACATCGAAGCTATGCGGATTTCGTAGAAAATCGATAGCCGGTGCCGCGCACTGTTTGAATCAGATTTGAGTAATCAACACCTGCCTCACATTTGACATTAAGTACTTTGCGCAATCGTGCAATATGAACATCAATTGTACGTTCCTCCAGGTAAACATTTCCTCCCCATACCTGATTTTGGATGTGCTCACGGGTGAACGCTTTCTCCTGATGCTGCATAAAGAAATTCAGCAAACGAAATTCCGTCGGTCCAATATCGACGGGCGCCTGGTTAATCGTGATGCGATGACTGGCGGTATCAAGCTCCAAATTAAATGCACGTAATACTTTACCTTGAAAATCGGTGTTAGTTCTACGTAAGACCGCTTTAATACGGGCAACGAGCTCCCGGGGTGAAAACGGTTTAGTCACATAGTCATCTATGCCGATGTCCAACCCTTGCACCTTGTTGTCTTCACTAGTTTTTGCGGTCAGCATTATTATTGGCAACTCCGCGGTGAGTTCATCACGTTTTAGTCTCCTGGCAAGTTCTATGCCGCTGCCACCGGGAAGCATCCAGTCCAGCAAAACAAGATCCGGACGTTGATCAACTATCGCAATCAATGCTTCATGTACGGTTTCGACTCCTATGCTTTTAAACTCTGCCGCATCAAGTGCAATGCTTATCATATCGCGTATGGCAGCTTCATCTTCAACTATCAGGATGGTTGCATCGTTCATAATTGCAGGTGCCTGGGTTCAATTGATAAAGCGCTATTTAAGCTATTGCATATTACACTGTGATGACAGGAGTGGAAAAAGGAAATTCATAACGAGGCCATGTTTTGAAATGGTGGGAACAGCAAGTGAGCAGTTTATCGCCATCTTTGCTGCTTTTCTGCAGGAAAGGCAAGTAAATCATTTGGCGATAAGATATAAAGAATATTTTCAGGTATACTTCCACGCGCGAAAATAACTTCACCAATGGGGTCTGTGTTTTAACGCACAGACCATGTAGAGGTCGTCACGCCATTCTCGCCAGGCGATCTCCATGACGGGGGTACGGGTTCGAGCGGTTCTTTTAGAAACAAGAAACATAAGAGGGATACATCATGGGAAAAAATACGTTTAAAGGGCTGAGCCTGGCTCTGCTGATGGGTGTGCTTTTAGTTCCGGCGTTTGAGTCTGTTGCAGACGAAGGACAGTTTCATCTGGCGATCGGTGGCCAGCGACTGACATTTGATAATCAGCGGCAGTCTGCCAATGATTCTTCATACACTTTTGGTTTAGGTTATGGCCTGTCCAGTAACTGGGATGCGGAAATCAATTATACAAAGATGAATCTGGATACCAGTCTGGGACGTGACGACCTGGACCAGTGGGGTCTCGACTTCATTTACTCTTCAAATACCCGCTATGCCGATAGATGGACGCCGTATGTAGTAGCGGGCCTTGGGCATAATCGTTTCAACGACTATCGCCAGACTCTCATTACTGCTGGAATGGGTATGAAAATGGAAGTCGGCCAGGGTATAGATTGGCGCACTGGTATCCGCTCATATTATGATTTTGACGATAAAACATTGGATCTTGGCGTAGAAACCGCATTGGTATTCAAGTTTGGAACACCAGCACAGCGCAGTGCTGTAGCACCAACTCCTGCGCCAGCAGCGGCACCAGCAGCACAACCTGCTGCGCCCGCTATAGCGGATAGCGATGGCGACGGTGTTCCTGATAGTAGAGACGAATGTCCTAATACACCAAGGAATCACGTTGTAGATGCGCGAGGCTGCTCAATTATGACAGAAGAGGTTCAGCGTATTGACCTTCAGGTACAGTTTGATTATGACCGTTCCGAGGTTAAACCAGAATTTCTTGCTGATATTCGTCGAGTAGCTGACTTCCTGCGAGCTAATGCTGGTACGGTAGCAAATCTTGAAGGCCACACGGACTCAGCGGGTACTTCTGAATACAATCAGGGTCTGTCAGAGCGTCGAGTGAATGCAGTCAGAAATATTCTGATTAATGAGTTTGGTCTGGAAGCTGGGAGAGTAACGGCAACGGGCTATGGCGAATCAAGACCTGTCGCCACAAACGACACGCCTGCCGGACGGGCACTTAATCGTCGCGTTGTCACGGTTATCTCGGCAACTCAACAAGTACCACGTACCAGGTAATCACAAGACCGGGCTTAATTGCCCGGTTGATATACAGTAAAAAAGCTCTCTGTCAGTATTTTTGACCGGGAGCTTTTTTGTATCACAGGTCGGAATGTTGAATAAACCTAACTCCAGTCACCAACAGAAAACTCTTGTTGTTGATTCGAATGTTCCCTTTCATTGCGCAGATGATGACCTTGGCTGGAAGTCTGTTTCTCAGACATTTCCCAGACTGGAAGCCGATTGGAAGTCATGGCTGCTTGATCCAGGTTCGCTCACTCAGCGCCTGAAGATAAAGAGTCACCAGGAATTTCGTGTGTCAGTGCTCGACCAGTCCTGGAGCCGCCATTACTCCCCAGCTTTACTTCGATGCTTCGATGAGCACGTCGTGCGCGAAAACATGTGGTCCAGAAAGGTCGTTCTGATAGGAATGAATACGCCTTGGGTAACCGCACATTCTCTTATACCTGCAGATAGTCTTCATGGTCCCTTGCAGCGTATCTGCAAGCTGCAGAACAAACCGCTTGGGGAGTTCCTGTTCCGTCATCCATTGCTGCAGCGTCGTCAGTTTGAGGTGGCCAGAGCTGGAGACGGCTGGGGGCGAAGGTCAATTTTCTATTTATTTGGAAAGCCATTACTGGTTGCAGAATTTTTTCTGCCAGCGATACTGCACGACAGTTAATAAGATGAGGCTGTTTTAGATGACAATATTTAAAGAACACGAACCTGCCGCAAAAGAAGGTGCATTGCGCGGCAAACGAGTCATAGATCTTTCGCGCGTTCTGGGCGGACCATACTGTACGCAGGTATTGGCTGATCATGGCGCTGAGGTCTTGAAAATAGAACCGCCGCAAGGTGATGAGGTGCGTGACTGGGGCCCTCCATTTCATGATGAAGACGCCGCCTATTTTATCGGCATTAACAGAAACAAGCGGTCTATGGGTCTGGATTTAACCCGAGATGAGGGCCGTGAAGTGCTGCTGCAGTTACTGGATGGTGCAGATGTGCTGTTGGAGAACTACAAGCCTGGCACTATGGAGCGTTGGGGCCTTGGATATGAAGAAGTATTGAAGGAGAGGTTCCCACGGCTGATCCATTGTCGCATCAGCGGATTTGGTTCAGATGGTCCGCTGGGCGGTTTTCCTGGTTATGATGCTATTGTTCAGGCAATGGCGGGCTGGTTCAGTGTGAATGGCGAGTCAGGCAGCAATCCAACACGGCTGGGTGTGGCTATGGTTGATATGGGCACCGGGTTGTATTCTGCGGTTGCAATTCTCATGGCACTGGCGGAACGCGAGCTATCCGGGCTCGGGCAATATATTGATATGACGCTTTATGACTGTGCGGTGTCTCTGATGCATCCTCATATAATCAATTACAATATGTCAGGAACTATTCCAGTCGCTACTGGTAATGCTCATCCAAATATCAGCCCTTACGATACCTTTCGAACCAGGACTGTAGATATTTTTATCGGCGCAGGCAATAACGGTGCTTTTGCTAAATTGTGTAAGGAGCTGAGCGCAGCTGAGCTGATTGAGGATGCGCGTTTCATCAGCAATTCAGATCGGGTTAAGAATAGAGACGAGTTAAAGGCTGAGATAGAATCACGGTTGATGAAAATAGATGGCAGCGTATTCAGCGAACGGCTGTTGGCCGCAGGTTTGCCAGCTGGTCCGATTTATAATACTGCTCAGGTAGTCAGTCATCCCCATACTATCCATAGGAATATGAGTATTGAGAAAGACTGGTACAAAATGACCGGAATTCCTATAAAACTCTCGCGCACACCAGGCTCTATCAGAAGATTGCCTCCCCGATTCGGCGAACACAGCCGCGAGATTCTGAATGAGTATGGAATATCAGCTGAGCAGATCGACAAGCTGATAGGCGAAGGTATCGTGCTGGAAAAACGCCGAAAGTAATTTGGCTGGATTATTCGGGAAGGAATAAACGCATAGTGACTTTGTCGCTAAGTACAGGTCGTCCGTTTATTATTGCCGGTCTGAACTGGAGCCTGTCTACAATAGTTCGGGCTTGAACCCGATTTCTAACGGTATCAGGCTCAGTCGCAATGACCTCTATACGACTTGGCTGTCCATTGCCCGGTACGGCGAATTGAACAATTGAGCTGGTTCCGGTTTCAGATTCTGTGGTCGCTGGTGTGGATATCTGCTGAGTCTCAGGTACTGTATCAACAAGTAAATGAACATCACCAAGATCCAGAGCTTCGGTTTCTGATAATTGCAGACAGTCCGTTTGGTTTGCTGGGAATGCAGGTGTAAACATGTTTACCGGTAGCAGTACTGGGCAGCTGAAAAACAGATCTGTATCCGCTGTCGGAACGCCACTGTCGGCTAGCAATGATGTTGCTTCCGAATAATAACGGATTGCAGAACCTATATTACTGCTGCCACGAGTCTGACCAGAAAATTCCAGTGGATTGGATTCATATTGATCCCGCAAGAGTATGGAGTCGCCCATGTATATTAGAGCCATTGCTTCAGCTTCCTGGTTTCCTGCATCGGCATAATAGTCGCGTATGGCAGAAATGTGAGCGAAATGTTTGCTCATATTGTTTTTAAAAGACCGGTCTATAACAGTATTTGCTCTGGGACCATAGGCTGCTTCAAAATCACTCGCAGTGCGCAGGCGGCTGAGTCGGGTGGTACCCGTGCTGGTCACTCCTTCAGTCATTGTAATCAAAGTAGGACTGGTCTCAGAAGTAAGCATGATTGCCAAAGCTATATACAGGTCTGCCTGCGCTCGATCATAAATATAATCAATCAGTGCCGGACTATCTTCCCCGTAATACTTGAGGGCCAGATTTAACGATTTTTCTGACACATCCCTGATACTTAAAAGATGTTCGGCTTCGCGCTCCGGGCGATCGTTATTAAGAACATACATATGCCAGTCACGGAGCCTTTTGAGTCCGGCCAGTTGGTCAGGCACTGGGCTTCGCTCATCTCGGCTGTATATCCATGACAGGTACTGAAGCCGATCACTGACCGCTTCCCAATCCTGGCGCAGGACATACAGATTCATCAGTTTCTCAAGCAATGCGATCTGCTGACTGCTGTAAAGGCCATAGTTTATTCGGTAAATCTGCAGTTGCTGTTCCAATAGTTCAATCGCCTCACTGAAGTCTCCTGCTTCGATGAGCAGGTCAGTCAAAGCTGAAACAGGTTGTATAAGAAGGGTATCGAAAGGACCCAGATTACTTTGTAATTCGTCAATTGTAGAACGGTGTTGCTGGATTGCTGCAGTGTATTCCATGGAGTGTTCGGCACGGCTGTCGGGTCCCAGATCATCGCCTGTTGCAGCCGCTGCCAGAGCCGAAGCAGTCAATCCGAGGCAGATCATCGCGCCTATTATGAGAATAGACGTGCAGGTGGGCCAATTGCGTAGGATCCCAGACGGACGAATTAATGGCGCTGTTGTCAGGTATTGCAGATTCACTGTCAACCTCATGAGGTCAGTCCAGAGGACGGCTTGGTGAGCGTGGGCCTGCTAATTGTAACCTGACCATTCGCTGCAAGTATATGCGCTGGTTTGCTGAACTGACGGTTTGTGCATAATGACCTCAGGTTGTTAATTCTGGACAATTTAGTTAGTGTACCTTACTCGAAAAATCCCAGAGGCGGCACTTGGTGCTGTCGGGAAATCTGACCTGGACTAAAGGATTGCTATGAAGAACACACGCATGCTGTTGGCAAAACGCCCTCACGGAGAACCTGATGATAGTTGCTTTAAACTGGATGAGGTTGAAATTGCAGCGCTTCAGGAAGGACAGATACTGATCAAGGTACTCTGGTTGTCACTGGACCCTTATATGCGTGGCAGAATGAATGATATGAAATCCTATACCAAACCGCTTGAGATTGGTGAGGTGATAACCGGCGAATCTGCTGGCGTTATTTTACAGTCGCGTTCTGAGAAATTTCAGCCGGGGGATTATGTCACTGCGCATATGGGTTGGCAGAGTTTGATTGTTGCCGATGCTACTGATCCAAGAATCATGAAAGTCGATCTGGCTAATGGCACACTTTCAGCACATCTGGGTGTGGTCGGAATGCCTGGACGAACGGCTTTCTTTGGTTTAACTGAGTTGGGTAAACCAAAAACGGGCGAAACTCTGGTTGTTGCTGCTGCGTCAGGTGCTGTTGGATCGGTCGTTGGACAAATTGCCAGGTTAAAAGGTCTTAGAGTGGTTGGAATAGCGGGTGGCAGTGAAAAATGTGCCTATGTGCGAGAGGAACTTGGTTTTGATGAGTGCATAGACTACAAAGCGGGTGGCCTGAATGAGGCGCTCAAGCGGGCATGTCCTGACGGAATAGATATCTATTTTGAAAATGTCGGTGGTGATGTCACCAGAGCCGTAGCTCCTCTGTTAAATCCTGGCGCGCGTGTACCAATCTGCGGTTATGTATCCAATTATAATGATGAAGATATTTCTAAGGCAGAAACTCCTTTTCATATTCTCAAGCGATTGGCTGATCCACTTCCCGAGCATCGGTTCTTTGTGGTTACCGAATGGGCTGAGCGCTGGCCGGACGCTACCCGACAACTTGGTGCCTGGGTATCTGAAGGGCAAATAAAATATCGCGAATCAATTGGAGTCGGCTTGAAGAACGCACCAGAATTGTTCAGAGGTTTATTGCGCGGTAAAAATTTTGGTAAACAATTAGTCAAAATTGCAGAAGAATAAGAAAGTTACAAAGAGGGTTTCGCCGAATGGATGATGCTATTGATGTAAAAACGCTGTTTTCTCTTAAGGGGAAGACAGCACTGGTAACGGGTGGTTCCAGCGGACTCGGTTTCATGATGGCCACGGGTCTGCTGCAAAGCGGAGTAAAGGTTTACATAGCCTCTCGCAAACGGCAGAAATGTGAGGATGCCGCAACCAGGCTTTCCAGGTTTGGAGAATGCATCCCAATAGTTGCTGATGTCACAGATGCTGGCCAGCGTCGGCAGTTGGTTGCGCACTTGCGGGACAAAGAGCCGGCAGGTCTTTCAATACTGGTAAACAATGCCGGTGCAAACTGGGGAGCCCAGATCAGCGATTATCCGGACGAGGCTTTTCAGAAAGTACTTAATACCAATGTCAGTGCAGTGTTTTCGCTGACCCGGGATCTGCTCGATCTACTGGAGCTTGCCGGCAGCAGGCAGGATCCAGCACGGGTGGTAAATATCGGTTCCATGGACGGCCTGCATGTTCCGATTGTGCAGCGTGTTCCTACTTTTGCCTACTCTGCGAGCAAGGCTGCAGTGCATCATCTGACACGCACGCTGGCGGTGGATATCGCAGCGCGCAACATCACGGTGAATGCTATTGCCCCGGGTTTTTTTGAATCGAAGATGGCTGATCAGGTGATTGGACAATTCATTGTGGATATTGAGGCTGACTGCCCCCTGGGGCGGGTCGGCCGACCGGAAGACATTGTGGGAGCGTTGCTTTATCTGAGTTCGCGCGCCGGTGCCTATGTTAATGGAGTCGTTATTCCGGTTGATGGAGGAACCAGTATCAGCAAGGGAGCAAGACCCTGGATGGAAAACTAGCAATTTATTCTGTTTAATGAGTCGCGGTTGGTTTATTATAATGCTGACTTATAACATTGGGTGTCATTATAACTAATAGAAATTCTCATGATCCCCCTGCGATACATACCCGCAGCGAGGGCGTATAGAGAGAAAAGGAAACGCAATGAATCTGTTTGACCTGACGGGCAAAGTAGCTTTAATCACTGGATCGACTAAGGGAATTGGACTGGCGATAGCTCAACGAATGGCTGAACATGGAGCGAAAGTGGTGGTATCCAGCAGAAATCAGGACTCCTGTGATGACGTCGTTGCAGGGATCAGAGTAAATGGCGGAGAAGCCGTGGCGATAGCCTGTAACATCAATTACAAAGAACAGTTGCAGCAACTCGTCAGCAAAACTCAAGCACATTATGGACCCATTGATATCCTGGTAATCAATGCAGCTTTGAATCCATTTTATGGCCCCTCTCAGGATATTCCTGATGAGGCTTTCGATAAAATAATGAATTCAAATATTGGTAGTGCGCATCGTCTGTGTCAGTTTGCACTTCCAGGCATGGCGGCTAATGGAGGCGGTGCTGTTATTATCATTTCCTCTATTGCCGGATTGAAAGGCAGCACAGCGCTCGGTGCTTACGGTATTTCCAAAGCAGCTGATATGCAGATGGCAAGAAATCTTGCCGTCGAGTGGGGGCCAAAGAATATCAGGGTGAATTGTATAGCACCGGGTCTTATTCGAACTGATTTTGCCCGTGCGCTCTGGGAGAATCCGGAAACCTACAAAGAGACTGTATCCAGATATCCTCTGCGTCGTATCGGCGATCCTGACGAAATTGCCGGAGCCGCAATTTTTCTGAGTTCCGCTGCAGGCAGTTTCACCACTGGCCAGACCCTGGTCATTGATGGCGGGGGCACAATAGCGAGCTAAGCCTGTTGATGTCTCAGTAAGACTTAAATTTAAATTATCCGTGGAGCAATAAGATGGAATTAGGATTATCAGAAAGCATGCAGGAGATTCGCGAGAAAATCCGCAACTTCGTAGAAGTAGACGTCGCCGCTGTAGAGCACGAATATCACGAAGAGGTTAGTGTTGGTGATCGCTGGTCCCATACGCCGAAGCAGGATGAGATCATGGAGAGCCTTAAAGCCAAGGCCCGTGCTCTTGGTTTATGGAATTTTTTCCTGCCTGAAAGTCAGGGTGGGGCAGGCATTTCCAACCTTGAGTATGCCCATCTGGCTGAAATTATGGGACGCAGCAGGCTTGCTTCTGAGGCATTCAACTGCAGTGCTCCGGATACCGGAAATATGGAGGTACTGGAGCGATATGGTTCAGAAGAGCAGAAAGAACAGTGGTTGAAGCCATTGCTAGCCGGAAAGATTCGGTCGGCTTTCGCAATGACCGAACCCGATGTCGCTTCTTCAGATGCTACTAATATTGCCACCAGTGCTGTGCTTGATGGCGCTGACTGGGTGATCAATGGCGAAAAATTCTATATTTCCGGAGCCGGTGATGCTCGTTGCAAGATCATGATAGTCATGGTCGTTACTGATCCAGAAGCTCCCCGTCATAACCGACAATCGCAGATTCTGGTGCCAATGGATGCCGCAGGGGTGACAGTAGTTCGCCCAATGGAGGTATTCGGTCGAGATGATGCACCTCATGGTCACATGCATATTCGGTTCAGCAATGTGCGGGTACCAAAGGAGAATATTATTCTTGGCCGTGGCCGCGGTTTTGAGATTTCTCAGGGCCGTCTGGGCCCAGGCCGTATCCACCATTGTATGCGTTCTATCGGTGCTGCCGAAAAGGCGCTGGAGTTGATGTGCAAGCGCTCGCTTAGTCGTGAGGCGTTTGGTAAACCATTGGCAGAACTGGGCGGCAACTATGATGCTATCGCGGACAGCCGCATTGAAATTGAAATGTGTCGATTGCTGGTGTTTAAAACTGCGTATCTGATGGACACGATAGGCAACAAAGCTGCCCGTGATGCGATTTCTCAGATTAAAGTAGTAGTGCCTAATATGGCACTGCGTGTGATTGATCGTGCTATTCAAATGCACGGTGCCGCTGGTGTTTCTCAGGATTTCCCGCTGGCGGCATTATGGACCAGTCAACGGACTCTGCGTCTTGCGGACGGCCCGGATGAAGTGCATCGCCGTGTAGTGGCGCGTAAAGAGCTAGGAAAGTACGCCTGACACCAGGCGTAAATCAGCTTATGAAAGCCCGGTCCAGACCGGGCTTTTTTTGCGCGGAATTTATCGGTTTGCGTCAGGTCAGATTGAAAGGTTCTTGCAATGCAGGACCGGATTTATATCCGCTGAGAACTGTTGCGGACATCGTAGAAACGTCAAACATCACCAATCTCACCGCCTTCTGGTCAGGCGAAAGCGCTGCCGGGCTGAACCGGGGTGTCTGTGCAAACATCAGAATATTGTCCACAGGCGACCACTGCAGATTAAAAATAAGCTCCTCTGTCTCATAAATATCGACGGGTGAACTAAACGAAGTTAGCGAACCGAGGGTCAAACTCGAACCTGCGTCGTTATAGCTGACGTATGCGAACAAGTCGCCGTTGCCGGATAACACCGATTGCGCTGGATGAACCGCCTGGTTGATATGTTCATTCCCGGTTTTGACAACATTTGCCCCCGTGTCGTCTGCCCTTGACACAGCCCCTCCGGCCACGGCAGAGATGGCAACCATCTCTGGCCGGCCGTCAAAACCTGTTGGCAACTGCCAGATCAGTAAAGCTGAAATTACTGCCACCGATGCTGCCAGTGCAAATCGCAATTGGTACCTGAATGGATGGACTGTGCTGGCAGATGCAGCTGGTCCACTGACAAATCCTGCTGTTGAAACAACTGGTAGGCTGAACTTAACCAGCGCATTCAAGCGATAGCCCCTTTTTGGGATCGTGTCTATTAACGCAGTACCCTCAGATGGATTGGCCGGTATCTCCAATGCCTTACGCAGTTCTGAAACTGCGCGGGTCAGTGAGTTCTCATTCACCACAACCTTTGGCCACAGTGCTGTCATAAGGTCATTCCTGCTGACGACATTGCCGGCATTTGCTGCCAGCACGCACAGAAGGAACATAACTCTGGGTTCAAGTGATTGTGGTTGCGCAGTTTGTGTGCCTTGGTATCGAAGCTGATTTGCCATTGGTTCAACAAACCACTGAGCTATCTGAAAATTCCGGTTGCACAGCGCCGCCAACTGTGAATCAGCCAACAGTCTGGCACTGGCAGTGCAGTTAATATGTTTATTTGATTCGGCCATAAGGCTTCTCTTTTAGAGCATTTTATAAGTATCACGTTTACCGCTGGCGCGCGCTATTTGTGAGGCAGAAAAGCGTGCTGTCAATTTTAGACCATTCGCAACCCAAAAAGTGCGGGCTTCACATTTTCTGGATATTAACTTCACCGCATATTCAGGTGTTTACAGTTCCGCTGCCGGTATTGTGTTTAAACCGGGCAGCCCACTCTCTAAACAGAGCACAGGCTGCAAGTTAACCTGATAAACGTTGCATGGTTACAAGGTAGTTCTCATTTTACTTAAAGGTGCAAATAATCGGAGGCTCGAAATGCAAAATCAACTATGGTTAAAACGCCAGAATTTGTTCGCCTTGATGATGGCTGTATTAATTTTTATTTCACTGCCTGCGCAAGCTGCTAACAACGAGCTTCCTTCTCTTGCACCAATGCTGGAAGACGTGATTCCTGCTGTAGTTAACATAACAACAACCCGGTCCGCCAGCACGCCTGACCGTTTACGCTCTTTTAACGAGCGAGATCTGCGACCAGGCGCTGCGGAAAGGCCGATCAGCTCTGCAGGGTCCGGAGTAATAGTCGATGCAGCTAATGGCTACATTATCACTAATCATCATGTGGTGGTTGGTTCAGATACGATTAATGTTGTGCTGACAGATGATCGGCGTTTTGAGGCGAAACTCCTGGGCAGTGACCCCAGCACTGACGTAGCGTTACTGCAGATTGAAGCTGAAGATCTGGTGGCATTGAAGTTAGCTGATGTCAGTAATCTGCGAGTAGGCGACTATGTGGTCGCGATCGGTAACCCATTTGGAATCGGTCAAACGGTGACGTATGGCATCGTCAGCGCTTTGGGTCGTGCCGGACTTAATGTCGAGAATTATGAGGATTTTATTCAAACCGATGCCGCCATCAATATGGGAAACTCAGGCGGTGCACTGGTCAATCTTGCCGGAGAGCTGGTTGGGATTAATACCGCGATTATTTCAGGCACCGGAGCAAATCTTGGTGTCGGATTTGCGGTTCCTGCAAACATGGTGGCTGCGGTTAGCGAGCAGCTGCAACAGCATGGTGAAGTGCGACGCGGCCAGCTTGGCGTGCAAATCCGCGATCATACCCCAACACTGGAAGAGACGTTGGATGCAGGTGCTGATCACGGTGCCCTTATAGTTGCAGTAATGGCGGGTAGTGCCGCAGATCAGGCCGGTATAGAAGTGTCCGATTTGATTGTGCAGGTAAACGGCCGCAATATAAGCAGCGGCCGCGAGTTACGCAACATCGTTGGTTTGGCGCAAATCGACTCTGAGGTCGATATGGTTATTTATCGGGATGGAGAACGTCGTCAGATCAAGGCTGTTGTAGGAAATGGTGGCGACTCAAATGTGGCTCAATCAGGCGGTGGCAGCACTCCCGATGGGAGACAGCTTAATGATCCTCTATTTCGAGGTACGCAAATACAATCGCATAGCTCTGGCGGAGTCGCAGTAGTCAATGTGGCACCGCAGAGTCCCGCCTGGGTAGCCGGTCTTAGACCAGGAGATGTTATCCATGAGGTAAACCGTCAGCGAATAAATGATCTGCGAGAATTTAATCAGGAAGTCTTCCAATCAGATAATTTAACTGCGTTGGGAGTTGTTCGAGATGAACGTCCACTGTTGATAATCATCTCGTGAGGGTAATTGACTGTTTTTTGAAACCACTGGAAGGTAAGCAAGGTGTAGTTCAAGGGTTGTAGTTCAAGGTAAGCAAGGTATGGCCCTTCCAAGCAGGGCCTTTTGAACCGATCCGGGTTTTCCGGATCGGTTTTTTTTGTTATCAGTAAAATCGCAAACCGGTTTAGCATGCCTCGTTTAGCTCTTTGCAAAGCATTGTCGACGTGCTACTTTCGCCGCCAGGTCTGGATTATCGGCGTACCCCGAGGGAGAGTGTTTTGTTTTCTGCTAAATATAGAAACAGTCGGCAAATCCTGCTCAAAAGCACAGTTATCACCTCGGCTCTTTTGCTGATTGCTCAGGTTACTAGTTACGGTCAATCAGGCAGTCAGGCTGGTTCCGAAGAAATCAGCATAACCCTGCTCAGTCACGGAACTGGAACCATACAACGCAATCTGCCGGCTCTGGTGCGACCCGAGCTACCGGAGATGCCGCAGAGTTATACCCCCTATACGACATGGTTGAAGCAGCAGGTCGATGAGATGGCTCTGCCTGGCGTTGCACTGGCAGTGGTTTCTTCGAAGGGAATTCTGCTGATGGAAACCTGGGGAGTGAGATCGGCAGGCAAACCGGACCCGGTCGACAGTAATACCATTTTCCGTATTGCTTCAGTGTCAAAAACTTTTGCAGGTACTGTGGCAGCTCAACTGGTGCTGCAGGAGGCTTATGGCTGGGATGAACCACTGATAAAAATCCTGCCGCAACATAAATTGGGTTCTGATGCCAGCTCTCAGGTACTTACGCTGCGACATATCATGAGTCACTCCAGCGGACTTATGCCTCACGCCTATTCAAACATGCTGGATGCGGGTGTCAGCTATCAGAAAATTCAGGAAAAGTTCCACGAGATACCTGTGGTTTGCGCACCCGGCCGTTGTTATGGTTATCAAAACGTAGTGTTTTCACTGGTTTCCGATGTGGTTGAGGTGCGTACCCACAAAACCTACGAACAATTCGTGAAAGATAATATTTTTACACCGCTGGGAATGAACACCGCCTCTCTTAGCCTTGAGGACTACCTCGCTAATGCCAATGCCAGTTCACCTCATCAGCGCTCAAACGGTGCCTGGAAGGTGGCAAGCACAAATTCAGCTTACTACACCACGGGACCCGCTTCCGGTGTCAATGCCAGCATCCTGGATATGAGTCGCTGGGCTCAGGCGAATCTGGGTGCTTTTCCTGATGTGTTGCCGAGAGCACTGCTGGATGTGCAGCACACTCCAGTGGTTGAAACACCGCGAGGCAGCTATTTCAACCGCTGGCCAAAAGTTCAGAAAGCCTGGTATGGGCTGGGCTGGCGGGTATTCGACTATGCCGGCATGCGAATTGTTCATCACGGCGGCGGTGTCAGAGGCTTTCGTACCGAATTAGTACTTATTCCCGAGAAGGATCTTGCGCTGGTTGTACTCTTTAACGCAGAAACATCCATTGCCAACGATGTTGTTCCTGGTTTCCTTGATCATGTAATACTTCAGGCGGCGGCTCTGGAACTATGAACTCTGTTATTGAATTGTTGAAATCACATCGCAGCATCCGTAAGTTTTCTGACAGGAAAATTGAAGGGACACTGTTCAGCGAATTATTATTAGCCGGGCAGGGGGCGGCGACCTCAAGCTTTTTACAAGGGGCTACCATTATCCGGATCCGCAATCCTGAAAGCCGAAAAAAGCTTGCAGCCTATGCTGGCAATCAGCCTTATGTAGAAACTGCGGCGGAATTTCTGGTGTTCTGCGCTGATCTTAAACGCGGGGGCAATGCCTGCGAACAATACGAAAAGCCGTTTTCAAGGGATTACACCGAACATTTTATTATAGCGACAGTCGATGTGGCACTTATGGCGCAAAACGTAGTCACTGCAGCCGAATCAGTTGGTTTGGGCATCTGCTATATCGGTGGTATTCGTAATAATCCCCGTGAAGTGTCTGACCTTCTGCAACTGCCTGTAGGCGTTTATCCGGTTTTTGGTCTATGCCTCGGTTATCCAGATCAGAACCCTGAGATTAAGCCGCGACTGCCTCTGTCAGTCATCGTTAAAGACGAAGTTTATGGCGAAACGGGCGATGCGGAGCTGATTTCGGCTTATGACGAGCATGTGCGCGAATACTACAGGCTGCGCACGGGAGGCGGACATGGCATCCGCTGGACTGAGCAGGTGGCCGGCCTCCTCAGTGAGAAGGCACGGCCGCATATGCGTGAGTTTTTGGCACAGCAGGGTTTTTTGCTGAAATAGTATTCAGAGGCTCCCTGGTGAAACGCTCAAACTGCACGTGCAGTTCGCAGTGCTAATATCTCTTGGGCAGAGTATCCCAGTTCTTCCAGTATCTGCTGAGTATGTTCGCCCAGAGTTGGGGCTCGGTGGCGTATCTCTGCCGGAGTCTCAGAAAGCTGTATCGGCGGTTGCATTACCGGTGCAGGCTTTTTCAGCCCCGGATAGCTGAGCGGTTTCAGCATGCCTCTTGCCGCCACATGCGGGTCATCCAGAACCTGCTGTGGTGACATCACCGGACCTGCGGGCAGCCGAGCCTTCTCCATTGCTGCAAGCACCTGTGCAGAGGTTCTCTCCGCACACCAGGCGGCTAGCCTTTCGCTGATAATGGCGCCGTTATTGCCACGACTGATGTCATCTTTAAAGCGTTCATCCGAGAGCCAGTGCGGCTCGTCCATTAATTCAACCCAGCGCTCGAACAGCGGACCGCCTACAGATTGCACCAGCACCCAGCCGTCGAGTGTTTTTAAAGTATCAGCCGGAGCGGAGGTTTGTGAACGGTTGAGGGTTGCTGTCCTGTCAATCCCGAGCATCGCCTGCTCTATGAGTGTTCCATTCATCATGGTCAGTGCGGTGCTGAACAGCGACGCTTCAACAACCTGACCTTTGCCGGTTTTTTGTTTTTCAAACAGTGCTGCCATGGTGCCAAAGGCGCTAAGACTGGCGGTGCCATAGTCAATAAATGGTGGATAGGCTTTGACCGGTTGTTCAGGTGTTCCTGATAAATACATGGCTCCAGACATAGCCTGGCCCAGACCATCGAAACCAACCCGGTTACTGTATGGACCTCCGCTACCGAACGCGGAAATCATAGTAAGAATAATATCCGGCTTAATGGCCTGAAGACTTTTATAATCCAGCCCCATAGCAGCAAGTGTATCCGGGGGCAGGTTGGCAATAACCACATCTGCAGTGGCTACCAGGCGACGTAGAACCTCCTGGCCTTCCGGCTTCATAGGGTTCAAGGTCATTCCCAGCTTGTTGCGACTCATCTGCATAAACAGAGCGCCATCCCCGGATTCGGTAATCGGCGACAGGAAGCGATCTTCACTGCCCTGAATTTTCTCAATACGAATAACCTCTGCACCCAGATCAGACAACAGGCTCGCGCAAAATGGACCAGCGATATAGCGCCCAAAATCCAATACACGAACGCCTTCCAATACCTTGCTCATTGCATTAATCTCCTGCTCCATCCGTTTGTTATAGCCACTTGATGCGGGTCAGTATTCTAGTACAATCAATTGCTTCCTGTCCCGCCTTTCCCGGAGTTGCCAGATGCCGTATATATCACGATCGCTGCCGATATTCGTATTCGTAATGCTGTTTTCTTCTTTTGCGCAGGCTGCCGAAAATGACCCAGGATATATTTATGCGCCAGAGCGCAGTCAGGGTGGCACGGGTAAGTTCTATATGGGCAGAGAAATATCTGGCGTAATGGGGCATCAGGCCGCTGACTGGCTGGAACGCCCGCAACGCACACATGAAGAAATGCCGGATGAAGTTGTCGCTAATATGGGGCTGCAGCCGGATCATATTGTGGCCGATATCGGTGCCGGCTCTGGATACTTCTCATTCCGCATGGCTCGTCTGGTCCCGCAGGGTAAAGTACTGGCTGTGGATATACAGCCAGAAATGTTGGAGATGATTGAGCAGCGTAAGCGCGAAACGCAGATCTTAAATGTCGAAAGTATTCAGGGCCGGATAGATAATCCAAATCTGCCGGACAACTCCGTGGATGCGGTGTTGTTAGTGGATGCATATCACGAATTTTCCCATCCTTATGAAATGCTTGAAGGCATTTATAAAGCGCTGAAACCAGGTGGCAGACTGATTCTTGTTGAGTACCGTGGCGAGGATCCCAGTGTGCCGATCAGACCGTTGCATAAGATGACCGAGCAGCAGGTTGTAAAGGAGATGGCCGTATTCGATCTGGACTGGGACGATACTCTGGATTTTCTGCCTTGGCAGCATATGTTGATTTTCGTGAAGCGCTGAAAACTGCCAAAGGGGTCGGGTCAGGCAGTGTATCAGCTGCTTAATCAGAAGGTGGTGCGTACTTTGAGCGCCAGTTTCTGACCACTGCCATTGCAGGAATTTTCTATTTCATCAACATGTCCTGCCGCCGTAGTTCCCGCATAACGCGTTCTCTCCCGGCAGGACTTACTACTGAGAGTGTTCATTGATTCCAGCCGGAAGGTAATATTGTCGAAGGCTACTTTGGACACGAACAGGCTCAAGTGGGCTTGTGACGAGTATTGTTCCACCGTATCGATATCGATATTTTTCTGACCCCCATTGAAATTCGAGCTGTAATTAAAACCATAATTCAGGTTTATCGCTGGCAGATCATGCCTGAAACCAATCGAAGCCCGACCTCGGCCATTAAAACGTACATCTTTATCAAGGAATGGGTCAGTGACTTTGGAGTCGAATATATTTAAGTTTGTACTGAAAATGGCATCTGGCAGCCCCAGAAAACCTAGTCGCGTACTGGCGTCAAGATAAACCCCATAGCGAATACCATCGCCGATATTACCAAGCGCTGAGAGTGGTCTTGCAGAGTTTTCGGATACGTCAATGCGACCGATGACATCTTCTACTTCGCGATAAAAGAATCTTGAGCTCAGCACGCCAGCTTCGTCAGGTAACCTGTACTCCAGATTCATCTCATAGCGCAGTTCCTTCTCCTGGGTCAGATCCGGATTTCCCGCATTAATGGTTTTGTCGGTGTCAGAGTTATTTGCCGATGCAGTGAAGTGACTAAAACTTAATTGAGATACGTGACGCTCAATACTGGCTCTCATCTGCAGTGAGGAGGTAATGTCGAAGCGGTAATCAAGTTTTGGACGGAAAAACTCGAAATTACGGTTTCTGCTGATTGTTCCGGTTTGCGCAATCTCGGACGTCTCGTACAGCAGAGTGCTTTCCACTCCCATGCGTTCGTTCAATGACCAGTTATGAATCGCAAAGCCTTCATAGCGCATTTCCTGCACTGTGGAGCCAGGATTTGTTGAGCCAGGCTGGGGTGTCAAATTTCCATAACGTGGTGATGCAACTCCTGTGCTGGTGGCGGTGCCTATAAAAAGACTGCTGTCCAGAATAGTCTGAGCGCGCTCCAGGCCAATCTGCATATCCTGATTATCAGCAAGACTCCAAATGTATGAGCTTCGAGCTATGCGTTCGCGTGTACGCCGATTTGATTCTACATAAAGCGTCTTGTCACTCTCCGAGTTGACCACACGAAAGCGCTCACGGATGTTATCGTTGGTTTGGTTGTTAACAAGCAGGAGAGCCGTCAGACGGCTGCGGTCTGCAAAAACATGTTCATAATCGCCACCGACCTCCCAGTTTAGATTATCGTATTCGATATGCTCTCGCTCTCTGCGTGTGGATGGGAGTCCACCTTCGAATGATGTTACTGCACGATTTACATCAGCCGGGTGTTCAGATTGTGAGATTCTGGAATTGAATTGAATGCGATCACTGCCATAACGGTAGCCCAGATTCATGCCTATCTGGTAATCCGTTTTATCGCGGATGCTGGATTCGCTGGTAGTGTCTTTTAAACTGCCATCAGGATAATAAGCTGATTCTTCGCGGCGATCATTGTTGTAAGCCGGATCCGCCATGACATTTAACAGATAGTTGAAGTCGTTGTTGCGGCCGCTGTAAGACAACGATACTCCCGGATCCAGAGTGCCGTCCTGGTGACGGTCCATATTAACTTCCGCGGACCCATTGGAGCGATTATTGGAGTCTTTCAAAACAACATTAACAATTTGTCCGGAGCTGCGTACATCCAGTTCAGGAGAATTACCACGAATAATCTCGATTCTTTCTACCTGACGCGCAGTGATTCGGCCTAACTGATCTCTCGGAGAATTACTCTTGCCGGCCAGACGCTGACCATTGATCAGTAAATTGCCGCCGGTGCCGAGTCCGCGGCCACCACCGCCGCCGCTGATTGATACACCCGGGATGCGGTCGATCATGTCATTGACCGAAACAGGGCTGTACTGGGAAAAAAACGCAGCAGGATAGATTACTGTGGAATCGTTTGGGCTTTCCGAACTATCAAGCACTTGTGCGCTGGCGATATTGAATAACCCGGCTGTCATTGCAGCCACAAAGAGACCAATTCGTGGAATATATCTATCTGATATCCATCTTGTCATTGTTACTCCGGAATGGTGCGTAAAACTGAACAAGAGCAGGGTTAATACCACTCTTGCCCAACTTCCGTTTGGCGAATTAGATTGAAAGTTTAACGCAATAATAACCCGGCATGTTGTTACAATTTGTAAGCGCCAGATTTAATTGAATTTTAAAGCTAAAAGGCGATTCGTACGATACCGCCACTTTTGATCTGAATCTGAGTCACGTTTTGGTGCTGACAATCGACGGCATCATAAAGCAGCGCAGGTGGATCAATTACTGCGCCGGCTTTGCGCTTTCTCAGCATATTAAGGATAATACCAAGCTTAGCAGGCTTAGCAGGCTTAGCAGGCTGCAGATGCAGTGGACGATGTAGGCACGGGAGATCTAAAAAAATGCAACGTGAATCAATGGAAGTCGACGTAGTTATAGTTGGCGCAGGCCCCGCTGGCTTATCCACGGCATGTCGACTTTTGCAGTTGGCAAAGGAAGCGGGCACTGAAATCTCTGTTTGCGTACTCGAGAAAGGTTCCGAAGTTGGAGCGCATATTCTTTCAGGGGCAGTTTTTGAACCCTCTGTTTTGAACGAATTATTCCCTGATTGGAAACAACGTGGCGCCCCCTTGAATACACCGGTCAGCGGTGATGACGTATATTATCTGGCGGGTGCTGAAAAACAGCTGCGTTTTCCGGATTTGCTGGTCCCAAAGCCGATGCATAATGAAGGTAACTACATAGTTTCATTAGGTAATTTGTGCCGCTGGCTTGCAGAACAGGCATTGGAGCTGGGAGCGGAGATATTTCCAGGCTTTGCCGCTGCGGAGATTCTTTATCATGACGATGGCGGTGTGAAAGGTGTAGCAACGGGTGACATGGGCATCAATGCTGTTGGCGAGAAGAAAGACAGCTTCGAACCCGGGTTTGAGTTCCATGCGAAGTACACAATATTCGCAGAGGGCTGCCGTGGTCACCTGGGAAAGCAATTGATCAGTCGCTACCAACTGGATAAAGATTCTGATCCCCAGCATTACGGAATAGGGCTTAAGGAAATCTGGGAAATTCCGGAGGAGCAGCATAAACCGGGTCTGGTGGTACACACTGCGGGCTACCCGATGATCGGTGCCAGTTACGCAGGGTCAAGCGGCGGGTTTCTCTACCATGCTGAAGACAATCAGGTGTTTGTAGGGCTTATTGTTGATCTGGGTTACAGCAATCCGCATATCAGTCCATACGATGAATTTCAGAAATTCAAGCGACATCCGGTTATCCGCCAATATCTTCAGGGCGGCAAACGGATCAGCTATGGATCCCGCGCGTTGAATAAGGGCGGCTTGAATTCTTTGCCAAAAATGACTTTTCCGGGTGGTTTGTTGATTGGTTGTGATGCTGGCACTTTGAATGCGGCAAAAATAAAAGGCAGCCACACTGCAATGAAGTCAGGCATGCTGGCGGCAGAGTCATTGTTCGCAGCACTGACTAAAGAAACCGCTGGCAGTGAACTGACTGATTACACTGATCGAGTGCGTAACTCCAGTCTCTACGAAGAGTTGTACAAAACCAGAAACTTCAGCGCCGGGTTTCATAAATTTGGCTTCTGGCTGGGCAGTAGTCTGGTATTCCTCGAACAGAATGTTTTTATGGGCAGATTCCCGCTGACGTTCAGGGACAAATCAACGGATTTCAGTCAAATGAAGCCTGCTGCACAATGTACAAAAATTGAATATGCCAGGCCCGATGGCAAAATCAGCTTCGACAAACTTTCTTCTGTATTTCTTTCGAATACTAATCACGCTGAAGACCAGCCTTGTCATTTGAAGTTGATCGATCCAACCATTCCTATCAATAAGAATCTGCCATTATTCGATGAGCCTGCGCAGCGCTATTGCCCGGCAGGAGTGTACGAAGTGGTCGAGGAAAGCGATGGCAGTAAGAGATTTCAGATCAATTCGCAAAATTGTGTGCACTGTAAAGCCTGCGATATCAAGGATCCCTCACAGAATATTCAATGGGTGGTGCCAGAAGGTGGAGGCGGACCGAACTATCCAAACATGTAGGGTGCGCCAGGCGCTTGTCTGCTTACTCCTATGGTAGTAATCTGAATCAATCAGCTACTGGTCCTTGGGGATGGAATTATGACTCGGTTGGTCCTGCTTTGGCTGACATTAGCTGTCGCTCTCGCTACAGTTAATGTCAGTGCACAGACTGAATTGGCTGGGATTTCCTGGTGGCAGGCAGAAATCGGAAATTCTAGAATCATCAGCCAATTGCCTGCTGGTGAAAGCGCTGACATGGCCAGGGAATTTGAAGCCTGGCGACATGCAGTTGCCGCAATGACCGGGTCAGTATCGAATTTGCCCGTACCTGTTTATATCTACCTGTTCAGCAACCAGGCAGATTTTGCACACTTTAACTGGACTACGGAATCTGCCGGTTTCTTCTCTTCTCCGCGTGCCATTTATCTCGCAATGACCACTGCGCCTGAGTCAATTCAACTGGCTCGACATCAATATGCACATTTCCTGATTAATCAGTCTCTGCCTGTCACAACTCCCCGCTGGTATGAGGAAGGTCTGGCTGACTATCTGAGCCGTATTGATGTGAGTGGCAGTTCATTTGCTCTGAATCGATATAACGAGAATGAATACCGGGCAGCCGCTCAGACCAGCTCAATGATCAGCATGGATATTCTGATGCATGATGACGCGGCACTGGCATCACCTTTACTGATTCAAGCAGCCAATATTAAATCTTCAATGTTTCTGCATTTCCTTCTCCATTCGGGCGAGCAGTCTGGCTTAAGCGATTACCGAGCTGAGTTAGAGGCCTATCTACAATTCTTACACGACGGTCGTAATTGGCGCTATGCGTTTGATCGAGGGTTCAGCCGTAATATGAGGCAATTAAATGCGGAATATAATGCGTGGTTGAAGTTGGATCATTCACAGCCGATACAGCTGTCACTGCCTGCGTATGTCGCCGCTGATGGATTGGAGGCGTCCTCTGTTTCCCGGCAGCAGTTGACTTTGGCTCTGGGAGAGCTGGCTCTCTATGGTGGACAATTTGCAACAGCTGAAAGTTTTTTTGCCGAGCTCGTTGCTGCGGGCAGTCAGTCAGGTCGGGCCTATGCTGGTCTGGCGGATGCCCGGCGCATGCAGGAAATAGACACAGATCTGCATGCACTTTATCAGCAGGCCATCAGCGTTGAACCTGATAATGCCATATTGCTGTTGGATTATGGCCAGTTCATTGAATCCTTGCTGAGCAGCTGCGATCTGCTGTCCGAGCAGAAGCAGAGTGAATTACAAGAAACCATGGAGGCGCACTTCAGGAATGCAGTGCAACGATTGCCTGATTTACCTGAGGCGAACCTGTCCATCGCACAGATTTATCTTTTGCCGGGTGCAGATTGGCAGCAGGGGTTCAGCTATCATCAAAAGGCCTGGAGTTCATTGCCTGCAGATAGCTTTATTGCGGAACAGGCAGCCAGATATGCCATTGCGGGCGGAGATTTCACTGCTGCAAAGGTGCTTATTGATCGTCTGGGTAGACCAATGCATCTTTGGGGTGAACTTCACTGGGTTCGTGAGTTGAATGACCGATTGGAGGCGGCACGCCGTAACAGGAGCTACAATTCCTGCGGGGTTTGATCGCATTCCATAGTCGTAATCCTGATAAGAGGGATGATGGTGATGTTTAAGTACGTGGTGCTGCTGTTTACTATTACTGTTCTCACTGGGCTGGCGCAAATTTCAACCGCCCAGACCGACTCGTTGGATCAGGATTCTCCTCCGAATCCATTTCTGGATCAGATGAGCGCAGCTGCCCATGCCGCAGATATGAGCGTAGCCCGGAATCTAAACCATCCGGGCATGGTTCGTGGACAGATAAACCAGCAGAGGCTGGGTGCTGTGGTAGATGTACCTGCGGGGAAGCAGATCGATAGCAGTGAGCTTTCGCAATGGGAAACATCGTATGCGCAGGGATTAATTGGTGCCATTGTATTAATTGGAAATCAAGCTGAGAGAGACAACAGCTCAGATCCATTTCCAGACCCTCGCTTTGCAGAGCCTGCCTATGAAGAGCTCTGGGCCAACTGGCTACGAGCAGATTTGTCACAGCGCGCCTTTATTTCTTTTGCGGCTGGTGATGCAGACGCAGCTGAACGACTTTTTCAGCAACTGCAAAAAAGTTTCCCTGTTTTGTATTTCCCTCCGCGTTCGATCATGGATGCCGTCGGCAAAGGTGCTGATCCGATGGCAGCCGCCAGGTTTTATGCAACTACCACGCATCGCTGGTTGATCGATTCAGATAATGCGCGCAGTTATTCTGGAGAAATCCGGGAATTTAATCTGCTGGGCGTTGCGATGCGAGGCGACAGCAATTCGACCCTTGGTCGTCCGGATCGAGCGCAGCGTCGCATAACGGCATCCGAACCTGAAGTTTTCAAAAAAATCAGTCTTGGTAACGAATTTGAAGCGTCCACCATCCCGGAGATAATTGTTCCAGGTGGAATTGCTTTTGGTGAGACGGCGGTCTTTGAAGAAGATGTTACAACTCTGCATTTTGTTGATGATCGATTGTTTGTTGAGGACCGGGATGGTTCGAGATGGTTGCTGCCCGAGGAAGATATCGCCAATCTGAAAGCTTGGCTGGATTTTGCAGTGCGCGCTGAACGGATTGGGTCCGATGCGGTTGTTGATATTGACGAGCGAGGCAGAGTCAAGCTGTCTGTCGCTTTACGCGATACCGACGCCGGATACGAAATGATGGTGGCAGATACACAACCATTCAGATACATCAGATATCTGCCTGCCGATAAAAGTATTGTAATTGACAATGCTGTAGCGTTTTATCAGGACAGTGATCAAAATATGCAATTTCGTACTGACTATGAAATCCGTTATCTGCGCGCTGACCGCCAACGCCTCGCACAGACTCGTGTTGCGTTGCAATTTCGCTATGATGGAGCCACCAGACAGTCCGATTATCTGGACGATTGGGGTACGGACGTCAACCGTCTTCGGGCAGACTCAGACTATGCAGCTTTAGGTGAAAATACTGCTGATGCCGCTCGATATGCGGCGTGGGCTGCCTTATTCAGGTTGGTCGTGGGACAGTCCCTGGATTTTACAGATGGCAGATATGAATTTATGAAAACAATAAAAACTGGCACCTCTACGCCGGCTCGATTTTAGATCGGAAACAGATGAAGAATTTAATTAGAGAAACGCGATTATCTGCTGTTAGTTCGCCTGCAAAAGGCCTGACGATAGCTATCTTGGTAATGCTGACAAGCGCCTGTGCGTCAATTCGTATGGAGGCTGGATTTAGCAGAGATGCCGCAATTGAAAGCCAGATACTCAGTCAGACAGCTGACGCTTTTCCTGAGGTTAACCTGCTCGAATTAGATCAGGAAATTAAAGATTACCTGGCTGCTCATATCCGGCCGTCGGATCATAGTTCGCAGAAGATTGAAACTTTGCGTGCACTTTTATTCAATGAAGAGTACCTGAACATTCAGTACCAGGACTCGGCAAATTACAGTGCCATAGAAACCTTTAAAGCGCGACAGGCAAACTGTCTGTCATTGGTTAATCTGTTTGTTGCAATGGCCAGACATGTTGGTCTGGAAGCACAATATCAAACAGTACATATTCGGCCTCGCTGGGACCTTCGTGGTGAGCTGTTGGTATTGAGTGAGCACATTAATGCGACTGGAAGGGTAACTCACAGCAGCCGGTATATAGTTGACTTCACGCCTGAACTCAGTCTTCAACAACGCACCGCGTCGGTCGTATCCGATTCCCGTGCTCGCGCGCTGTATTTCAATAATCTTGGGGTCGAGAAGCTTATTGTTCGAGAATATGACGAGGCTTTGGCGTACTTCAAGAATGCGCTGTGGATAGATCCCGAACTGGCAATTGGGTGGAATAATATCGGCGCTGCATTCAACCGTCTGGCAATGTCTAACCTGGCAGAATACAGTTATCAGCGTTCGTTCAATATCGACGAGTCAAGTTCCACATCAATTAATAACCTGGCCAAACTCTACTACGCTCGGCAGGACTATGAAAAGGCTGATTTATATACTCAGGCCATACAGCGATTTAATAATCGAAATCCCTATTATCACTTTTTGCTGGGGAATCTTGCGTACAGCGATGGCAATTTTGATCGTGCCCGCAGGCACTATTATGCTGCTATAAAGCGTAAAGAAATTGAGCCGGATTTTTATTTTGCGATGAGTCAGACTTATCAGCAGCTCGGAATGCAGGATCAGGCGCAGCAGATGCTTGCCCGAGCAGCTTATATGTTGGAGCTTAGTGATGAAGCTTACCGACCCAGTCAGGAAAATCTGCGCATAATTCAGGAGAACACGATCTTCAGATCATCCAACGCAGGATTCTCCATTTTCCCGAATGGACTTTGATTGACTGTTAATATCAATTGATAAATTCGGTTACCAGCGCATAAGGAGTAAGCAGCTCTTCAGCTGCGCTTCTCTGGGTGGAGTCGGCAAGTTTGATACGTGCTATCAAGCCTTTTTTCTTATCCAATTCAGTACTGATTTGAACCTCAATACCTTTGAAGGCCATATGCTCCTTCAACACAATCTCGGTGATGCGTTGTCGCAATGCTGGCCGAAATATTTTACCCACTGCTGTTAATGGCATGGCGTCAATTATTTCAATGCGCTTTGGTATTGCCGCCCGCTCGGATATATGTTGCTTGCCGTATTCCCGCAGCTCTGAGCTGGTGCAGGTGCTGCCGGGTACCAGCACTACAAAGGCCATTGGCAGTTCGCCGGCAAAGGGATCTGGCATGCCAACAGCGATGCTGCTGACCACAGCCGGATGTGCATTGAGGGGCTCCTCAATCAGTTCCGGATCAATATTGTGGCCACTGCGGATGATCAGGTCTTTCGCGCGTCCGGAAAGATAAAGAAATCCGTCAGCATCCATATAACCCAGATCACCGGTGTTAAACCAGCCATCCTCTATCCACGCGCTGGCATTATCCGCTGCAGATTTGTAACTCTGAAAGATCTGGGGTCCTTTCACAAGAATCACACCGCCCTCCCCGTCGGCACAGTCTTTGACAACGCGGGTACCGTCAAGCTGAGCAATCCTTATTCTGGAATAAGGCACCCGCATGCCTACACTGCCAACTGGTTGCTGCTCCGGTGCCCGTGAAATCAGCGCAGTCGTTTCAGTCATGCCATAACCATTGGAGATTTCTACTGAGTATTTTTTTTCAAAGCTTTGCTCAAACGCTGGGGATAGTGGTGCTGCGCCAGAGTTAATATTAGTCAAACTGCTGATGTCGGCATCACCCACAGGAATCTGTGCCAGCACATTCAGTACAGTGGGGACTGTAGAGAAACTTTTTACGCGGAAGCGCGCAATGTGATTCCAGAAGTTCTTCATTGCCACAACATTTCGAAATCCAGCGGGGGTAAGCAATACGACGCGGTAACCGACGCTGAACGCAGCTATTCCTTGAATAACAACCCCATAAATATGGAATAGAGGCAGGCCGCACATGACTGTCTGTCGCTCTTGATGGGCGGTGTAAAGCTGCATCAACTGTCCGAGGAAAGCCATGTTGCCATGAGTGAGTTGAGCGATTTTTGGTCGTCCGGTAGTTCCACCCGTATGAAAAAAGGCAGCGATGCGGCCTGAGTCCAGGCTGCGCTGGTGCTGCAATTCTGTGGCTACGTGTTCTGCGATTGCACTATTGAAATCCAGTACTTTGACCTGATGACCAGGCAGCGCCAGGGGCTCATCATTGGTAAGGCCAGCTTGTCGCACTGCCAGCACTGTATGAACGGTGGTGGTATGGCTTAGTATTTCCTGCAGCTTTAGCCACAGATCACTGTGTTCCGAGGGGGCCAGACAAATAATTACTTTAGCCTCTGCTGCGTTAATGATCTCTGCAATGTGCCCGGCTTCCAGCATCGGATTAATCGGGTTTGCAATTCCGCACGCCTGCGCGCCCCAGATCACCGGATGACTCTGCGGCAGTATTGGCAATACTATTGAAACGGCGTCATCGGCGCCGATACCGAGACTGTGCAGAAGATTTGCAGTGCGGGTAACATCGGCAGCAAGTTGCTTAAAACTGATGGTTTGCGCGGCTTCATTCGCCTCACCGCTGAGCAGGAATTCGAGGGCAGGCTGATCGCCGAAGCGCTTGGCGCTATCCATAATAAGTGCATAACTATTGGTAAAAGGAAAACGAGACTGCAGTGGCAATTTTTCAAAAGCCTCTATATCGGCCATAGTATCCATTAAAGGTGCTGCTGCAGGTGCCAAAGCTGTAATGCTCACTCGTCTCGTACTCCCTCGTAATTAGTTTTCACCTTCGCTATTTATGTTGATCTGTTCAGTGCAAGTTCGGCCATTTCCTCCAGTGCAGTTCGGTAGAGAGTATCAGGCAGAGAGGCCAAGGCCTCTAGCGCGCTGTCAACCTCCTGGCGAGCCAAAGATCGAGTGTACTCGAGTGCGCCTGAACTTTGTACAATTCTGATTATTTCGTCAAGTTGATGCAGGCCGCCTTGCTCAAGGCTGGTTTTAACCAGTTCAGAATCTGCAGCGGAGCTATGTTGCATTGCATGAATCAGCGGCAAGGTTGGTTTGCCTTCAGAAAGATCATCACCAATATTCTTACCCATGGATCGACTATCTCCGACATAATCGAGGACGTCATCTATCAGTTGAAAAGCCATGCCGATATGCATTCCGGCATTTTTTAGTGCATTGCAATGCGCTGCTGATGCGCCGGCGAGTATGGCGCCACAATGTGCAGCGGCTTCAAATAAAATGGCTGTTTTGCCTCGAATGACCCTCATGTAATCGTCTTCGGTGGAGGCGGTATTATGCTTGTTCAGTAGTTGCAGCACTTCTCCTTCAGCTATTTTATTGGTGGTATCAGCAATGATTCTCATGATGTCGACATTACCAAGTTCAACCAGTACCTGAAACGCCCGGGAATAAATAAAGTCGCCGACCAGAACACTGGACGGATTGTTCCAATGCTCATTCGCTGTCGGACGGCCCCGGCGCATGGAAGACATGTCCACGACATCGTCATGCAGCAGGGTGGCAGTGTGGATAAATTCGATTACGGCAGCCAGCTTGATTGGACTCGTGCTGTCCGAGCCACAGCTGCGAGCACTAAGCAGGACCAGTACCGGGCGCATGCGTTTGCCGCCGGCACTAATAATATAGTGGCCAATACTTTCTACTAACGGGACATCCGAATGCAGTTGATCGACAATAAACTGGTTAACTGCATCAAAATCGGCTTCTACCACCGATCGTATTTTTTTGTACATGGGGCTTCCGTTCATATACCTTGTTTTATCTGCCGATTAGCAGTTGTCGGAGTTTTGCCAGAATTTATGGAACTTTGCTGTTTCAGCACTGGACTATTCAAGCATTTGCTGTTTTAAGTAATTGTGATCTCACGTTTCAGCCATAAAATTGACAGTGCATGCTAGGGGGCCGGGGTGAGGGCTGTCAAGACAAAGCGGGACCCTGCAGAGCGTGTCTGCTATAATCTTGGCCAGGCTGCCTGATGATTATCCAAGAACATGAAGGGCGAAGCGGGGGCTCATAAACAATGATGGTTTTTTTGCCTGCTTCGAGCTAATAGCTTGATTACCACAGATGCTTCCCGTAAAATGCCGGCCCTTATAGTTGACAGGTGCTGTTAGACCTTATAAAACACAGCCACGCAGCCTGTAGTCCAAATTCTGGAGATTTATATGTACGCGGTAATTGAAAGCGGTGGCAAACAACACCGGGTAGTCGAGGGCGAAGTCCTCAAACTCGAAAAAATTGAAGTGGCCACAGGCGGCGAAATCAGCTTTGATAAAGTGCTGATGGTCGGCGAAGGCGAATCGGTAAAAATCGGTACACCTTATGTTGAAGGAAGCAGGGTGACAGCTGAGGTTGTTGCTCAGGGCCGCGCCAAAAAAGTTACCATTATCAAATTCAATCGCCGTAAGCACTTCAAGAAGCGTCAAGGCCACCGACAGTGGTTCACAGAAGTGAAAATAACAGGCATCACGGCATAAACTGACCGGGAGTAGAAAATGGCTCATAAAAAAGCAGGTGGTAGTACCAGTAACGGTCGTGATTCGATATCGAAGCGACTGGGTGTTAAGAAATTTGGTGGAGAGAATGTACTGGCAGGCAATATCATTGTTCGTCAACGCGGTACCCGCTTTCACCCTGGCGAGAATGTAGGCCTGGGTAAAGACCATACGCTGTTTGCAACAGCTCATGGTACGGTGAAATTCGAGGTCAAAGGCCCGAATAGTCGTAAATTTGTCAGCGTTGTTGCTGTATAAGCTTACGGTCCGTATGCGATTGTCGGGCTTACCGAAGCCGCTAGGCAATAGCAATAGAGCGTAACAGCTTGGAAGAAGCCTCGTCATCTGACGGGGCTTTTTTATATGGGGCATTATTGCTCCGCGAGGCCCACAGGCCCGGGTGCAGGTAAAAAATGAAGTTTGTTGATGAAGCCGAAATTACAGTAGAAGCGGGCAGAGGAGGCAGTGGCTGCCTCAGTTTCCGGCGTGAAAAATTTATTGCCAAGGGTGGACCAAACGGTGGCGATGGTGGTGACGGTGGCAGCGTGTATCTGCTAGGTGATAGCTCGCTGAACACGCTCGTGGATTTTCGCTATCAGCCTCAGTACCGGGCTCAATCGGGTCAATCTGGAATGAGCAAAAACTGTACCGGCAGAGCCGGTGAGGATCTCATTGTAAGGGTTCCCGTCGGAACCAGTGTTGTGGATGCTAATACTGAAGAGCTCATTACAGATATTTCTGCTGCCGGTCAATTAGTGCTGGTTGCCCGTGGCGGTGTGCATGGTATGGGTAATACTCGATTCAAATCGAGTACCAACCGCTCTCCAACCAAGACCACAAAAGGCAGAACAGGTGAACATCGCCTGCTGCAATTGCAGTTGCGCATCCTTGCTGATGTGGGTTTGCTTGGTTTGCCCAATGCCGGTAAGTCTACATTGATAAGAGCGGTATCAGCAGCTCGCCCCAAAGTCGCCGATTACCCTTTCACCACTCTGGTCCCTAATCTTGGTGTCGTTCGTGTCAGCAGCGAACGCAGTTTCGTGATGGCGGATATCCCAGGCGTTATTGAAGGCGCTTCGGAAGGAGCTGGTCTTGGCTTCCGCTTTTTGAAGCATCTGTCGCGTACACGTTTAATGCTGCACGTCGTGGATGTAGCGCCATTTGATGATTCCGATCCCGTAGACAATGCCCGTAAAATAGTCTCTGAATTGGAAAAGTTCAGCCCGGTGTTGGCACGTAAGGAGCGCTGGCTGGTTTTAAATAAAGTTGACATGCTTGCAGAGGAATTAGTTGATGCACTTTGCGAACGCTTCAAAGCCGAGCCGGGTTGGGAATCAATGCCGGTTTATCGTATTGCAGCCATCAGTGGCGAGGGTTGTCCTGAATTGTGCCAGCAGGTAATGGTTTCTGTAGAAGAACACAAAAAGTTATTGCTGGAAGATCCTGATTATCAGGAAAAGCAGAAGCTGCTGGATGAAGAGATGGAGTTCGAAATTCGCAAGAGCATAGAACGCAGCCGCGCTTCAAGATCGTCTGCGGAAGAGGTCGACGACTTTGATGATTTCGAGGATGACTGAAGTCAAATGAGAAAAAATCTGCTTAAAACCCGCTGTTGGGTTATTAAGATCGGGAGTTCATTGATAACCAACAATGGCACTGGTCTGGACAAGATTGCAATTGCGAACTGGGTCCGTCAGTTGGTGAATTTGCAACAGCAGGGTATTCAGGTTGTGCTGGTGTCCTCAGGTGCTGTTGCCGAGGGCGTAAAGCGTCTTGGCTTGAAGAAACGTCCTACTGAAATACACTTGCAACAGGCTGCAGCTGCAGTTGGACAGATGGGACTGATCCAGACCTATGAGACGTGCTTTCAGGAATACGGTGTGCATACAGCGCAGATCCTGCTTACCCATGATGATCTGTCTAACCGAACGCGTTATTTAAACGCCCGCAGTACCCTTGCCACATTAGTAAAGATGAATGTGGTTCCCGTTATCAATGAAAACGATACGGTAGCTACCGCAGAGCTTTGTTTTGGCGATAATGACACTCTGGGTGCGTTGGTAGCCAATCTCCTGGGAGCCGATGCGCTGATAATCCTTACTGATCAGCAGGGCCTGCATAAGTCAGACCCGCGTGTGGATCCGCAAGCTCCCATCGTCAATCAGGCCATGGCAACCGATCCAGATTTACTCAGAATGGCTGGCGGCAGTAATAGTGTTGGTCGTGGTGGCATGATTACAAAAGTTACGGCTGCCCGTCTGGCGGCGCGCTCCGGCGCCTGCACAGTTATAGCCAATGGTCGTGAAGAGGATGTTCTTATAAGGCTGGCCGCGGGAGCAGAGACAGGTACCTTGCTGCTGCCCGAGAAGCAACCGGTTGCGGCCCGCAAGCAATGGCTGGCAGGTCAGCTCAAGGCCAGAGGGCAGCTGGTTATCGATGATGGAGCCGTGCGGGTGCTGGAAAATTCAGGGCGTAGTTTACTGCCGGTTGGAGTTACCGCAGTGACCGGGATTTTTGATCGGGGTGACGTGGTCACTATCGTTGATGCGCAAGGACGGGAGGTAGCCCGTGGTCTGGTTAACTATGATAGTAAAGAGGCCTCGCAACTGCAGGGTTGTTCAAGTGATCGTATTGCAGAATTGCTTGGCTATGCGGGAGAGCAGGAGATGATTCACCGCGACAATATGGTTATGGTTGATTAGTCGGGTCGTTCAGCTAAAACAACCGATGAAAAAAAACCGGCAAAAAGCCGGTTTTTAATGCTACAGGCAATGCCCGGTAACAATAAATCCTTATCAAGCCGCTTTGAGCGACAGGATAGCAGCATTCAGGCGGCTCTTGTGACGGGCAGCTTTATTTTTGTGAATGATACCCTTGTCAGCCATTCTGTCGATGACCGGCACGGCCCGGACATATGCAGCAGTAGCATTTTCATAATTACCTTCTTCAATTGCAGAAACTACTTTTTTAATGTAGGTGCGTACCATTGAACGAAAACTTGCATTGTGGCGACGTGAAACTTCGTTCTGACGTGCGCGTTTGCGGGCTTGTGCGGAGTTAGCCAACTGATGCTCCTTAAAGAATTCTGATTGGTTTGGCGAATTTCGAGACGCGACACTATGCCGCTTCTGCTCAGGCATGTCAAGCCTGCATTCACAGGTTGTAAGTAGCACATAATCTGTCCGGTTCTGTAGCACATGATCTGTCCGGCTTCATACTGACCTTTTTCGGAGGTCGTGATGAGACGGACGGAGTGGCTACAGGAGACACGACGGATGCGATTCGAAG
>Ga0209390_10001270_pt1 | contig 49734 bp, 43 predicted proteins | sample BON01_FD_187212 | JGI IMG/M metagenome (GOLD analysis project Ga0209390, IMG submission 187212) | Freshwater microbial communities from Lake Bonney liftoff mats and glacier meltwater in Antarctica - BON-01 (SPAdes) (version 2) | ecosystem: Environmental > Aquatic > Freshwater > Ice > Glacier...
TGACTTTGTGTTAAACGATCCCATCTATTCAGGTAAAATTCTTTTGGCAGGAAAGAATTTCGGTTCAGGTTCAAGCCGTGAGCATGCTGTTTGGGCCATTTATGACTATGGATTTCGATGCGTGGTTTCTAGTTTCTTTGCTGATATATTTAAAAACAACTGTTTGAATATTGGCGTTTTACCAGTTACAGTGTCTCCTAAATTTGCAGACGAATTGTTTTCAGCGGTTGAGGCCAACCCGGAAGTAGAAGTTGAGGTAGCTATTAACGAGCAGACTATCACGCTTTTGTCTACAGGAAATGCTGAATCTTTTGATATAAATCCATACAAAAAAGATAACATGATGAATGGGTTTGACGATATTGATTATTTGTTGAACCTCAAAGAAGAAATAGTGGGATTCGAAGCCAATAAATAAACACTACTCTGGGATTCGAAGTTGAAAATGTGTCAGGTTAATGGTAAGCGAATGCGTAGAGAAAAGACAATAGAAATCATGGACACCACCCTTAGGGATGGGGAGCAAACCTCAGGGGTGTCATTTCTTCCTTCAGAAAAGCTTCAAATCGCGAAGCTTTTGTTGGAGGAGTTAAAAGTGGATCGGATTGAAGTAGCTTCAGCCAGAGTTTCAGAGGGAGAATTGGAAGGTGTCAAACGAATTACAAATTGGGCTGAAGAAAAGGGCTATTTGGATAGTATTGAAGTTTTGGGTTTTGTAGATACTCCCAAATCTGTGGACTGGATGGTAGAGGCAGGTGCAAAGGTGATGAACTTGCTCACCAAAGGTTCTCTCAATCACTTGACCCATCAGCTAAAAAAAACTCCTGAAGTTCATTTTGCTGAAATAGAAAGATGCATAGCCTATGCAAATCAGCATGACATTGAAGTGAACGTTTACCTTGAGGATTGGAGTAATGGCATGCGTAATTCCAGAGATTATGCAATGTCCATGATTCAATTTCTTTCCCAACAGCCAGTTAAAAGAATAATGCTTCCTGATACTTTGGGACTATTGTGTCCAGATGAAGTTAAGGAATTTATGGAGTTGATTTGCACAAAATTTCCTGATGTACATTTTGATTTCCATGCGCATAATGATTATGACCTTTCGGTTGCCAATGTTCTTCACGCGGTCAATAGCGGGGCAAAAGGCATACATACCACTGTTAACGGTTTAGGCGAGCGGGCAGGAAATGCACCTTTGGAATCTATAGTAGCAGTAATAAAGGATTTCACCTCTTTTCATCTCAATGTAAATGAGAATAAAATCTACAGAATTAGTAAATTGATAGAGCAATTTTCAGGATTGAGGATTCCTGCAAATAAGCCTGTCGTTGGGGAAAATGTATTTACCCAAACAGCAGGAGTTCATGCAGATGGAGACAATAAAAAGAACCTTTATTTCAGTGATTTGCTACCTGAACGTTTCGGGAGAACACGCAAATACGCACTAGGTAAAACATCAGGTAAGGCCAACATTTCAAAGAATCTGGAAGAGTTGGGCATTTCTCTTGAGCCAGAAGAATTGACCAAAGTAACGCAGAAGATCATTGAACTAGGAGATAAGAAGGAAAGGGTTACCACAGAGGACCTTCCTTATATCATCTCAGATGTGTTGCAAAACAACTCCATTCAAAAAGACATTGTCATAGACGGGTACCACATGGTGCATTCCAAAGGTTTAAAGCCTTCTGTTCAGTTGCGAATGAAAATATTCAGCAACTTTTATGAGCAGAATGCTTCAGGAGATGGGCAATATGATTCTTTCATGAAAGCACTGAAAAAAATATACAAGGGCTTAGAAATGGAGCTTCCCAAGTTAACAGATTTTCAGATAAGCATACCTCCTGGAGGAAAAACAGATGCTTTTGTGGAATGTGTGATTACTTGGGATTTGAGTGGAAGGATATTTAAGACCAAAGGTCTGGATAGTGACCAGACTATAGCGGCGATGAAGGCCACTGAAAAAATGCTTAATATCATAGAGCAAATCAAAAATAGTAACAAAACTGAAAAAAAGAATCCTTATGGAAATGAATATAGCCCTATTACCTGGTGATGGTATTGGTCCTGAAGTAATCGCTCAGGCGGTAAAGGTAGTGAATGCTGTCGCTAAGAAATTTGGACATAAAATTACTTTCAAAGAAGCCATTACTGGAGCTGCAGCCATAGATGCAGTAGGTAATCCTTATCCTGATGCTACGCATGAAATCTGCCTTGCTTCTGATGCTGTTCTATTTGGAGCCATTGGTGATCCTAGGTTCGACAATGATCCAAGTGCTAAGGTAAGACCTGAGCAGGGTTTATTGGAGATGAGAAAAAAATTGGGACTTTTTTCCAACGTTCGTCCTACATTTACTTTTCCTTCCTTGCTACACAAGTCACCATTGAAAAAGGAAAGAATTGAAGGTACTGACTTGGTGTTTTTAAGAGAGCTGACTGGCGGTATCTATTTTGGAGAGCCAAGAGGTAGAAACGAACAAGGTACCAAAGCTTTTGATACCTGCGTATATTCTGTCGAGGAAATTGAAAGATTGGCTAGAATGGGTTTTGAATTTGCTATGAAAAGGAGAAAACTTTTAACGTGTGTTGATAAAGCCAATGTATTGGCTACTTCTCGACTATGGAGGGAAACTGTGCAGCGTTTAGCGCCTGAGTATCCAGAAGTAACTGTTGAATATGAGTTTGTTGATGCTGTAGCTATGCGCCTAGTCCAATGGCCCAAAGCATATGATGTCTTGATTACAGAGAACCTGTTTGGAGATATTCTAACGGATGAAGCATCTGTGATAAGCGGATCTATGGGGTTGATGCCTTCAGCCTCTATAGGGCTTAAAACCAAGCTTTTTGAACCTATTCATGGCTCTTATCCTCAGGCTGCCGGTAAAGATACCGCCAATCCGTTGGGAGCTGTTTTGTCTGCATCCATGATGTTTGAATATGCCTTTGATTTGATGGATGAAGCCAACATTATTTCTGAAGTAGTCAATTTGTCCTTGGAAAAAGGAATAGTAACTGAAGACCTATCCGAAGGTGAGAAATCTTACAAAACCTCGGAAGTAGGAGATTGGTTGGCCGAGCAGATAGCCAAAATGTAATAAGTAAAACAATAAAAAAAGCCCCTATTTCTTTTTTAGAGCATTTAGGGGCTTTTTTTTGTCAAGATATTATTTATTTCTTACTTGCCACGTAGGCATCGATCAAATCCTGAGTAATACCCGTGGTAGAGTAGCCACCATCGTGAAACAAATTTTGCATCGTTACCATTTTGGTAAAGTCGGAGAACATAGCGACAATGTATTCCCCACAGGCTTCGGCAGAGGCATTTCCTAATGGAGAGGCCAATGCTGCAAAATCAAAGAAATCATCAAATCCTCCGATTCCTGATCCCGCAGTGGTTTTAGTAGGTGATTGGGAAATAGTATTGACCCTCACATTTTTGAATTTACCATACCTTAACCCATAATTTCTGGCAATGCTCTCAAGTATTGCTTTGGCTTCAGACATATCGCTGTAAAATGGAAAAGACCTTTCAGCAGCAATATAGCTTAATGCCACCACGGATGCCCATTCATTAAGGATATCTTTCTTTTCAGCTACATGAAGCATTTTGTGAAAAGAGGTGGCAGAAACGTCGTAGGACTTCTGTACCCATTCATAATTTAGATCACCATAGGATCTTCCTTTGCGGACATTTGGTGACATACCAATGGAGTGGAGTAAGAAATCGAAATTTCCACCTAAATACTCCTTTGCTTCATCGTATAATTTTTCAATGTCTTTGACGGATGTAGCGTCGGCGGGGATAATTATAGTTTCACATATATCAGCTAGTTTCTGAATAGCCCCCATTCGCATAGCAATTGGGGCATTAGTTAGAACAAATTTTGCACCCTGCTCTTTTGCTTTTAATGCAGTTTGCCAAGCGATAGAATTTTCATCTAGAGCACCAGTGATAATTCCTTTTTTTCCTTTTAATAAATTTTCAGGCATTGTATTCTTTTGATTTTCTGACTTCAATTAAATAATATTCTATAAATTTAACTAGTAATGGGTTAAACATTTTCCGCTTGGCTTTCAGAAAAGGCAAGTCCACCTCTATTTGTTAAGCAATTCTTTTGCGTTTTCAAAAGCGGTAGCTGAGGGGTTTGACCCGGAAATCATCGTAGCGATTTCAAGTAATCTTTCTTCAGGGTTTAATAGTTTTATTTTACTTATGGTCTTTTGAGAACTGTTGTCTTTGTAGACGAAATAGTGTTTTTCTCCTTTAGCTGCCACCTGTGGTAAATGGCTAATGCAAATGACCTGGTGCTTTTTTGCAATCTGTTGCATCATGCGAACCATCTGCAAGGCGATTTCTCCGGAAATACCAGTATCAATTTCATCAAAAATTAAGGTAGGGAGGGCCATCTTATCGGCCATCACATATTTGATGGCAAACATTAACCTTGAAAATTCCCCACCCGATGCTACCTGCCCTATAGGTTGGGGCTGGATTCCCTTGTTTGCGGAAAACAAAATATCAATATCATCGATACCTGAATCATTGGGTTCAACCTCACTTCGATTTATTTCTACTTTGGCATTTTCCATGCCTAACTGCCCCAATAAGGATTGAATCTCTTTGCTGAAATTGTTGAAAATGGCACGTCTTTTTTTTGACAGATTTTCACCAAACGTGGTCAGCTGTTCCTTTGATTGTTTGAGTAGCGCTTGCTGCTTGATCAATTCATCTTCCAAATGATCTCCTTTGAATACCTTATCTGCAAGGGATGATGCAAGTGATAAAAGCTCTTTATCACTCTGAAGCCCATGTTTTTTCTGAAGCTGGTAAATTTTACTAAGCCTTTCTCTGACCCATTCAGATTTCTCATAATCTACTTCTATTTCCTGCTCTTCTAGTGAAAGGCTCTCTAAAATATCCTTTAATTCTATTAGTAAACTATCAAATCTTTGGTTTAAGTCTTCAAAATTCTTACCGAATTTCTTTAAGTATTGGAAATGTTGTTGGGCCGCTCCTAACTGCTGCATTGCCCCCAATTCCTCGTTCTCTAAATGTTCTAATGCCTGTGATGCCCTAGATTTTATTTCTTCTGCATGGTTCAATAGCTCTTCCTTTGCCTCCAATGAATCTTGTTCTCCTTCTTCAAGATTCAATCCCGAAAGCTCCTCTAGTTGAAACTGGTTGTAATCAGCCTCTTGCTGATATTGTTGCTTCTCCTGTTCTAGAAGACGTACCTTTTTATGCGTCTTAATATAGTCTTGAAACTTGTTAATATAAGCTTCTTTTTCCTTATGGACATTGGCAAATGCATCTATCAGAGTTAGTTGGTAAGAGGAAGCTCCTAACAACAAAGTCTCATTCTGGGAATGAACATCCATCAAGGTTTTGCCCAATACTTTCAAGGTTTCCAACCTGACTGGCGTATCATTGATAAAAGCCCTGGATTTCCCAGAGGGTGAAATTTCGCGCCTGATAATGCATGCAGGCTCATAATCCAACTCCTCCTTTTGAAAGAAAAGCTTCAAACCATAATTCTGGATATTGAATACTCCTTCAATAACACATTTTTTGGTTTCATCAAATAAAGTCCTGTTATCGGCCCTATTTCCCAGAAGTAATCCTACTGCTCCAAGCATGATGGACTTTCCCGCTCCGGTTTCACCGGTTATCATATTGAGTCCGGCACAGGGTTCCATTTCTAACTTTTCTATCAAAGCATAGTTGGTGATGCTAAGGTTGGTTAACATGTTGCTTTGGTTTCGTTTAGAGAGTCAAAATTAACCAAATTTCAGGATTATCCTTTCAAAATATCATTGTATTTTCTGGCATTGTTGGGGTCTACCTTAAGCAATACTTCTACTGCCTCCTGTTTTAACTCCATAGGTGCTGCTTTCAGAATTTTACTTATTTCATCAGATTTCGCATCCATAAAGCTAATTGTTAGAATACTATTTGGTTGCACCTTATTGGCTTCTTGTATCATTTTAATAGCTTCCACTATATTTTGATAGCTTTCTTCTGGGTTGGTTGTTAATAAATCAAGCCCTTTTCTATGGTACAGGTAATAGGCATCTCTAACTGGAACCATTACCTGTGAGTTATACAGGTCATTTGCTAACCAATACCTGTTCCGCTTATCCGATGGGTTTTGGCTCCATCCCGGATTGGAAGATTGTTGGGCATTGGCGACAATATTATTGGCTATTTCAAAAAAAGCATCTCCTCCACGAAGTGAAAAGGAATCGTAATCTATTCCAATGGTTATGTAGGCATAATAGGCCAACAGAGAAGTTATATTATTTAAATAGGAAAATTGATTGAATTCCAAGGGCTGAGATTCCGTATATTCAAAAGTCCAGTTTCGATCAGCAAAATTTAGTATCAAGCTTTCATAATCGGATCCAAACACTGGTCGCACGGTTTGAATCTGTACTGTAGCACTGAATAAGCCTACTTGTGGCATATCGTTTATAGTGATTAATAAATTGCCTTTTATCCTTTCCTGTGGCTTGAGTTCAGCGTCTGTCCAATTTCGTCCATTGAGAAACTGCTCAAAAGCCGATTTCATCTTTTCAAAAATATCCGTATCCTGAGTTCTGGCCCGTTCACTGTTGATGGTAACAGTGAAGTTGAGTTGCTGCGATAGTACCGGAAATGGTGCTATAAAAAGCGACAAGAGAATGAAGAAAATTACCGGACGTACCATTTAATAAGTGAATTTTTAATTATCCGCAAACGCATATAATCCGAAATGGACAATTGCCGTTTACTACCTGCTGAAATTGTTGCAAATAAAATCAACTGCTTTGATTAAGGGTTCACCTGAGATGAATATTTTTCTAACATCAGATAGACCATCCGATTTTCAGGAATTTCAACAGTTTACGTAACCTCATTTACTACCCTGTTCTAAACGACATTACTGGCTTTCTGGTTTTCCAGAATGGATGCGATCCGATCTAGTAATTGTATTGCCAACATTTCTTTAGACAGCACGGGAGTTTTTAATTTTCCCCCATTTTTTGATAATATGGTAACCTGATTCGTGTCTTTTTTAAAGCCTGCTTCTGGATCAAGTAGCGAGTTTAAAACTACAAAATCAAAGTTTTTTTCTATAAGTTTTTTTCCTGCGCTCTCAAGTCCTTCGTCTGTTTCTAAGGAAAACCCAACATGGATTTGCCCTTGTTTTTTATTTTCACCCAATGTTTTAGCAATATCGGGATTTTTTATTAGTGTAATAGTCAATGCATTTTCCTTCTTCTTAATCTTTTCAATGGAAGGTACTTCTGACCTGTAGTCAGCAACTGCTGCACAAAATATAACTACTTGTGCCTCATAATGGTGGGTTTTAGCTGCCTTAAACATATCCAGCGCACTCATTACCGGAAGGATTTCAATATTGGGATGTGGTCTTGGTTTCAAAGCGGTGGGACCTAAAATTAACGTGACTTTGGCGCCTTTTTCGGCAGCCTTCTCCGCTAAAGAAACACCCATTTTACCACTTGAGTGATTGCTAATGTACCTGACAGGATCAATCGCTTCCTGTGTCGGTCCTGCAGTTATTAAAAACCTTTTGCCTTTAAGCACTGTGTTAGGATTTAGGATCTCCTGAATGGAAGTAAAGATTGCTTCGGGTTCTGGCATTCTTCCTTTACCAATCAGTCCACTGGCCAATTCTCCAGATGGTGCTTCCATTACATGATTCCCATAACTTTCGAGAATGTGCAAGTTTCGTATCACAGCGGGATGATGGTACATGTCCAAATCCATCGCTGGAGCTACAAGCACAGGACTCACACAAGATAAATAGGTACAGGCCAGTAAATCGTTACTTTGACCTGTAGCAAATTTAGCCAATGTATTGGCTGAAAGGGGAGCAACAACCATTAGATCTGCCCAATTTCCTAAAGCTACATGATTTGTCCATTCACCAGTTTTTTTATCAAAAAAATCAATATAAACTGGATTTTTTGATAAAGTAGCTAATGTGAGAGGCGTAATAAAGTCAAGAGCAGAAGTCGTCATTATGACCTTGACCTCTGCTCCTGATTTAATCAATAACCGAATAAGATGAGCTGCTTTATAGGCAGCTATCCCTCCAGTTACGCCTAATAATATACGTTTGCCAGTTAACGGCATGTTAAGACTTTGTTTCCTCCTCTTCAGGGAACCTGTACATTACCTTGTCTCCCATGAATTCATCCATTGCCAATGTACTTGGCTTAGGCATCCTTTCGTAGAATTTTGAGATTTCGATCTGCTCCTTATTTTCAAAGACTTCCTCAAGATTGTCCACAGTCGAAGCAAATTCAGATAACTTATTATTCAGTTCCTCTTTCATCACAGATGAAATCTGCTTGGCTCTTTGAGAAATAATGAAAATAGATTGATAAAGATTTCCTGTTTTCACAGCTACTTTGTCTAAATCTCTTGTGATAATTGACGGATTAATTGCCATATATTTAATTGTTTTTAATTGCCTACTTCCTTTAAAGCTTCTGTAGCTTCCTGGTCCTTTTTTTCTTCTTCTCGTATTCTTATTGCCTCTGCTGTTCTGGCTTTATACTGTTCTTTTAAAGTATAGTGGTCATCCAGTTTGGCCTTGGATTTGGATTGAATGTTACTTACGTTTTTCAGGTATTCACTTTCAGCGAATTTTTTTGCAAAATCTTCTGCAAATTCTAGTGCCTGTTCAAATCGCTCTTCTTTTTTATCAAAAACACTTCGGTCAGCATATGTCGCACTAACTTCTACCAAGTTAAAAGCCAATTCCTCATTGTAATCACTATCGGGGAAAGATTTGGCAAAATTCTGAAAGTTAACAATACAGGCTCTGTAAAAGTCGCCTGGGAATAATCCTTCTGTGAGGCGATAATACATTTTTGATTCCTCAAATGCTTTCTCCTCAAATCTTTTCTGAAGATTGTCAATCATAGTAATGGACCGTTCATAAGAATCAGATTCGGGGAATCGATTCATGAACAATTGTATGGCATTTACTGCTTCTCTGGAACTTCTTTGGTCCAGGTTATAATCAGGAGAATCCAAATACAGTGAATAAGCATTCATAAATAAAGCCTCTTCTGCTAATGGTGAGCGATTATAGGTGTCAAAAAAGGTTTTGAAATATTCTGCGGCCTCAATGTACCTCTTGGTTCTAAAATGAGCATAAGCATAATTAAACTCTGCTAATTCAGCTTTTCCGCTACCTTTAATTACTGGTAAAACCCTGTCATATAGAATTATAGCTTTGTTGTGCTCGCCTTCGTCATAGTACCGGTTAGCTGCTTCATAGAGTTCGTCCCAATTGGTACTCTTCTCTAATTTGTAAAATTCACCACAACCGAAAGTCAGCAGTGAGGCAAGGAATATAAATATGTATTGGTGTATTTTTATCATTTGACCTGCAAATATAATGGATTAATAATTGGTTATCAAGGCAGTTCCATTGCTAATGCGCATTCTTACCTTTTGACGTAGAGTTTTTTGGTGACGATATTCTTATTGTCAACGATCAAAGTGTAAAAATAAGTACCTGGGTTCAGGTCTGTTACTGGAATTATTAGGGTTTCTTGCGCAGGATCAAGGCGGAAATCATAAATCGGATTGCCGATAAAGCTATTGATCACTATTCGGACATTCGCATTAGGGTTTTTGATTTTATAGTCTAACTGCGCCGTTCTCACACTTGGGTTTGGGTATATTTCATCCATATCCACATCCCTATGGCTAACATTGTCTGAGGGTTGGTCTGACGTAACATTGTATACATTTTCTACAATGAAAGCATCTCTTTGATTGGATGTGTTGAAAAAATGTAAGTCAAATGTTCCTTTTGTGGGTGTTATGCCTAGTTCAAATTCTATGTAGATGTTCGTAGTAACTTCTCCAGGTGCCAGTGTAAATCTAATTTGTGAAAGGTCATTTCTAGGGTCAAAACAATTTTCTCCTATACAAATAAGTATGTTTTGTGAGGAGCCTACATTTCCTCGAAGGTAGCGTAGAAAGTAGGTGGCACTTTCGTTGGAGTCATTCTGAAGGATCAATGTTTTTCTTTGGGTAGTATTCACTTTGCCACTAAACTCAATTTTATCACTTAGCACACGTACTTGTCTGGCGTCCACAGACTGTAGCGCAAACAATTGTAAGGTGATTAAAAGTGATAAAAATATTTTCATGTAAAGTTTAGTTCTATAAAATATGATTTATGTTGACAAAGATTTTCTCTCTCTTTTATAAGTATATACGTATAAAAATACCAAATTGGTTCCACTTTATCGGTAGGTTTGGGTTAAAAAATGTTAACATTGATGAAATTTTTTTTATTCTTCGCCGTTAAAAAACTTTTCTCGAGTAATTTTTTTTCATAAAAATGTAATATATACTACAAAAGTTATTAATTGTCTGTAGGAATTTGTAGTTCATCATTATCCGGGTAAGGGAGTTTTACATCGGGCTCATCAAAGAAGCTATAACGATTTTTGTCTCGTATTTTGGGTGTTCGCCAATCATCTATCTGTTTTTGAGAGGGTCTTTCTTCTCCTCTCCAAATAAAACCCTCCAGTTTTTGCTCGTCTTCTTCAAATAAATGCGGAGGAGTGAAGGATGCTTCTGGCTTTATGGTATGACTAATTCTGGAGACTGCGCCCTCCTTAAATTCCATGATGATTCTACCACAAAGTAATTTATTTAATCCTTTTAAGGTGGTGTCATTCTCAATAGCAAAATACAAAGATTCACCATTGCCTTCCACATCCAGCTTTTCCATATCTCCATTCAGAAAGTAGGCGGTCATTTTTCGACCTTTTATCTGATTATAATTGGAGACAGTGTCTCTTGTGATGGCGAATGCGTTGTCCTTCAGTAGTGCCTGGTCAATTTCCTGATTGGCTATAGTAAACTGAATGCTATCCGCTGTAATCTGGCTTTTATTGTTCCAAAGTACAGGATCGCTATAAAGATGAACCGTAGAGTCAGCATATATATAGGCCATTGAGTCGGCCCTGCCTGCTAATTCTGCTTTAATCATGCGCATGTTGGGATAAGCAAGTGTGTATTTTTCCTCGGCATGCTCCCCGTCTTGAGTAATAAGGGTGTCCGCTATTACAAATAAGGTGTCGGTATCAAAATATTTTCTTACCAAAGCATTGCCATATACCTCTGAGTACTGTATCCCTTCCCAGTATTTGCCCTCATCTCCAAATACTTCCACCTTTCGTTCTTTGTTAAAAATACTCACGTTTTCTTTGGCCTCGTAGAAGTTAGCATTTTCATCATAGTAAAGAACCTCACCATACACAATACTGCTTTCTGACTCGACGTCTCCATCATAAAAACGGAAAATTTTATTCCCAGTATCATAAAAGCTGCCTTTTTGGGCATTTAATCTATTGCCTTCTTTTGAAAGGATATTGGTAAGTTTTTCTGTTTCAGCAATCTTTGTAGTAGTGAAATAATACAGGGTATTGGATTTCATGGTGTAATCCGGGTTTTCCAACACCACATTTTTATTAAAGGTGATTTTCTCAATTTGGGTTTCATAAAGCCCTTTCTCGCTTGTTAATACATTAGTGCTGTCCTTGACCATCCCCGAATTAAAATAATTCGCTTCACCATTGGCCCGGTTATAATCCAGAAAGTCGGTATAAAGGGTAGTGCCTTCATTGACCAACACAACGTTATTGCGCAACAATGCCAGCTGGGTGTCTCCATCGTACTCTGCATAGCGACTTGTGATAGTGACGGAATCTTCTTGATCATCGATCTTCACATTCCCAAAAAGTTTGGCGATATTTTCTTCTGCATAGAAGTGTGCTGAATCGCAATAAATCATTGAGGTCTTGTGCTTGAGAATTACATCCGACAGTAACCTGTCGAAACCCTTACCTCCCAAAAGTTCGTCTGCCTGAATTATTTCTAGGCGATTTTTTCCCTCCTGGGCCATGGCCTCTGGAAGGACTAAAGAAGTAAGCAAGCAAAATAAAATAAATCTGATCTTTGTCATTCGAATTGATTTCCGAGGCAAAATTAATATAAAATAGTACTTTTGGTTTATGCTGGAGCGATTTATAAATCATGTACGCAAAAATAATATTTTGGATGTGCAAATGCCCTACCTTGTGGCGGTCAGCGGTGGGATAGATAGTGTGGTTTTAGCCCACTTGCTCCAAAGATACGGATTCAAAATAGTGATTGCACATTGTAATTTTCAACTGAGAGGCGTAGCAAGCGATGCGGATGAAGCCTTTGTAATTAATTATGCCATGCAATTGGGTGTACCGGTACACACAAAAGTTTTTGATACCGTTGCCTACATGGATGAAATGGGAATCTCTTTACAAATGGCGGCAAGAGAATTGAGGTACAGCTGGTTTGAGGAACTTAATTCCAGTCTAGGGGCACATGGGGTACTAGTAGCACATCATGCGGATGATCAGATAGAAACTGTCATTCTTAATTTATTAAGAGGTACAGGGATAGAGGGGATTTACGGCATGAGTAGCAAAAGGGATTTTATCCGAAGGCCTCTTTTACCATTTTCCAGGCAAGAAATAGTAGGTTATCTGGAAGAAAATAGGCTGGAATGGAGAGAAGACAGCAGCAATGAAAAAACCATCTACAAAAGAAATTTTGTCAGGCATAAATTGTTGCCCTTATTTCTTGAGTTTGACCCCAAGGGGCCGGAATTGATGCAGTACAGCTTCGATAGGATAAAGGATACCGGAAAAGCATTTTTCTATTTTTTTGATCTTTGGATCAATATACATGTTATTTCCAAGGAAGGGTACGATATGCTGCCATTTGCCAGTTTGGTACCTGTGCCTGGCAAGTCATCGCTACTATTTTATTGGTTGAGAAAAAAAGGTTTTGTATATGCGCAGATTGAGGATATATTGTGTGCAGTTGAAAACCAAGAGGCGGGTCGTCGATTCCTCTCAGGAAGCTGGATACTAAATATTGACAGGGAATGTTTAATTTTGGGAGAACATCAGGAAATTGACAAGCCTATTCAGGTAGGCATAGAGGAGGAAGGTTTTTCTATAAGTGGGCAATACCAGTACAGTTGTACCAAGCTTAATACTGGAGAGCTAATAGATCGGTCCTCAGAGAATGCAGTACTGGATTTTGATTTACTTGATTTTCCATTGACATTGCGAAATTGGGAGCGAGGAGATAAATTCATGCCACTTGGGATGCAACACTTCAAGAAAATAAGTGATTATTTAATTGATAATAAAGTGCCTTTGATTAAAAAAGGCAAGGTAAAGGTCCTGTGTTCCAGAGGTAAGATCGTATGGTTGGTGGGGTTTAGAATTGATGAGAGATTCAAGGTAAGGCCAACAACCAGAAAGGTGTTTTATTTAAACAAACATAAAGATGAATAACCCTTTTAGAAAAACATACAGTCCTGTAGAGCGGGAAAATTTTGCCTTTTTAGAGAAAGTAAAGTTTTTTAAGAATTTGAATTTTGAAGAAATGTCAAGGTTTTTGCCGGCTATTCATCAGAGAAAGTATGTCCAGAACGAAGTTGTATTTTTTAGGAATGATCCCAGCCAGGCACTTTATATTTTAGAAAAAGGTGAAGTAACGTTAAATATTGATATTCGAACGGATTTTGAAACCATAATAAAAATTAAGGAAGGAGAACCGTTTGGTGAAAACTCCTTGCTGGAAAATTCCAAAAGGATCTATACTGCTATTGTGAATACGGAGGAAGCGATTTTATGGGTGATTCCAAACTATGCTATTTTAGACATTTTTCAAAGCAATCAAAAAATAAAGGCCAAAATGATGAGTTCGCTCGCCACCTTCTACGATGGCAGGAACCAACAGCTTTTTTCTTCCTATAAGAAATCCTATGGGTTTTTTAACCTCGGACAGATGTTTGAATAATTGTGATGAATCCTTCATATAAAGGACATTCTTTAATAACTTAGCGCAAATTTTGAAAAGAACATCAATCTTAATCGATTATAAAAAATGACGAAAGTAACCGTAGTCGGAGCCGGAAATGTTGGTGCCACATGTGCAGATGTATTGGCTTACCGAGAAATAGCAGAAGAAATTGTCCTAGTTGACATCAAAGAAGGAGTAGCTGAAGGCAAGGCTTTAGATATTTGGCAAAAGGCACCTATCAACGCTTACGATAGTAGGACTATCGGGAGTACCAATGATTATTCTAAAACTGTCGGGTCTGATGTTGTAGTAATCACTTCAGGTTTACCACGTAAGCCGGGTATGACCAGGGATGATTTAATTGAAACCAATGCAGGGATTGTGAAAATGGTTACCGAAAATGTTGTAAAACATTCTCCGGATGCCATCATCATTATCGTGTCCAATCCTTTGGATGTAATGACCTATCAGGCACATATCGTTTCTAAATTACCAAGAACAAAAGTGATTGGTATGGCAGGAATTCTTGACACTGCAAGATACAGGGCTTTCTTAGCCGAAGCACTTGATATCTCTCCTAAAGAAATTCAAGCAATATTGCTGGGTGGACATGGAGATACTATGGTTCCATTGCCAAGGTATACAACAGTCGCTGGTATCCCAGTTACTGAATTGATCGGCAAAGAGGCTTTGGATGCCATCATAGAAAGAACGAAGTCTGGTGGTGGAGAACTTGTGAAGTTGATGGGAACTTCTGCATGGTATGCACCGGGAGCCGCTGCTGCCCAAATGGTAGAGGCCATCGTGAAGAATCAAAAAAGAGTATTTCCAGTTTGTATAAAATTAGAAGGAGAGTACGGTATTGACGATTGTTACCTTGGTGTACCTGTCATCCTTGGTAAAAATGGTATTGAAAAAGTGATTGAGCTGGATTTAAACAGTGACGAAAAAGCTTTATTGGAAGTTTCAAGAAGTCATGTTAAAGAGGTGATGGCCGTTTTGGATAAAATTGGCAAAAAATAATTAGAAAATTATATCACCATAAAAAAATCCCAACTTTGAATCGTTGGGATTTTTTTGTTGTTTTGATAGTAGTTGATAAACATTAAATGAAAAGGGCCTATTGAAAAATCTGCTGATAATTTTATTGATTTTGGTGTTTGGATTCATCACCTTTTTGCTTGTGAAGGGCGATTTTTTTGATTCCAGGTTAAATGGGATGGAAGTAGTACCCCCAAATGCCATTTTCGTTTTTGAAACAAATGATCCGGTAGGCTACTGGAATAATCTGGTGAACCAACCCGTCTGGGAAAAGCTTCACAATTTACCAGCCTTGGCTGAAGTGGAATCACAATTAATTTTACTGGACAGTATCACTGGGAAAAGCGGCAACCTTGATAAATACCTCAAGGGGCACCGGTTTAGGTTATCGCTGCATCCAATAGGTAAAGGTGCATTTGGCTTTTTAATTGGTATAGCCTTTGAAAATGAGCAATTCTTTGACTTTATCCAGAAACTTGTAGAAAATCCTGAGAAGGGTATTTCAGGACTCAAGAAAAGAAATTACAGCGGTGTAGAGCTCTATGAAATTAAAACCGATGGTGGAGCAAAAACCTTTACATTTACCCGCTTTGAGAATGTGCTGATAGGAAGCCACACTTCTTTTTTAGTGGAAGATGGCATACGCTATGCAAAATCCCTTGAGCTGAAGAACTTCAAACAATCCTATCCCCATTTATTTCAGCCATCGATCCCACTAAATTCCAAAGGTGTTTTAAGATTTTCGGGTGAAGGATTTGCTGCTTTGGTTAATGAGCTGACAGATGGCATTGCAGAGCCATTGTTAAAAAACCTGAGGGAAAATAAATTGTCCTCAAATTTGATTCCCGCATTTAGTGATACATCTATTTCATTTAGTGGACAGTTTTATACCGATGGGGAGTCAGGCACAATGGAGTCAGAAGGTGACGCTCCAAACGGTTTGTCTTTTGCACCGGTCATTAGCAATAGAGCCGCCTGGGTAACCCAATACCTATTTTCGGGTTTTCAAGGATTTAAACAAATCCCCAATTTGGCCTTTAAACCAAGACCCTTAATAGTAGCCTCGCTTGATGAAAGCCAGGAAATCCTTGATTTCTTGAATGCCTTGGGAGGTGAAGCCACCATGGTGCTCGAAGAAAATCTATTTGAAAAGAATCCTAACCAAATTCTTTTGCTACATCCTGAAAATACAGAACGTAGGTACCGAAATCTCGAGAAGTTTGCCTTAGAAGTGAGTCAAAACGATAGCACAAAGCTCTTCAAAGAATATTTTATGGGAAAGGAAATCTTTATGCTTGATGTAGAGGAATTTCCAGCGCATATTTTTGAAGGGAACTTCACCGGGTTTTCCAGAAGTTATATTTCCATGGCGGGGGATCACCTGATCATTGGGAACAGCCTCAAAACCGTAAAAAATCTATTAGAAGATTATTACAATGACAATACCTGGGGAAAATCACTGGCCTATAAGGACCTATTGAAGGAGCAAAATAATGGAGCACCTGTTCGGTTGATATTAAACAATGACCGTTTTTATCCCATTTTAATCCAAAATAGTAACCCCACCTGGAGTCCTGTATTTCAAAAATATGCACCTGTTTTTCGTTCTTTTGACTGGGTAAATATTTCCATCTTCAAGGAAGGAACTGTCCAAATCAAGTTGGACATTGATTTAGATGAGCCTGAAATTAACAAGCAAATGATTCTTTCTGAATCAAGAAGCACTTCCTTTGGCAAGCCATTGATCTACGGGCCTAAAGGGATCCAAAATTTTAATGATCGAAGTACTGATTTTCTGGTACAGGATGAAGACTATTTTATTCACCTTATAAGTGGAGATGGAGAAAGAATATTTTCCCAACAAATCCCGGGAGCCGTCATAAGTGAAGTACATCAAATAGACTATTTTAAAAACGGTAAACTCCAGCTTGTTTTTGCCACCAATGACTTTATTTATGCCTTGGACAGGTATGGAAATTTATTACCCGGATACCCAATTCCTTTTGTACAAGACAAAGAAATAGCCTTTTTAAATGTGCTGGACTATGACAATAACAGAAATTATAGGTATTTTGTAGCAGGTAGTGAGGGCGATTTATATTTGTATGACCAGAAGGGCAGTTTGCTGGATGGATGGGCACCCAACATCCATAGAAGCGGAGCGCTTAGTTTTATGCCGGGTCACCATCGGGAACCTGGACTGGGAGATTTTATGGTGAGCCTTCATCGCAATGGGAAATTAAACCTGTTTAACCGTAGGGGGGAATCGAAAGTGGGAGGTGGAGTTCTTCTTGGAGATGGTGTCTCGACTGCTTACGCCATTGATGAAAGTGGGAACAGCGAACCATCCAAACTCGTGACTATAAATGAAGCAGGAGAGGTGCTCAATGTGAATTTTAAAGGGGAGCTTACTTATAGAAATCAATTGCTTAGACCTGATACAGATACAAAGTTTAGTTTGGTAAACGATCAGAATAAAACGGATTATGTATGGGTAATTGAGGAGTACAGCAAGCTTAAAGTCCTCCGGCCAAATGAACAGTTATTTTTTGAAATGAATATTCCGTCCAACGCAATAGAATACATGTATTTTTCTTTTGGTGAGGGAAAGAAAATATTTGCTGTACTGGATAAAGTGCAGGATTTTGCTTACTTGTATAACGGGAAAGGGCAACTTATCAATCAAAAGCCGGTCAGCATTAGCCAAAGCCTTTGGATAAACTTCTCAGGAAGTGACAATGAGTATACGCTTATGACAGTATATGGCGACAAGCTTTACGAATACAAAATACCATTATAAATTTGGGAGAAGGCAAGTACAATCAAGTGAAGTTTATAACAATGAATAATTGCATGCGAAATATATTAATAATTTGTTTTTTGATTTTTTCGGGGATGGTTTTACCCCTGCAGGCTCAAGTTTTCAATTCCGGGTCCATGGTACTCGAGGATACGACAGATCACAATAACTTCAGTTCTCCTTACCATACGGTCTATACTTTTTTCTATAACTTAAATGAGCCGAATTTTAATCCCGATTTGGCGGCTAAAGCATTGAATATGTCCGGAAGTGAAGGCGAAGATGCAGGCGCTTTAGCGGTAAAGCTAAAACAGGTTTTTGATGGAAAAGGCATTTTTGTTCGGATGAATACGGTTCCTAATGTTGCTGATTTTAGGGATACGGTTAGGAATGGGATGCAGGTTTATGTTTTTGATGAGATATTATTACCTGCAGTTTATTTGGAAAAAATAGGAGATCGCTGGAAGTTTTCTTCGGCTACAGTGAAGAATATTAAAACCCTGCATCAGGAGACCTATCCCTTCGGCACGGCAAAATTACTAGATATTTTGCCAAGGATGGGTAATCAGGGTTATTTTGGTTTGTACCTATGGCAGCTAATAAGTATATTCTTACTGGTCCTAATGGTTTTCACCAGTCATAAATTTTTTACTTTTTTAATAGACAGGCTCTTTTATTACTTTCTCATCAAGTCAGGTTATGGGCAAATCGCCAAACAGTACCTGCTACCCGTGGCAAGGATAATAAGTATATATTTTATAATTCTCTTGCTAGCGATTTTTATTCCCGTCTTACAGCTTCCTATCCATGTGGTGGCCTGGATTACCCTTCTGCTCAATACCGCCAAACCTTTTATCGTCACAATTATCTTCTATAAGTTGGTGGATGTATTTTCGGCATATATTGGGCGAATGGCTGACAAAACGACCTCTACGCTGGATGACCAATTGGTGCCATTGGTTCGCAAGACGCTCAAAGCTTTTGTCATTGTCATAGGCTCTCTTTTTATATTGAAATATGGCTTGCGAATTGATATCGTACCTTTCCTCACAGGATTATCTATCGGGGGCTTGGCTTTTGCACTGGCGGCACAGGATACCATCAAGAACTTTTTCGGCTCCATAATGATCTTTATTGACAAACCTTTTCAGGTGGGAGACTGGATCACTAGCGGTGAAGTGGATGGAACGGTAGAGGAAGTAGGATTTCGCTCCACTAGAGTGAGGACTTTTAGAAATTCTCTTGTGTATATTCCCAACGGTAAAATTGCCGATGCCACAGTAGACAATCACGGACTTAGAAAGTACCGAAGGTTTTACGCCACGATTACCATTACTTATGATACTCCCCCGGAATTGATTGAAGTTTTTTTAACTGGATTGCGAAAGATCGTTCAAAACCATCCGAAGACCAGAAAAGATTATTACAACATTTACCTGAACAACCTTTCTGCTTATAGTCTGGACATCATGTTTTATGTCTTTTTTAAGGTGCCTTCCTGGCCGGAGGAGTTGAAAGCCAGAGAAGAATTAATTCTGGCAACTATCCGACTTGCCAATGAATTGGGGGTAAGGTTCGCATTTCCTACGCAAACGCTACACATGGAAACCTTCCCAGAAAAAAGTGGCTTTACGCCCGTTCATGAAGGTGACAAAGCTACTTATCAAAAGCGCCTTGATGCATTTATCCATACCGAGAAGGGAGAGGATAAAGGTTAAAGCTGGTAAAGACCGTAAGTATTTTACCCAAATTATGCAATAGACTATCTATTACAGGATGGAATCGCTTCCTGAGAAAGTTCAGAAATCACTACAGACAAACCTCAACCAGGAAATAGCTTTCATTTTCCTCATTATTAACCAACCCATAGTTTGGGCTATCCTCTTCTATGAATTTAATTAGGAGAAACCTTTCTATTACGGTGTAAAAACAATCTTCAGATGGATTTACGGTAGATAAATAGGGGATGTATGGAAGGATTAATTTCTTGTCCGGAAGGTATAGGCTTTTCCCTTGAGCGATTATTTTATTACTGTCCTTATGGTAGATAGAGACGAAACGTTCGTTTTTTTCGTCAAAAGAGTTGAAAATGGAATACGTATTTGTCTCTAACCACTTCCCACTAAAACCGGAATAACCGTCGTATAGTCTATTTTGGCTTTCGAAATCTACAGGTTCTGATTTAAACAAGCGAATATTTTCACGGACTACTTTTTCATTAAAATCATCAGGAAATGGGTTTGGAGTATAGTTTATTTGGTACCGTGCAGAAAATTCTCCTGACTTACTTATGTTATAAATTGTTTTGTCATAATTCTGTGAAAAAATGTATTGATCTCCAACCTTTCCAAATGGGGTAGTTGGGGTAGTAATTAGAGCCCCCCTAAAAATTTCATCATAATAAAAAGCGGCATTTACAATTTTAAAGGAATCGTCTAAAATACCGACTTTAAAATACTCGTTATTATGGGTTGTATTAAAGCCACCAAAAGTTATGTATTTATTTTCAATCTTTTGGATAGCAGTTAATGAAAGGCGGTCCACCCCCTTAAAACTTCTTTTTGGAATATAATTTTCATCAAAAAGCAATATTCGATTTAGTGAAGAATTATAGATTTCTAAATGACCATTTTCATCGATCCAACAGTCTGTAATATGTGAAACTTCATTTGGCCCGTTCCCTGTAGGTACTATGCTCTTGTACAGTTCGCCATTGGCATTGTAAATATGAATTCGCTGGCTGCCATACTTGTCAAAGACAATAAACAAGTTGTTATGATATATTACCTTCCATACTTCGGAGAGATAATCACCTTCATTTGGTTTTAAGGGTGTAATTGCTATTTCTTTTACAATAGTAGATACATCTATGGAGTCCACGACCATAGAAGCATCTACATTTATTTGTATGCCAGTAGGTAACTGGTCATTAGCATTTTCAATTTTCTTATTGCATGACTGAAGCAATAAAATGTTCAATAGTAAAATGAGAAAAAAGGTGTCCAACCTCATTAAACTTCTATTGAATAAAAACGAGAACACCATAGGAGTGGTAATTTTGATTAAGTGCTTAACTATTGTTTCAATTTAAAATGCAATTCCCAGGTTTTCCATGCCTGCCTTCTTATTGTACTTTACTCCTTCTGAATCATTCATAGGTCAATGCCTTTCTAGATATTTAACCTCAAACGCAGCTATTTTTTTTAAAGGAAACGAATTTTTAAGTTAAACTAAATAATTTGTAAATTACTCATGGTAAGCTAAGATTAATTCATGTTATAATTTGGGATAGTAAATCAAACTAAGACCGCTTATTTAGTTTGACTCTTAAAAGGGAAAACCGCATTAATTTCCCCATTATTTAGGCGATTATATCCTTTCTTTCTATGAATTTACCATTAAATACCAGGGTAAATTATCGATTATAAAATTATAGTTTGACGATTATCTCTTTCATTTTCAGTAAAATATGAGTCACAAATAACGTGGGTAAATTTATATAATAGGATTGAAATACATGACAAAAGTCAGGTGCAAGTTTTAGTACAGTTCGCTATAATTGCGTTTGATTATATTTAATCTTTTACCTAAACTTACTAACAAATTAGAGTAACTTATAATATGCATGATGTAATAGAAGTGGCCCCTAATAATCCACAACCAAAAGCTACTTCCGATGTACCTACAATTGTGTTTCAGACTAGATTGTATTAAAAAAAAACAATTGAGTAGTGAACGAAAAAACAAATCCTTAACCTGATGAAGAATAATTCTTTAGTTTTATCTTTAGTAATAATTACCATGGTGCTCTCATGCACCAATGAAAATGAATCCATTAAACCTGAAATTAAAAACATAACCGAAAGTGTTTATGCTTCAGGCTTTATAAAAAGTAAGAACCAATATGAGGTATTTGGAAAGTCGAATGGCGTGATAGAGAAAATATTTGTGTCTGAAGGAATGCAGGTGAAAAAGGGTGACCCCATTTTTCAATTGGATAATAAAAATTCAAAAATAACCACTGAAAACGCAAGACTTGCTTCAGCTGCTGCCGATTACACATTAAATAAGGATAAAATAATTGACGCTGAGAAAGCCATTGTCTTGGCGGAAAAGAAACTCGAAAATGATTCTTTATTGTTCCAAAGGCAGAAAAACCTTTGGAAGAAAAGCATAGGCAGCAAGATAGAACTTGAACAAAAAGAGTTGAGCTTTGAAAACTCAAAAGTTGGCTTAGCTACTGCTCATACGAATTATGAAGAGCTAAAACGTCAAATTAAACTGTTGTCAGATCAAAGCAAAAACAATTTAGAAATCGCAAAAATTTTGGAAGCAGATTTCATGGTTAGAAGTGAAGTAGATGGTGTGGTTTATAAAATTAACAAAGAGGCAGGGGATTTAATAAATGGTTCAGGAGCCGCAGCGGTTATTGGTACAGAGGATTTCATTATAGAATTGAACATCGATGAGTTGGATATTGTAAAAATAAAGAAGGGCCAGCAAGTATTCATACGAATGGACAGCTACAAATCTGAAGTATTTAAAGCTAAAATTGTTACCATCGATCCAATGATGAACATACGAACGAGATCCTTTCAGGCTGAAGCTGTGTTTACCAAAAATCCTTCTGAGCTTTTTCCAAACCTTACAGTCGAAGCCAATATTTTAATCCATACCAAAGAAGATGTATTAACTATTCCAAGAAATTATTTGGTTAACGATACCACGGTGAGGTTAGAAGGAGGGAAATTACAAAAAGTGGTAACAGGCCTAATGGATTATGATTTAGTAGAGATTAAAGACGGCATAAATAAAAACACGACCATAGAACTGCCGGAATAATGAAGATAAAACACATAACAGAAATTTCGGGCGCACTTATGCGTGCCAGATGGAAACAAACACTTGTAGCGGCTGTTGGTGTTACATTTAGCATTGCGTTTTTTATATCCCTTCTTGGTTTTATGGAAGGGTTAAATCAGCTGCTAGATGGAATAGTCTTGAACCGCACACCGCACATACGCCTTTACAATGATATTCTTCCTTCCAAAATTCAGCCCATCGATTTAAGTGAAAATTACAAGAATCACCATAATTTCATTAGCTCTCTTAAACCGATCAATGCCCGGAAGGAAATATACAATGCTCCACAGATTATTAATAAAATAAACAAGGACAAACGGGTTATAGGTGTAGCTCCTAAAATAACTGCTCAGGTCTTTTATAACCTTGGAAATATTGACCTGAATGGCATTATAAATGGTGTAAATCCTGAGAAAGAAGCAGCATTTTTTTCCTTTAATGATTATATAGTTGGCGGAAAGCCTCTTGACCTTAAGAATGTTTCAAATAGCATCATACTTGGTCAAGGAGCAGCAAACACAATGAGGGCCAAGGTTGGAGATATTATAACCGTTACTTCAACCGAAGGAGAGCAGTTTTCCTTAAAAGTGATCGGCTTTTTTCAGTCAGGAATTTCAGAGATAGATAAAGTTCAAAGCTTTGCCAGTTTGTCTACCACCCAAAAAATCCTTGGGGAGAACAGCAATTATATAAGTGATATTCAAATAAAATTAAAAGACATGACCCAAGCCCCGGCCATGGCTGTTGAATATGAAAACTTTTTTAAAATAGATGCGGAAGACATACAAACAGCCAATGCTCAGTTTGAAACTGGTAGCAGTGTCCGTTCTATCATATCCTATGCCGTTGGCATTACTTTACTTATCGTGTCAGGCTTTGGGATCTACAACATACTAAACATGCTGATCTATGAAAAAATGGATACCATCGCCATACTAAAAGCCACTGGCTTTGCAGGTACAGATGTCAAGAAGATTTTCATCTCAATATCCTTGAGCATTGGTATTGTAGGGGCATTGGCAGGAATTCTTTTTGGGTTTTTGCTTTCATTAAGCATAGATGCCATTCCTTTCAATTCACCTACACTACCGACAGTAAGCACCTATCCGATCGATTATGGCATTCAATATTATACAGTAGCAGCGGTTTTCGCCCTTATCACCACCTTTTTTGCAGGGTGGTTTCCAGCAAAAAAGGCAAGTAAGGTTGATCCTGTAATCATAATCAGAGGAAAGTAAATGGGGGATAATTTAATATTAGAAGCGCAAGCGATCAGCAAATCATTCCTTAGTCCAGTTAAGATTGATATTCTAAAGAAGGTTTCGTTTAGTCTGTCCCGAGGGGAATACGTCTCTATCATTGGTAGGTCAGGAAGTGGGAAATCCACTTTGCTTTATATTCTTTCGACCATGGATACCGACTTTACAGGAGAACTCTTATTAGATGGGATAAGCATCCGTGGCAAATCAGAAAAGCAATTGGCAGCCATACGCAATGAAAAAATAGGCTTTGTATTTCAATTCCATTATTTGTTAAATGAGTTTACAGCCCTAAAGAATGTAATGTTGCCAGGATTTAAGCTGGATAGATTAAGTGAAGAAGAATTAGAGAACAATGCCTATGGGTTCCTGAAAGATTTAGGCATCGAAAAATTAGCGCATAAGATGGCCTATCAATTGTCTGGCGGAGAAAAGCAACGTGTTGCTATAGCTCGGGCAATGATAAATGACCCGTTGATTATCATGTGTGATGAGCCTACAGGGAATCTGGACAGCAAGAATGCTGATATCGTGTTCAACATATTTAAGGAACTTACGGAGGAATATAACAAAACACTTTTGGTGGTAACGCACGATTTAGATTTTGCTCATAAAACAGCGCGCATTATAGAGTTGGATGATGGAAAGGTTGTAGGACCTTAAATGATTTTTTCCGTCTAAAGGAAGTGTAGTGGTGGTTTATACTAGTACCAATTGCTCTGGAAACACCACCCAGCAAGATTACTAAAATTTCATCCATTAAACCCCAATGCTTTTATAATCATTAAACATCACTATATTAGTAGTTAGTAAACAGTAGAAGCTTCTTTAAGGAAGGTGTTTTCCCCTATTGAAATGAATTGCTGGTGTTCGTTTTATCGCTATCAATAGCTTAAGCCATAAGGAAACCATACTTCTCCATTATTAATTCAGCTTTTGCATGTAGCCCTGCAGAACCTGAACCAACACAAGCCATTGAATCAATTGTTATTACTTCCGAATTTTCAGTGTTTTCTCAAGGGAGAGAATTTGCAACTGGTGAAAGGTTAAATGAGCTTTTCATAATAAATGGTCATTTATACGCCAATGGAGAACCATCAATACCTGAATTTATACAAGACCAGAAAGAGGACCACAGGCTTTTTGGATATCCCGGAGCAAGCATTGTATTCCAATTAAAAGAGAAACCTGATAGTACCATCAACCAAGATTTCACATTTGATTTTAAATTTTCGGATTCGGAGAGTTTCTATGCTATAGGTCAGGATTTTTAAGTAGTAATTTGAAATTCACTTTTTCCGTGAATAAGAAAGGATTTATTTTTATAATTTGGCTCCATTTTATAATCGTGGCGTTAGTCAAGGTTATGAAGTAAAACTTAATGACTCTACTATATATGAATTGGAACAAGACAAACCCGCTGTTATTAGAATTTATAGAAAAGGCGATTATGTACTAAGTGCGTTAACAGGTAAATTAACCCAACTTAACCTCAAATTAGAAAAAGGTCGAGATTATTACATAAGGTGCGGAGAGTATGAGGGCTCATTTCTAGAAAAGCCAAAATTGCAAATGGTAATTGAAGACTTTGGTAGGAATGAATATGAAGCTTGCGTTGAACGATTTGAGAAAGAAAAATCGAAGAAATAAACCAAGCGGAGAACGGTCTTGGGATTTAACTGGTTCCATGGGGTAATTAAGTTTAGAAATAACTACTCAATTGCAAATCCATGTTTTAGAACCGACATGATAAGCTAACCTAAACCAATATCACTTTAACGCCTTTTTCCTCCAAAAGAGCTATATAATGTGCGGAGAGGTTCTTGTCAACAATTAAGGTGTCAATGTCTTCCAGATTGGCGATCTTTCCGAAACTCTTTTTGCCAAACTTGCTGCTGTCAGCTAAAACGATTGTTTTTTGAGCCGATGCGATCATGATACTATTTAAATGTGCCTCCAATATATTGGAAGTGGTCAAGCCAAATTCTGGATCAATACCATCTACACTGATAAATAATTTGCTACAGGCAAAATCCTTTATCATGTTTTCGGCAAAATGCCCTACTACTGAGCTACTGCTCTTGCGTACCACACCGCCGAGTTGTACTACCTCGGCCTCTGGCACATCCAATAACGCCATACTAACATTCATGGCAGCAGTAAGTACTGTGATCGAAAGCGTTTTGGGTATGGATTGAGCAAATGCCAGGACCGTTGTTCCAGAGCCAATAATAATCACATCGTCTTGTTGAAGAAATGCTGTAGCTCTTTTGGCAATGGCATTTTTTTGACTGACCTGGATCAGCCTTTTCTCAGTGACGGGTTTCTCATTGACATAGGGTGCTACAGGTGTGGCGCTTCCATGGGTTCTAAAAAGCAAGCCTTTTTCTTCTAGGATCCTGAGGTCTTTTCTGACCGTAACCATTGTTACGTACATTTCCCTACTCAAAGCCGCCACACTTACATAACCCGCTTCCTCAAGCTTGTCTAATATGTGTTTATGTCTTTTAGCAATTATCATAATAAGAGAAATAATAGAGCCCAAATATACAAAATGATTTCCTTTTGTTTCTTTTTATTTCCTTTTGTACTACTTTAGTGAGGTAAAAAGTCGGCAATGAATAGAAAAGACAGTATATCAAGAATTAAGGACGAAAAGGGAAGTTGGGACCTAGTGATCATCGGTGGTGGTGCCTCTGGGTTAGGAGTCGCATTGGATGCATTATCTAGAGGTTTAAAGGTCTTATTGTTAGAAAAATCGGATTTTGCCAAAGGAACTTCCAGCAGAAGCACGAAGCTTGTTCATGGGGGAGTTCGTTACTTGGCCCAGGGAGAAATAGGCTTGGTATTGGAAGCCTTAAGAGAGCGGGGTCGATTATTAAGGAATGCCCCTCATTTGACCATCAATCAGCCATTTGTTATCCCCTTGTATAGTCATTTTGATCGGCTGAAATATGGCCTAGGCCTAAAAATTTATGATTGGATGGCTGGTAGTCTCAGGCTGGGGAAATCCAAATTTGTATCCAAGGAAGAAACCATTAAAAGGTTGCCACAAATTCGTCAAAAAGGGTTGAAAGGAGGTATTTTATACCATGATGGGCAATTCGATGATGCACGGCTCGCCTTGGTTATCGCCAAGACTTGTATTGAGATGGGAGGTTGCATTCTTAATTATGCAAGGGTCAATAAATTGACAAAAGATGCCTCTGGTAAAATTAATGGTTTGGCTTTTAGGGATTTAATAGGTAACCACAATTATATAGTTTCCGCAACATCGGTAGTGAATGCAACTGGAGTTTTTGCTGATAAAATATTGCAAATGGATAATCCTGAAGCCCGGAGAATGATCCAGCCTAGTCAAGGAATTCATTTGGTGATGGACATCTCGTTTTTGGGCGGTAAGGATGCATTGATGATTCCTGAAACATCTGATGGAAGGGTTCTTTTTGCTGTTCCATGGGAAGGGAAGTTGGTGGTAGGAACCACTGATACTTTAAGAAAAAAACCAAAAATGGAGCCGAGACCTTTGGCTTCTGAGATCACATTTATATTGGAAACAGCCAGTAACTACCTGGTAAAACCACCGAAGAGAGCTGATGTTTTGTCTGTATTTGCAGGGCTTAGACCCCTTGCCGCTCCCAAAGAGGGGAGTACCAAAACCAAGGAGATTTCCAGAAGCCATAAAGTGATCGTTTCTAAAAGTAAGCTGATTACCATAACTGGAGGAAAGTGGACTACTTTCCGTAAAATGGGCGAGGATACCGTTGATGCTCATTTTAAAAATCATGGATTGAGTATGATAGAAAGTACATCTGCAGACAAGCATCTGCATGGATACAGTCAGAAAAAGATAAAAGGGCATTTGCAGCTGTATGGGACAGATGCCAAATTCATCCTTGAATTACAAAAGAAAAATCCAGCGTTAGCGGAGCGAATACATGAGGATTATCCCTATACTGGAGCAGAAGTGGTTTGGGCAGTTCGTGAAGAAATGGCCCTAAAGATTGAAGATTTTCTTTCCCGTCGTTGCAGGATTTTATTGCTTGATGCCAAAGCTTCTATGCAAATGGCCCCGAAGGTAGCCGCAATAATGGCAGAGGAACTTAGGAAAGATAAAGCATGGATAACCGAAGAGTTGGAAGAATTTTATAAATTAGCCAAGAAGTATTTAATAAATATCTAAAACCCAATGAACCCAAATAACCAATATCTAATGGCCATGGACCAGGGAACGACCAGTTCAAGGGCCATAATTTTCAATAAAAAGGGGCAGATTGTAGCTACCGCACAAAAGGATTTTGAACAAATCTTTCCAAAATCCGGCTGGGTAGAACACGATCCCATTGAAATATGGACTTCACAAGCCTCTGTTGCTACCGAAGCCATCACCCGAGCTAATATTACTGCTAGACAGATTGCAGCCATAGGGATCACCAACCAGAGGGAGACCACCATACTTTGGGATAGAAAGACCGGTGAACCAGTTTTTAACGCCATAGTATGGCAGGACCGGCGCACCGCAGCCTACTGCAATAAGCTTAAGGAAGAAGGTTATTCAGAGTTGGTCCAGAGTAAAACTGGTTTGATCATTGATGCTTATTTTTCTGGTACCAAGATCAAATGGATCCTGGATAATGTAGAAGGAGCCAGAAAAAGGGCGGAAAATGGAGAATTGTGTTTTGGCACGGTGGACAGTTGGCTGGTATGGAAAATGACAGCTGGCAAGACCCATGTTACCGATATTACAAATGCCAGCCGGACGATGATTTTCAATATCCACGAAAGGCAGTGGGACAAAGAATTACTTGAACTTTTGGATATACCCGCAGCCATTTTACCCGAGGTAAAATCAAGTAGCGAAGTTTATGGCAAAACTTCTGGCAATTTGCTTTCAGCAAAAATTCCAATTGCAGGAATAGCTGGTGACCAGCAGGCGGCATTGTTTGGCCAGTTGTGTACAGAACCTGGAATGGCAAAGACCACTTATGGTACTGGTTGCTTTTTGGTAATGAATACCGGTGATAAACCCGTTAAATCTAACAATAAACTTTTGACCACTATTGCCTGGCAAATAGGGGATCAGGTCAACTATGCCTTGGAAGGAAGTGTGTTTATAGGTGGCGCAGGCATTCAGTGGCTTAGAGATGGTTTAGGAATATTTAATGAGGCGAAAGACAGTGAAGCGATGGCTTCCGGTTTGAAAGACAATGGGGGGGTTTATTTTGTACCTGCGCTTACTGGCTTGGGGGCACCCTATTGGGATCAGGAAGCCAGAGGTGCTTTTTTTGGGATCACCCGGGGCACCACAAAGGCCCATATGGCCAGGGCAGGATTAGAAGCCATCGCTTTTCAGGTGCATGATGTATTGAAAGCGATGGAAAAGGATGCTGGAGAAGAAACCAAGGAATTGCGTGTAGATGGTGGTGCCACCGCCAATAATTTTTTAATGCAGTTTCAGGCTGATTTGAACCAGTGCTCGATTAAACGACCGGAAATAATAGAAACTACTGCCTTGGGAGCGGCTTATCTCGCTGGACTAGCAGTTGGCTACTGGAAAGATATGGACGAAATTAGAAGCTTATGGAAAGCAGATGAATCTTTTGAACCTAAACAGGATGTAAAAGCGATGCAATCAACTTTAGCCTATTGGCACAAAGCGGTAGAGAGATCATTAAACTGGATAAACGGTTAACTATGAACGTTTATATAGCTGAATTTATCGGAACCGCTTTACTTTTGGCCATGGGCTCAGGAGTAGTAGCAAATGTTGTATTGAATAAAACCAAAGGGCAAAATTCAGGTTGGATGGTTATCACAACCGCCTGGGCGTTGGGTGTTTTTATCGGAGTGGTGGTTGCAGGTCCTCACAGTGGTGCCCACATCAATCCCGCAGTAAGCGTTGGCTTGGCCATTGTGGGAGACTTTGATTGGGCCATGGTGCCAGGTTATATTTTGGCCCAGGTATTAGGAGCAATGCTGGGAGCAGGTATTTCTTATTTGGTCTATAAGGATCACTTTGACGTAACGGAAGACCCCGCGCTTAAGTTTGCTCCATTTGGCACTGTACCAGCCATAAGAAATTTGTCCTCCAATTTCACCTCCGAAGTGATCGGAACCTTCATTTTGATCATTGTCATTCTATATTCTACTGGTCCCGTCATAGATGATGGGCAGGGAACTCCCATAGGCTTGGGTTCTATAGGCGCACTGCCTGTCGCCTTTTTAGTTTGGGTGATCGGTCTTTCTTTGGGTGGAACTACCGGATATGCCATAAATCCTGCCAGAGATCTTGGTCCTAGAATCATGCATCAGCTACTTCCCATAAAAGGAAAAGGCACATCAGATTGGAGCTACAGCTGGGTGCCAATCATTGGCCCTTTATTAGGTGCTGCATTGGCGGGCGGGCTTTTTTTGCTTCTGGGTAACGGAGGGCTGTTTTAATTCTATTTCAAGAAAAAGGGAGCCTTAACATTCAAATGTAGGATTCAATAAAAAAAGTGAAGGGGATTTGACAAAGAGAATAGTAAACCGATATAGTGTAGGTGAATTCCCAGGTAGCAGCTTGTTTAGGTGCGCTTAGCACAGGAAAAAATCCGAGGGTTAACTCCTCGGAATTTTTTTATTTCCAGGTAAATACCATCTCTATTTCGCGTAGATGGATTTTGCAGAACGCAATAATCTAGTAACTCCTTCCCAGTATCTGGATTCTATTTGAATCTAATTTTATAAAGATAAATAGCAGGATCGTAAATGACCAAAGTGAAGAGCCTCCGTAACTGAAGAAGGGCAAGGGAATACCTACAACTGGAAATAGTCCAATGGTCATGGCAATGTTTATGGTAAAGTGGAATAACAGCAAGCTAACCACACAATAACCATAAACTCTCGAAAAGCGTGTCTTTTGCCTTTCGGCTAAAAAAACCAGCCTAAGGAGTAGGGCAACAAACAAGGCTATCATTACAAAACTGCCAATCCATCCAAATTCTTCTCCTAGTGTACAGAATATAAAATCTGTGTGCTGCTCAGGAACAAAATCAAATTTAGTTTGGGTGCCTTCTAGGTAACCTTTACCAAACAAGCCACCTGAACCGATGGCGATTTTGGATTGGGTAACATTCCAACCTACACCGAGGGGGTCTACATCTGGGTCAAACAACACCATGATTCGGTTTTGTTGGTGTTCGGGAAGCTTTTCTACCACATAGTCCAGACTTAAGGCATATACAGCCATGATGCATCCCAGAAAAACAAAGCTTATTGCATTTTGCCAGGATTTTTTGCTCATCGCGATCAACATAAGAATGACGACAACGATACTGCCAAATAAATAGAGATTGTTTTCTACTGCCAGGGTAAGTATAGTAAGGCCGACCAACGCCAGTCCGATAACATAGTACCTTTGAGGCATGCCTTCTCTGTAAAGCATGATGAAAAAAGCACTGTAGACCATTGCTGTACCTGTATCAGGCTGGAGCAATATAAGCGCAATAGGTAAGACGATAACTCCTACCGCCTTCATTTGGTCTTTGAGCTTGCTTAGATCAAAGCTTGGACTTTCCATTACTTTAGCCAATGCAAGGGCAGTGGCAAACTTGGTGAATTCTGCTGGTTGCAACCTAAAAGCACCTATCTCGAACCAGGCCCTTTGTCCATTGATTTCTTTACCAATAAAAGGGGTTAGAAAAAGAATGAGGACAAATATGGCGTATAGTACGAGACTGAGGTTATGAAAAAGCCGGTAATCCGCTACCATGATGATTATGATCAGCAAAATGGCTGTGCCTATCCATACTAACTGTTTCCCTGAGTTGATAGAGAAATCAAAAATGGAGGTGGCATTTTGCTCATCATATACTGCGGCATAGATATTCAGCCAGCCTATAAAAACAAGCGCAAAATATAGCCCTGTGGTTACCCAGTCTATTTTATGTAAATTGGTGTCTTTTTGTCTCACTTAATAAATAAAATCTCCTTTTAGCACATATTCCTCCAGTTCTGGCCTTTTAATTTCTCCTGTAAGGTATTTTTCTATCAAAAGACTCGCCGTACTTGCAGCAGCTCTTCCCCCCCATCCAGCATTTTCCACATAGACTGCAATGGCTATTTTTGGGTCATCCTTGGGGGCAAAAGCTATAAATACGGAATGATCTTCACCAGCAGGATTTTGCGCAGTACCTGTTTTACCCGCTATTTCGATGCCTTTTATAATAGCTCTAGTGGCAGTACCGGAGAGTGCCTGCACCATGGCATTCTGAATCAAGTCAAAATGTTTGGCATCAATGCCGGAATCTCTTTTTTCTTTAAATTTTTCTGGAATTCTGGAAGGGTCATCATTGATAGCTTTGATCAAGTGGGGGGTATAAAAATGCCCTTTGTTGGCAAAAATGGCTGCAAGATTTGCCATTTGTAAAGGGGTGACCAACATCTCACCCTGGCCAATTGACAAGGAGTAAATGGTGGAATACTTCCACCTCCCTTTACCGTAGATATTGTCATAAAGCCCACTCGAAGGGATGGATCCACCTTTTTCCCCATACATGTCTATCCCCAATCGGTTGCTCAAACCAAATTTTAAAACTGCTTCCCTCCACTTGTCCAGTCCAATCTGAGTATCAGTATAGGTGTTGGATGAAACTTCCTGATTGATCACTTGCCTAAAGGCTTGGTGATAATAGGGATTACAAGAATTTCTTATGGCCCCAAATAGATTTACAGGGGAGGGATGGTTATGGCAATTAACCAAGGCTTTATTGCAGGCAAAAGTAGTGTTTGGTGTCAGAATTCCCTCCTGAAGTCCTACCAGGGATTGGACAATCTTAAAAATTGAACCAGGAGGATACGTCGCCATGATTGGCCTGTTAAATAATGGCTTTTCTGGGTCACTATTCAAAACAGAATAATTTTGACTGAACTTTGCACCAGTCAAAACGTTGGGGTCATAAGTAGGCGCGGAAATAATAGTAAGTATTTCTCCAGTTTTGGGTTCAATTGCCACAACAGATCCGCGCTTCCCTTGCATTAGTAGCTCTCCGTAGAGCTGTAAATTCAAATCAATAGTCGATTTAAGATTTTCACCAGGAATAGAAAGTGTATCCAGATCCCCATTTTTAAAAGCTCCTTTTTCAATACCTCGGACATTGACTAGCTTGTATTTAACTCCTTTTTTTCCGCGTAATTCAGGTTCATAATAAGACTCAATGCCACTATGTCCTACATAATCACCTTGAACATAATAGCGGCTACTGTCCCGTGAAAGTTGAGAACCGCTTATTTCTCCAATGTACCCCAAAACATTGGCAGCGGAAGATCTAGGGTAGGACCGAACCGATCGTGTCATCACAAATAGGCCTTTGTAATCAATGAGGAAGTCTTGCACTTTGGCAAAATCTTCCTTGGATATTTGCTTGATCAAGGGGTAGGGTTTTACCCAAGAGTAATTTTTTGCTGCCGTAAAATTCTCTATTAAGTAGTCTTTTTCTATGCCAAACAAGTTGCAAAACCTGCTGGTGTCTTTCAAGCTAAAGTCTTTGGGGATTACCATTAGGTCAAAAACGGGGTCGTTAAAAACCAATAAGGAGTTATTCCTGTCATAAACTAGCCCCCTGTAAGGGTGGTCTACTACCCGTTGAATAGCATTTTGCTCTGCTTTCCTTAGGTAACTGTCATCAGTTACCTGAATTAAAAATAATTTACCCAATAAAATCAAAGCAATTACCCCAATTGTAATGGCAACGACTAAAGATCTTCCTGTGAACATTTATACTACCCTTTCTTTTTTGTAAAATATAGCTTGCACGATTGCTCCTAATAGAAATGTGAATGCCATACTGCTGAATACCCTAATAACGAGCGGGAGATACACATCCGTTCCTAAACTGTCAATATAAAAAAATATAAAATGATGAATAAGGATCAGGGGAAGGCTGTAAAATATATACCAGCCCAATCCCATGTTTAATAAAGTGGGGGGTACATTGTCATCATAGCCTCCTGTGGGCATAATGACCTTTATCCAAGTGTTGCGAACAAAGGCCAAGAAAACGGCGCTGGCTGCATGAATTCCAAAACTATCATAAAACATATCGATGAATAGACCTATGAAAAAGCCAATCAATAATAATGAAATGGTAGGCACTTCATGTGGAAGACTCAAAAGAAAAAATACGTATAAAAAGCAAAAGGAGTAGCCGAACAAAACCAAATCCTTCAGGATAAAAACCTGAATTAGAAAGTAAAGGCAAAAGCTAAAGCTATACTTGAGTAATTTAACTGTTGTCATTGATTGGGATTCACCATTTCTGTTTCCAAACTGTCTATTTCTTCTCGAAAGTCATTTTTCACTAAATATACGAAATTGAGTTTACTAAAATCTGCCCCCAAGGTGATCGTAATGTCAAGGTAATTGGTCTCACTTCCATGAGAAACCTCTTTAACCTTGCCTATTGGAATACCTTCGGGGAAAACTGCATTGTACCCAGAGGTAACTATTTCTAGGCCGGGCTCCACCTTCACATGGCGGGGAACATAGAGCAGTTTGGCTTCATTAGAGTTTATTCCATCCCATTTTGTAGATCCAAAAACCTCAGTTTTTTTTATTTTAGAGGAAATCAAAAGGTCTGTATGTAATAAAGATATTACGGATGAGAAATGGTTGCTCGTACCTTTTACCCTGCCAATTATACCTTGTTCATTAAATACACCCATCCCATCTACTACTCCGTCTGCTTTTCCCTTATCAAGCGTGATGAAATTTTGACTCAGATTGATAGAATTATTAATCACCTTGGCCGACCAGAAGTTGAAATTATTACTAAGGGCACTGTCTAAAGCGAAATAGGCAGAATCGGCAACAGGAGTCATTCTATCCAACCGATTGAGAAGTGAAGCATTTTTCTCAGCCAAGGCTTTATTGGTAGAATAGAGCGTAAAATAAGAGACAAAGTTATTTTTTGAAGACAACAATCGTCCTGTGAACTTATTGCTACTATTGAAATAAACAGCTCCCTGTGGTGAATTATGCGTGAAAATAATCCCCAATGCCAGTAATTCTAGAATCAGAAAAAGAATAAATGCCCTTAGTCTATATAAAAATAGAAAGATTTGCTGCATCTTCTTTTTAGGTCATGAGAACAGTTCTGAATTGTTTGATGTTTTTCAAGACGTTACCAGTGCCTCTTACCACTGCCCTCAGTGGATCTTCCGCAATATGGATTGGCAACTTGGTCTTTTGGTGTAACCTTCTGTCCAAACCTTTAAGCAATGCCCCACCACCTGTTAGGTGGATACCATTGTCGTAAATATCGGCAGAAAGCTCCGGTGGTGCAATTTCCAATGCTTTGAGTACAGCCTCTTCAATTTTAGAAACTGACTTGTCCAGTGCAAAAGCGATTTCTGAATAAGAAACTTTTATGACCTTCGGAATGCCGGTCATCAAGTCTCTACCTCTGATCTCATAATCTTCCGGTGGATCATCAAGCTCAGTCAAAGCTGAACCGATGGCAATTTTCACCTTTTCTGCTGACCTTTCTCCGATAAGTAGGTTGTGCTGTCTTCGCATATAATCCAGGATATCTTTGGTGAAAGTATCACCAGCCACCCTTATGGATTGGTCTGCAACTATCCCTGAAAGTGCTATAAGCGCAATCTCAGTGGTTCCACCTCCGATATCCACTATCATGGATCCCATCGGTTTCTCTATGTCTATACCTATACCGATAGCTGCTGCTAAGGGTTCATATATCATGTATACTTCTTTGCCGCCTGCATGTTCAGCCGAATCTCTGACCGCTCGTTTTTCCACTTCAGTAATGCCTGAAGGGATACAAATTACCATTCTATGAGATTGGGGATACATGCCTTTGTTATGTCCAGGAATCATTTTGATCAATCCTCTGATCATTTGTTCAGCCGCATAAAAATCTGCAATTACCCCGTCTTTTAATGGCCGGATTGTCTTGATATTTTCATGCGTCTTCTCATGCATGTTCATGGCTTCACGGCCAATAGCCAATACTTTATTGGTTGTTTTATCTATAGCGATTATGGATGGCTCATCCACAACTATTTTTTCTTTATGTATAATCAGCGTATTGGCAGTACCTAAGTCAATGGCGATGTCACTTGAGAAAAAGTCGAATAATCCCATTTTGATATTTTCTAAATTAAATGATTCTTGTTTCTTTAAATTTAACACAATTAAATCCGTGTGAATAACCAGGTCTGACCTATTATTCCAACTTCCGATGGAACCTGTGAGGTGATTTTATCAGACTTACCCCGAATTAAGCAATAGTTATTCTACGATTAATTGGAAAACTGATTTTATCCACATCCCCAAACAGGTGCTACCACTCATCTTCAATATAGCCTTATTTTAGGTGGTTTCAACACTTAATACCAATCCTATTACCGATTACATAATCCGTGTCTAATTTGTCGGCAATGTAAAAGGAATATTATTGGAAATCGGTATTTTTTCCAGATGAATCACATAAATAATAATCCGGCAATAAAAGCCAAAGCTATTGTCAATTAATGCTTAAAATGTCGGATCCCTGTCATTACCATGCTCATGCTATTCGCATCACAATAAGCGATACTGTCTTTGTCTTTGATAGAGCCTCCTGGTTGTACCACAGTCGATATTCCTTCATTTCTTGCTATTTCTACACAATCTGGGAATGGGAAAAATGCGTCAGATGCCATAACAGCACCATTGAGATCAAAGCCAAAAGCTTTTGCTTTTTCTATCGCTTGTTTAAGTGCATCCACTCGGCTGGTTTGCCCCACACCACTTGAAAAGAGTTGGTCATGGTTGCTGAGAATGATGGTGTTTGATTTAGTATGTTTACAGATTTTTAATGCAAATACCAAGGCATCTTTTTCAGCTTCACTTGGTGCAAGTTTAGTCACTACCTCAAATTGGGCTTTGGTTTCCGTTTTTAAGTCTTTGTCCTGTTCTACAAATCCATTCAAAAGGGTTTTGACTTGCTTGGTACCAGTCAGGTTCATTTTTTGCTTCAAAAGGATTCTCTTTTTCTTTCCTTTTAGAAGGTCCATGGCATCTTGATCAAAATCTGGTGCTATAAGGACTTCAAAAAACAATCCATGCATGGCTTCAGCAGCTGCCAAGTCCACCTTTTTATTAGTAATTAAAACACCGCCAAATGCAGAAATGGTATCTGCAGCAAATGCTTTTTCATAGGCTTCTTTTACAGTAGAACCAAGTGCGACACCACAGGCATTGGTGTGTTTTAGAATAGCGAATGCCACCTCTTCAGGGAACTCAGCGATTAAGGACACTGCAGCATCCACATCTACCAGGTTATTGTAAGACAATTCCTTTCCGTTTAGCTGATCGAATAAGGCCTTAAGGTCTCCGTAAAAACGTGCTTCTTGGTGTGGATTTTCTCCGTACCTTAAATCCGATGCGCTTTCCTTACTGATTTTTAAGGCAGGAATGTTTTCTTCCTGGTTAAAATAATTGAATATATGCGTGTCATAATTGGAGGATACTTTAAAGGCTTGCGCAGCGAAATACCTGCGGTCATCCGTTGTTAGGGCACCATTTTGCGCCTTTAATTTTTCCTCCAGCTCCCCATACTGTGCTTTTGAAGCGATGATGGTTACATCTTTGCAGTTTTTAGCTGTTGCCCTGATCAGTGCAATTCCTCCAATATCTATTTTTTCTATAATATCCGCTTCAGAAGCTCCCGAGGCAACGGTCTCTTCAAAGGGATAAAGATCTACTATTACCAAATCTATAGCCGGAATACCATATTCATTGGCCTGTTTGATATCATCTTCATTTTCTCTTCTATACAGAATTCCTCCAAATACCTTGGGATGAAGGGTTTTTACTCTGCCTCCAAAAATGGAAGGATAGCCAGTCAGTTCCTCCACAGGAATTACATCAGCACCTTGTTCTTCGATAAATTTCTGTGTGCCACCCGTAGAATAGATGGTTACTCCCTGGTTTTTTAATAATTCAATGATGGGTTCCAGGTTGTCTTTATAATATACCGAGATAAGCGCAGATTGTATTTTTTTTTCAGCCATTACGATTGTAATTTATCACATTTAGGTCTATAGGAAAATTTTAATTGGAAATAAACCGATAGCGAAGGGAATTATTTGGTATTTAATTTTGGATATAACTTTACGAAGAGACAAAGTTAGGAAAATCAAGGCATTAAATCAGACTTTCAATGATTTTTGGAAAGTATTTATGTTCTAGTACTTTAACTTTCTCAGCTATTTGTTCGGGACTGTCATTTTTACCTATAGCTACCGCAGTTTGAAAGATGATTTTCCCTTCGTCATAATTTTCATTGACAAGATGTATGGTGATACCTGTTTCGGTGTCTCCGGACGCTTTTACTGCCCGGTGCACATTGTCTCCATACATTCCTTTTCCTCCATAATTTGGCAATAAAGAGGGGTGAATATTGACCATCAGATCAGGGAAAGCCTCGATTAAATTACTGGGGATTTGAAGCAAAAAACCTGCCAAGACAACAAAATTAATTTGCTTGTTTAGAAGCATTTCGGTGAGTTCTCCGCTTTCCAATTCCGATTTGGAAAAAACATGGCTAGGAACACCCAATTTTTTTGCTCTTTCTAGTACAAATGCTCCTTTTTTGTTTGAAGCAATTAATGCTATGTGAGCTTTTGCAGAACCTTGGAAATGCGTTATTATTTTTTCTGCATTTGAGCCGCTTCCAGAAGCGAGTATGGCAATGTTTTTCACTGTATGATTCGTTTTATTCCTTCTGTAAAAATACAAGGTAATCTCTTTTGCTACCTCATTTATTGATCCTGATATCCAGGTTATTTGGCAGGAAAATGTAGCGCCACCTCTGGGTGCATCGTGTAGAATCGAAATTGTTCACCGTCATAAACAGGAAAACCGCTGGATTTGTTATCGCCCATAATAGGGTTATCCGGATATTTTGTCCAAGTCTTCAAATCTTCCGAAACGGCCATATTCATACTCCAATCGCTCCAATCTTCTAATGAAGTGGCATGATAATAGGCATAATAGTGGTCCTGATATTTAATGATTTTATTTACAGCCACCCCATATTTATCGTAAGCTTCAGGCCCCAACGTGATCACTGGATCATCCTGAACATTTGTCCATGCTTTTCGGTCTTTGGAGGTCGCCAACCAAATGCCAAGATCGCCTCTTTCGTAAAACAGATACCAAACCCCATCTTCTACCCAAACAGTAGGTGTACCATAAGGGCCATCGCTTATTGGTGAGCCATCCACTTTTCTGATATTTAGGTCTCCTTGGTTTGCCCAATGAATGCGGTCAGTGGAAGTTAGCATCTTGGCAATGTCGCCTCTCCCTTCGGCAAACATGTAATAAACACCATCCTGTTTCCATACCATCATGTCTTCTACCCAACTTTCGCTAAAAATGGGATTGCCTTCATATCGCGTCCATTCAATACCATCTTCAGAAAAGGCATATCCTAAATTAAGGAACCTATTTTCATCAAACTTATCAAAGCCGGTATACCACATGTGATAGCCGTCCTCTTCTTTCATTATAAACCCTCTTTCCCTGATTCCACTGTCCCAGGCACCTTCACTGGCCCCCGTAAAAATCGGGTTTCCCGGGGCAGGAGTGAACTTGGTGATTTCGTCGGGAAAGAGTTCCGGTGTTTCTTCAGCAATAGTATTTGACTGATTGTTTTTTCCTGAGCAGGAGAGAAAGAGTAACTGCACGGTGAAAAGGACTAAAGCGATGGTGTTGTTTTTCATGGTTAGAAGTTTTTAATTTTCAGGATTTGATTAAAGAAATCCCATACTTAATATGCCTGTAATCATAAGTATTTTGGAAATAGTACTCAATTCAGAGAAATGAGATTTTCGATCTGCCTTGTATATCTTCACCATAAAAGCAATGAAAAATAGACTAAGCCCACCAAAATAAAGAAAAAGTAGCGGCTCATTTATTTTGAAAGTGACAAATAAAATAGAGGCTACAAATAGGAAAGCGATGATAAATATAATGTTTTTGGTTTTTCTAAATCCCAATACAATGGGTAAGGTCTTGCAGCCATGTTTCCGATCCCCATTTCGATCCTCAATGTCCTTTAAAATCTCACGCATTAAATTGATGAAAAATGCAAATATGGCATAGGTGACGATCAAAAGCTCTGATTTTTGATAATAAATACCAACAATCCATATCGCTAGCCCGGTTAAAGAAGCTACAGTTAAGTTGCCTATAAAAGGAAGGCGCTTAAGGGAATTGCTGTAAAGCCATAAAAGGAATGCCGCCACAAATGTTATTGCCCCGATTTTTGGATGGACCAATAAGCCAATAAAAATACCAACAACATTCATTACGGTATGAAGGATCATTACCATGCGCCTTTTCATGCCCTTACCGATGACGACGGCTTTGGGCCTGTTGACGTAATCGATCTTTACATCGTAGTAATCATTAATCATGTAACCTGAGGCCGTAAGTATGACCGTTGAAATGATCAGCAAGTAGAGGTGGTAATCCTGCAAAACCGATAACCCGGCGTTGGTGGTACCTACAAGAAAGAAGGCTGTCATCAATTGCGCAAAGGCGACCATTAGCAGGTTTTCTGGACGGATGATTTTTATAAACCCACCAAAAGTAAATACAGGAGAAGCCTTTGGATTTTTCATGCTACAAAACTAATGAGATTAAGTACAATCTGAACATTAACAATTAATAAAATACTGATTATAATAGAGATAACCTCCATTGAGCCAAAAGCTACAATTAATTGGCATCCATAATATCTTGAGAAATATTTCTATAAATCTCCGCAAGTTGTTCATTATAACTCAGGTAATCATGGTGGTTTTCCAAGGTATTGGTATCATTTCTTACAGCTGGGCCAGTTTGAGCTTCACTGGCTCCTAGTAGAAGTGTTTTATTCATTTGCTCAATGATCAGTGGTTTTAAAATATCGAAATCCAAACCTTGCCGTTTCATGATGGATTCAGCCAAAAATACCATGTGGTTGGTAAAGTTAGCTGCAAATACTGCTGCAACATGGACGGATCTTCGGTCTTTGGACCTAATCTCATAACTTGGTGCCTTGAGACTTTTGCAAAGCTTCTTTAATTTTTTCAAGGTTTCCTTGTCCTCTGCCTCCAAGAGAAAAGGTACTTCCTCGAAGGATACCTCCCGGCTTTTGGTGAAGCCTTGCAAGGGATAGAGTATACCTGTGAAATCGGCCGAACTATAAGACAAAATATCTAAGGGCATGGTGCCACTGGTATGGACAAGAATACTACGCTCAGGTAATAGGACGGCTTCTGCTATAGGAGCAATGGCCTGATCACTTACCGCAATGATGAATAAATTGGCATTGCTTTCTGTGAAATCCAAGTGATCCTGCGGCTCTGTTGCATATAGCCTGGAAGACAGTTGACGTGCTTTTTGGATGTCTCTTCCATATACCTCCAATATTTCATGCCCCGCATTTTCCAAAGCTGATGACAGGTGCCAGGCTACATTTCCCGTTCCGATAATCGCTATAGTAAACTTCATGTCCATAAATTTATAAAAAAATAACCCCTAATGTTATTTAGGGGTTAAAACTTATTTATTTACTTTTTATAACATCATTCCAAGCCTTTGTCTTTCATTTTTTTAAACTCGTCAAATCTGCGGAAAATGGCTACAGAAAAACCAATCAACATAATGATCGTACCTAGCCATAATACGTTGATCATGGGTTTGACAGCAGCTTTCATCACTACATAATCTTTTTGGTAGGTGTTGACCTTAAAAACAAATTTGTTTTCTTCGGGAACAATATTATCGACCGCCACTTTAATACCCAAGTCTTGATCTATATGCTCTACTTTGCCTACCTGGCTCCCACGTATTAAGAATATTGGTGTCAATGTTTTCTTAACATCATAGTCCATAATGGTAAGTACTGCCTGAACAGCGATATCGCCTTCTTCTAGGGGGACTCCATCCATTTCTTTGATCACATCTGCACTCTCAAATTGAGTAACAAAATCATTGATGAAAAACTGTTCACCAGGGGCGGCATTGATAAATTGATCATCGTTCCATTCTGGCTCTTCGTAATCATTTATTGCTGACACGTGCGTATATAGGTCTTTGGTCAAGTACCTTTTTGAGTCGGGAGAGGAAATCAAACCCATGGTAGGATTGGGTTGAGACATGGGGTATAAGGTGAATTTATAATCATCCTCCTGAAAATATTCTACCTTGAAATAGGAGTTTTCCTCCAAAACCAGTTTGAGGGTATCTCCTTTTTGAAAATAGACTTTGTCTGCAACTTCAATATTTTCTAAAGCTAAGGCTTCATTTACTCCATCGAGGGATTCCATCGCATCGGCTTTGACATAGTCAGGGACTCCCACTACTTTCTTGTACCTTCCTCTGTAGACTACATCATAATTTTTCATCTGTAAAGGCTTATTGATCCAAAGAAGTACATTTTCTTTGTTCAGGTTATCTTCCCAATCTTTTTTGTAGGTGAGGCCAGACATATTGATAGATATGGTATCAGAGTAACCTGAAGAGAACATAATTCCTATCAATATCATACCCAGTCCAATATGGGCAAGAGATCCTCCTGCCAATTTAAAGGTTTTTCGCTTTAATAATTTCACCAGAATGGTGAAATTGGCCACAATGGTGAACGCTCCGGAAAGGACGATCACGATATAGGTAATGTCATAAACTTTACCAACCGTAATGATAATGGCCGCCAAAACCATGGAGATAATATATGGGGTAACCAAGGCGTTTTTAAGGTCCTCTTTTGACATTTTGTTCCACCAGAAATACTGCCCAACACCGGTTAATAGTGCCAGTGCGACAGCAAACCAAAGTTGGAATTTGGTGTAAAATCCGACTTGGTCAGCTGGTGGAGCTAGATTTGACAAGCCACCAAACATTTCAACTATGGCATTGTAAACGGGAATGGATGTAGGTACAATCACCTGAAAAGCCATCAGGGCAAGTGTGGTGGCACCTATGAAAATCCAAAACTCCCTGGAATACACCGAGGCTTCTTTTTCTGAGGTTGGTATGTGTTTCCATTCCTTGACAGTAAGGAAGACCGCAATGGCCAGAAAGAACAACATGTAAATAAGTAACTGTCCCGATAATCCTAAGTCAGTAAAAGAGTGCACGGAAGAATCCCCCAATACACCGCTTCTAACAAGGAAGGTAGCATACAATACCAGTATAAATGAGCTGATCACTAATACCATTGATGTTTTTAATGCAGTGCTGCTTTTCTTAAAAGTGATCATGGTATGAATGGCTGCTACCATAATAAGCCATGGAACATAGACGGCATTTTCTACTGGGTCCCAGTTCCAGTAACCGCCAAAGTTTAGCGTCACATAGGCCCAATAAGCACCCATTATGATACCCATACCTAAAATCATGGCAGAAAAAATGGCCCAAGGTAAAGCGGGTCTTATCCATTCAGAATATCTCTTTAAGGTTAATCCTGCCATCAAAAAAGCAAAAGGAACCAATGTGGAAGCATAACCCAAAAATAGGGTAGGTGGATGAATAACCATCCAAATATTTTGCAACAAAGGGTTTAGTCCAGTGCCATCCTCAGGAACGAAATCCGGATTGATTTGAAATATTGGCGCTTCAGAAACATCACGAAGAAGCATAAAGGGTGAACTACCTATTTTCAGGTCTCCAATAACGACTCCCAGTATCATGGAAACTAAAAATGCTTGAACAAGCGTGAACACCAACATGACAGGTCCTTCCCAGAATTTATTGGTTCTAATGATGATCAGACCAAGTACAACATCCCAGAAAATCCAAAGGATAAAAGCACCTTCCTGACCTTCCCAAAAACTAGAGATCATGTAATGTACCGGAAGCCCTTTTGATGAATGTGAGTAGGCATAAAAATACTCAAATCTATGGTTGTAAATTATTTCAAAGAGGCAGACGGCAATAGAAATAGCGGCAAAACCGTGAATGTAAAAAGTGATTCTGCTAAAATTTTTCCAGGATGGTTTCTCCAACTCGCTAGCACGGGTGTAATAGAAGTAGGATACAGCTGAGACCAAGGCACTGACAAAAGCCAGAATTACCATAAAGTGACCCAGATTACCCATTAAGGTATTCGTCATTATAAGGTTCTTTTTAAGTATATAATAAGACCAAACGTAATCAAGATGTGCTAGGTTTTACATCCGTTTCTTGGTATTTTGAAGGGCACTTCATTAGGATTTTTTCGGCTACGAACATTTCTTTAGTCTTATATGTGCCTATGACCACTACCTGCTCTGATCTGGTAAAGTCAGCTGGCACAGGTTCATTGTAATACACTTGCTGTTCTTTACCGTCATTGTCTACCATTATGAAAATAAATGAGGTTTTGTCCTCTCCTAACTTTATTCCTTCCACCTCTCCATTTTGTCCTTTTTTCAGTTGCCCTACCACATGAATGGCTTCGGTTTTCCCGTTCAACGCCATCGATTTGGCAGTCGAAAAGCTTTCGTAAGTACTGGCATCACCTATAGAAGTGATAATGATTACAATAGCTACCGCTATAATGCTTAGGCCTAATATATGTGCTCTTTTCATGATTTAATCGTTATATTTTTTTTCCAACCCACTAATCTTTGTATCTGTTTGTATCACATAAACGAGAATACCCCCTAAAACAATTCCAATAATGCTGACTAAAACGTAAATTTTTCCTTCCGACCGCATTTTGTCTGCCATTTCGACACCTGAATTCTGGTAATCTTCTTCTGTAATTCCAATTTTATCTTGAGCCTTTGCGAAAAAGCTGATAAATAATAGGAAAATGATAATGAACTTTTTCATATTACTGATTGATCAATTTGTCTTCTAATTTTCTTTCCAAACGCCTTAACCTCACCCTTACCGTGCTTATCCAGGCTCCAAGAAGGGTCCAGCCGATAATGGCCGGATAGAACACCATTCTTAAGTTGCTGTCCATATCGTAAGCGTTGAATCCGGGGTTCCCGCCATTGCCGGGATGGAGGCTGTCTGTAAGTCTAGGTAGGATAAATATTAAAGGAATAAAGACGGCAAAAGCAAAGATACTGTACACTGCGCTGATTTTGGCTCTTTGGTAGACGTCTGTAAGGGAATTCCGTAATACCAGGTAGGCTAAATACATTAACAATCCAATGGCCGAGGCATTTAGCTTGGGGTCGTTGGTCCAAAAATCCCCCCAGGTAAACTTGGCCCAGACCATGCCTGTAGAAATGCCTATGACACCAAAGAGTATAGCCCCGTTGGTAAATTCTACGGCCATGTCATCATCTTCAAGTTTTCCTGTTCTAAGATGTCTTACTCCATAAACCACGGCAACGACCAGCATAATTATCATCCCAAACCACATGGTAACATGAAAAAACAATCCTCTGATTGTTTCATTCAGAATGGGAAGCCTTGGAACATCAATCAATAAACCTGCAATTATGGTATAAGCCAGCAATAAAATGGCCAATATTTTCCACCAATAAGCCTTCATATTCGATAGTATTTAGTGGGTCAAACTCTTCCCATTGCTTTCATCCATAGATCAGCATCCATGAATGCCTGAATCTTTGACAACAGTGAGTACAGGTGAGAAAATTGATTATTGACCTCATTGAATCATTGCGCAAAAATAGGGCATATTAAGTGATTTATTTACTTTTATCCCGTTTATTTGCTTATCGGTAAATGTAAATCAAAAAGCTGCTTTTAGTGGTACTTTTAGAAAGCATATAAACTGCTTTTTCGTAGTATTTGAAGGGTTGGTTTTTTTAGTAAAAGGCTTGAAATTAGTATTTTATTTTGTTTTGATAATTTTCTTCCCAAGTAGAAATTTAAGTGTTTTTCACATATAATTTCATCCCTAAACCTTCAACAGGCAATGGCAATACTAAAAATTCACTTAAATCACTTTAAAACGAATGAAACTTTGCTGGGGTTTAAAGCCCCGACGTTTTCTGTAAAAACCAATTTATCAATTAATAAATAGTTATTTGGACGTCAAAGACATAAGATTGTAGTCTTGTCCAGTAGAATTAATTATACCTTGGATATTGCAATAGGATTCGTAGTAGCCTGTTTTGGTCTTTCTCCTCAAGTCATTGCATCACATAATAGAATGGCGTGTGCATATTTCGGGTTTAACCCAATCGGAACAATGACTTCTACAATGTCAGTGTAAGTTGAAATAAACCAGTTGGAGTTTTGAATTTTTTCAGATGAAGATCAAAGAAGCACGAGCAAAGCGAGCACAATTCAAAGCCGATTTGGGAAGAATTGTATGCGAAAAATCCGCTCGTATATATCTTTGAGGCAGCGGAAAGCTAACGAACCTCTCCATTTGGCAACCTACAGAAAAGCCAAAAACTATCACTATTTATTCGTGAATTCAGTATAGGCAAGATGCAATTGTTTAAGCTCATTTTAGATTAATTTTTTTGTAAATCCCACAAACCCTATTGCCTTATCAGGATTGAATTTCATTAAAAAGTCAATATGAAGATATTCTTATAACAAATAAACTATTGATTATTTTAAACATTTTTAGGTATACTTACCGTTTAGTACAGAGTGAAGTATACTTTCATATCACTGTTGTTATGCTTTAACTTTCTACTATGACTACCCAAAATAGCCTAAAATGAAAAAAGTACCGAAATTAAATGAGGAAGATTTAATTTTTGAATTGATTTCCGGAAACGAGAGATCATTCGCACTACTTTTTGATGTTTATGCAAATAAACTTTACAATTACTCGCGGAAATTCGGACTATCGCACCAAGATGCAGAATGTGTCGTTCAGGATGTGTTTTTAAAAGTTTGGCAAAGAAAAGAAAGTCTGGACCATACCCTTTCACTGAATGCATATATTTATAAGATCGCCAAGTCCTACATTATTAAGAGGAAAAAAAGGATGCTCCTTGAGAAAATTTTTGTCCAGTTAGAAAATCAAATCATAGAAGCAGGCAAAGAAGCAGATAGCGAATACAATTATGTAGTCAAAGATCTTACAGCACTGGTATACAGGTTTTCTGAATTACTACCGAAAGGTCAGAGAGAAGTCTTTGAAATGAAAAACAAGGAACACCTAAGCATAGACGAAATTGCTGTCAAACTGAATGTCCCGAAAAGAAGGGTGGAAAATCAGATATACCGGGCATATAAAACCATTAAATCAAAACTGCCTATTAAAAACAATTATTAGGGTTTTGTATTCATTTTTTTTAATATTCATCAATTTAAACCTTTTTTTTTATAAATAATGTAAATTTAATTTTTTTTTAAGCATATCCTTACCCTTGGGGCTATTATATAGTACAGGCAGTCCCCGAAATTATATGATAAAGGATTTAATTGATAAGTTACTTCATTCACGGCTTACAAAAAAAGAAGCAAGGTCATTGGAAAAATGGCTTAAGAGTGATTCCTCTGATCCTTATTTTTCTGATAAATTGGATGAAATTATCCAGGAAGAAAAGGAATCCGGAAATTCATATCCGGAATGGAATCCGAGTTTGTTAAAGATGAAAATATTGGAAAGCATCCATTCTTTGCCAATAGATCAGTTCCCGAATACTAAGAAAATTAATGAAAAGCCCAGCTTTCGCTTTTCATTTCAACCTTTTGCTGTCGCTGCGTCTATTGTGCTTTTAATAAGCTTTGCCTTTTATTTTTTAGGCACTGAAAATTCTAAGGATTTAATAGAAACGTCAATTGAGGAGCCATGGCTTGTCAAATCCAATCCTGCAGGGAAAAAAACCATCGTCCATTTAGCCCAACTTGAAAATTTTGGAGTAAAAATTTAGAAAATTATAAAAAGCACTATTTTTAAAGTACTGAATGTCAAGCATATAAATATATGGTTTTTATACGTTAAATCGTATATATTTGATTATCAATAATATAACTTTTTGTGTTTTGATTAGTAGTCCCCCATAGATTTGTAAGTTGCATTTGTTATTCCTATCTTTCCCAAATGTTTGTTAAGCAGATAAAAAAGAAAAACAAGAATTCCGATAAGCAATATATTTATTATCGCCTGGTACACACTTATAAAATTGGCAACAAGGTTCGCCACCAAAATATCCTGTCCCTTGGTGGGCTTGAGGCACTGCCAAGAGAACGTCACAAGGCCCTTGCAGACAGGATAGAGGAACTTGTCACTGGCAATGATCCTTCTTTGTTTTCCGCCAGCCATGGCTTTGACGACATTGAGCAGCTGGCAGGGTATTTTTCCGAAAAAATTGTCAAAGACAAATTGTTCAGTCCCGTACCCAACAAAGAAAGACAACTTTCGAAAGCAGTTCTAAACAACGTTCAGGAGGTTGATCTGGAAAGCATGGAGCAGATCCAAAGCAGGGAGATCGGAGGGGAATGGCTTGTAAAACAAGCATTTGAAGAACTGGGGATCGCTTCCATATTATCCGGTTCCGGCCTTGAAGGCACACAGATCGACATCGCACAGATGCTTCTGACAGGCAAGCTGTTGCACCCCTCTAGCGAACTGGAGGCTGAAAGGTGGCTGAAGGAAAACTCCGGCGCGCGGGAGTTATATCCTACAAAAGAGGATATCAGCCGATACAGGCTTTACGGGGCGGCAGAGGCGATGTATAAAAGTAAGAATTCTATAGAGAAAGAGCTGTATGGCAAGCTGTGTAACCTTTTCTCCGGCAGGAGCAAAATAGTTATCTATGACCTTACAAACATGTACTTTACCGGACAGATGCAGGGAAGTGGCAAAGCCCATTTCGGCCGCTCCAAACAAAAACAGATGGGAAGTAAGCTGATAGGCCTTGCGTTATCGATCGACAGCTTGGGGTTTGTCAGATACAGCAGGTTCTATAACGGCAATATAAGCGAGCCGGGAACCTTTGGCAACATGCTTGTCGAGGTTGTCAGCCAGTTGGACACCTGCGGTGAGAAACCGATCGTTGTGATGGATGCTGGGATTGCAACAGAGGACAACCTAAAACTGATCAGAGGTAGCAAATACGATTACGTATGCGTGAGCAGGACTGTGCCGAAAGATTATGACAGACTTGCCGCCGGGGCAGCATCCATTACCGACAACAGGGGCAACAAAATTGAACTCACAAAGGTGAGCGTGGAAGGTGTGGAAGATAATTTTTTACACATTAAAAGCGATCAAAAATATAAAAAGGAAGCGTCCATCGACAATAAGCTTTCCTTGCGCCTGGAGGCACAATTGCAGGATATAAAAGACAAATTGCCCAAAAAGAGAACGCTGAAGAAAACCGAAAAGGTGCATGAAAAAGTAGGCCGGATAAAGGGTAAGCTTTCAAAAATAGGCTGGCTTTATGATATCGAATACACCGAAGACAAAGAAAAAGGAATAGTAACCGACATAAACTGGCATCGGGTAAAAGAGCGCGAAAGACCAAAGGGAGAATATTTTTTGAGATACACAAACAGTACCATATCAGAAACAGACATCTGGAATGTATATAATACGAGCAGAGATGTGGAAGCTGTCTTCAGATGTTTGAAAACAGATTTAAAAATACGCCCGATTCACCACCAGAAGGATAAATACATAGAGCCACACATCTGGCTTGGCATATTGGCCTACCAGGTGGTAAACTACATCCGGCGAGGCCTGAAAAAAAACGGGGTGGATTATAGTTGGACAACTATCGTTGATAAAATGAGATCAATGCAGTCCTCAATAGTGAGCGTAAACAACAGGAAAAATGAAAAAATATATGTTAAGCTATGCACAAGACCGACGACTGACCAACAATTAATTTTTGACAGCCTTAATTTTAAACATCGCCCATTCGTAAGGAAAACAAAAGTAGTCCCCCAATTGTAAAAA